>OGCM01003927.1_pt1 | contig 10692 bp, 11 predicted proteins | sample 1570151 | NCBI WGS metagenome assembly OGCM01 (sample SAMEA4370582, study PRJEB24528) | human gut metagenome
TGTCCCGCTGGACCCGCAGGGGCTCCAGCTGAAGCTCCAGCTCGTCCACCTTGTCGTTCACCCGCAGCAGGTTCTCGTCGGTGCGCTCCAGCTTGCGCTGGGCCTCCTCCTTCCGGTGGCGGAAGCGGGAGATGCCTGCCGCCTCCTCAAAGACCTCCCGCCGGTCGGTGGACCGCTGGGACAGGATCTCGTCGATGCGCCCCTGGCCGATGATGGCATAGCCCTCCCGGCCCAGACCGGTGTCCATGAATAGCTCACTGACATCCTTCAGGCGCACCGCGTCCCGGTTGATGTAGTATTCGCTCTCCCCGGAGCGGTAATACCGCCGTGTGACCATGATCTCGTTCTCCTCCCGGGGCAGGCGGTGGTCGCTGTTGTCCAGCACCAGGGACACCTGGGCATAGCCCGTCTGCCGCCGCTTGGCCGTGCCGCCGAAGATCACGTCCTCCATCCGGCCCCCCCGCAGGGCACGGGTGGACTGCTCCCCCATGACCCAGCGCACCGCGTCAGACAGGTTGGACTTGCCGGAGCCGTTCGGCCCCACGATGGCGGTGATGCTCTGGTCAAAGGTCAGCACCGTCTTTTCCGGGAAGGACTTAAAGCCCTGGAGCATCAGCGCCTTGAGATACATGGACACACCTCGCTTTCGTGGGGGGATAAAATATCATTGTATTTTACCACACCCCCGCCCTGTTTTCAAGATTTCGCGCCGGAAGTCGACGGGAAAAGGGGAGAAAAAAATCAAGAGAGAACAGCGTATCTTTTTCGTCGTTCTCTCTTGCCAAGACATTTTTAATGTGTTATAATCAAACAAAAAAATTAAAAATTTTATATAAAAATCGTCATTTTAGACAAATGAATTTTCCGAAAATATCTTTTTTCTCATGTCCATCTGATTGGTTCCCTTCGCTCGTTGTGTATCGGAAAGGAAGTGATTCCAATGTTCTGATTTCGCCTGAAACCATCCATGTGCCGTTACTAACAACAAGCTGCATCAAGATAATAAATAAAGGAGCCTTATCATGAAGAGAAAAATGCTTGCACTGGTTATGGCATTTGTGCTTCTTATGCTGCAAGTGCCTGTCTCTGCTAATGTTTCTTCCGAAGACCCCTTTCCCGCCGATGTTATCCAGTCTGAGGCGATAGAACTTGTCAACATTGCGTTGGACCAGGGCGTCGTTCCTGGTCAGGATAGTAGCGAGATCACATCTCTGTATCTATCTGACAGCATCCCCATTTACGAGCTGCTGGCCGATAACACTTTTACTGAGGCCGACAATATCAAGTATTATGGGATTTTCGATCAGAATGATGTAGCCCGAGGCTTACTCATCGCTCGGATACAAGGTGATGATGAAACTTTGACCTGTGAGTACAATACTTTCTTCTGCGAAGACTGAGTATAAGCAGAGCGACGCTGAGATATGCTTCATTTTTGCTCAGACGGAAGTCACGATTTTTGACGGCCGCCAAAACCAAACAGTGATGCAAAGCGCGACGCTCCATGATGATTCCCGAGGTGTTTTCGGCGCGGAAACAGCAAGGACCTCTCAGCTTAAGTCACTAAACCGCAGCGTAATAAGCTCTATGACAGAGTTGAATCTTGTGAGCACGGCTGCCACCAACTCCACCGTCTCCGGTTCTGTAAGCGTACCTCTTGTCGCTCAGGCCCCGTGGGATAATGGATGCTGGGCAGCATGTGCGGTGAGCGTGGGAAGTTATCTAAAGCCGTCTGTCCACCTTACCGTTACAAATATTATGAACGATTATGCAAATGGAAAAGATGATGCAAAATCGTATAATACGATACAAGATGTGTTGGCATATGAATACGGATGTGAGACCACTCAACATGTCTTTTCAACACTCAATATGGGTACTGTAATGGATAACATTGGCGTTGGTACGAACAAGGGGAATCCAATTATTGCACGTGTTTCGTATAAAGGACTAGTCGAAGGACATTTCATTGTTGTGCGCGGTTATGTATACACTGCAGGAACGGGGACATTGGATCGCGCTACAATTATGGATCCTGCAGATGACAGCGGCGTCAGAATTTTGACTGTTACCGGAACAGGACGGTCAATGACGTTTAAGTATACACCAGTCACCAATTCTGATCCCCGTGATGTTGGTCTGTATATAACCATCGCCAAATAATAAGATAAATGAAAATAAACAGCTTGCCGAAAGATCGAATCTTGCCCATTGCCCGCCTACTGCTGGTGATTGCTGCCCCGTTCCTGTGGTATTGGCTCTTCGGTTGGGGGACTGTTCATATCATCGATTTTTCTGCCCAGGAAGTAGAATATGTTCAAATCAGCTGCTCACACTACCCTGAACGTGGGTCTATATATGATCCTGGGGAGATACAGGCACTGATTGATGAAGCAAATGCCATGCAAAACAAAGGGACCAGACTCAAGTTGCTTCTGCATGGAATCGGCATGGGTGGAAGTATTCTATATGACTGTGATTTTTACCTCACCGACGGCACAGAATTTTTATTGACCTTTGCCTCCGGCAAAAGCGGCGATCCGGTATCAGAGAAGGATCTAACTTGTTGGTATCGATTTTCGACCACCGAGGAAGACACAGTCGGTCCCATGTGTCGAGGCTCGATGGAGGTATATTTCCAGTTGTTTGAAAAATATAACCATCGTCCGGCACCGGGTGCTGAGCAAGACGCGAGATGAAGCCAGAAAGCCGTCCTCCAATGGGGGACGGCTTTCTGCACTTAAAGCAATGGAATTTCTGATTTACTGATTCAATTTCGTCCTTCTTCCGGCCCGCTCAACCGGCGATAGGTCCCCCGGATGAGGACGGCGGCCACGCAGAAGGCCAGCAGGTCGGACACGGGCATGGAGTACAGCACGCCGTCCAGCCCGAAGAACCGGGGCAGCAGCAGAGCAAAGCCCACGCCGAACACCACCTCCCGCAGCATAGACAGCGCGGTGGAGGCCCCCGCCCGGCCCATGGCTTGGAGGAAGATGAAGCAGGCCTTGTTCACACAGGCCAGCACGATATTCACCGCTGCCCCGGCCAGGGTGGCCGTCATGGCAAACTTGGGGCTGCCGTCGGCCCGGATCACCGGGTTCATGGCCTGGCCGAACATATAAAAGGGCAGGCCCAGGGTGATGTAGAACAGATATTCCTGGGCATAGCCAAAGGTCTCTTCGTTCACCCGGCCTCCGAACAGGGTGACGAGGGGGTCGGCAAAGGCCAGATACAGGGCGGTGAGGACCAGGCTGCTGACGATGGCCAGGGCCACAGCGCTGCCCACGCTCTTCCGGGCCCTCTCTATATCTCCCAGGCCCAGGCTGATGCTGACAAAGGCGCAGCAGCCGTCCCCGATCATCACCGCCACTGCCAGGGCCACCACCGTCAGGGGGAATACCACCGTGTTGGCGGCGTTGCCGAAGGAGCCCAGATAGCTGGCGTTGGCGATAAACAGCTGGTCCACAATGTTATAAAGCGCCCCCACCAGCAGAGAGATGACGCATGGCACGGCATACTGCCGCAGCAGCTGCCCCACCGGGCGCTGGCCCAAAAACTGATCGGATGTTTCCACAAAGCTCACCTTTTCCTTTTAAGATCAAGCTCCCGCTCCTGTCATGTGATATGGCCCCCGCCCCTGGGGGCGGGGACTGCGAAAGGAGATGGGAGAAATAAAAACAACGTGCCCCGCCCAAGCGCAACTGGAATTACGCATGGGTGCGACACGTTGTAACTTTATTTTACCGGAGCAAACTTCAAAAAGCAAAGGCAGTTTTGCACAAAGTTTCAGGCGGCTTTTTTACGCGGCTTTCCTTGTGGACCTAGTCCTGGCAATGCAAAATTTGCTCCTGCAACTCTTTTGAAAGAAGCTCACGCAGTTCAACGGGAATCACTTTTTCCGGGTCTTTGTAACGAAGTTCTGTGTACTCGTCTTCTTCCGCGGACTTTCCAAAAATAAAGTCGACAAATTCTGCATCTGTGCTGTTTTCAATCGCTTTATCATTGATCCGTAGTGTCATGGGAATAAACCTGGATGTGTCGTCGCTGGACTGGATGAGCCCTATCGTAAAGCTGAGATTTGTCACCCCCAGCTTGTATGTAATGGTCGGCGTTTTTAGATTTTTTACGACGCAGACGAGTTCCGATGTAATGGCAGGAAGCAATTCCAGATATCCAAGTTTCTTTTTTGCGTTGTTGTACGGGTGATTTTTGTCAAAAAATATTTGGTCGGTAGTCAGCGTCGCTTTCTTCGCTTTTTTATAAAAATCTTTCGCCGAAAGACTGGATTTTGTTCCCGTCAAATGCTTAAAGCGGTCCACCGGAAACGCCACCTCAAAGTGTTTATCTCCAACGACATACAGGAACACTTTTCCCGCCAGTTCTTCGCTGTAAACAGAAGCCGCATCTAAAATTTTCGTTCTGATCGCCAGTTTTTTCTTCTCTGGAAGGCGCATACTCTGACCTCTTTCGACATCTATGGTAAAAAAATGAGGAGTGATACGATTCACTCCTCAGAAATTTTAGAAAAGAGAGTTTTCTGCTGGTTGCCAGCCGCGGTGCCCAGTGAAAGCACCTAAAAGGTGTGAGTTTGTCAAGTCCCCCACATGGACTACAGCCCTTTCTGTCTGCTGCCGACCGCGATGCCCAGTGAAAGCATCTAAACGTTACGGGAGTTTACCCTGTCCCGTATCCAGCTCAACTTTTTGCGGTGCTCTCACACCGGAAGCATTGCTGCTTCTGTCTATAGTATACGCACTTTATGCCGTTTCGTCAACCAAAATCTTCAATTTTTCTCACATCTTGATCCAGCCCAAGGCGTTCGCCACGGAGCTGACCAGGATGATGGCGGCGAAGAGGGGGCAGAGGTATCGGATCATGAAGTTGAAGACCGCTTTCCGGCGGAACTGGCCGCCGTTTTGGGTGACCTCCTCCTCGATCTTCTCCACGCCGATCACCCGGGACACCAGCAGGCAGATGGCGATGGCGGCGATGGGCATCATGACGGAGTTGGTCAAAAAGTCGAACAGGTCCAAAAACTGCATTCCGAACACCGTCACCTCCCCCAGGGGGCCATAGCCCAGGGCGGACAGGCTGCCCAGGGCCACCATGATGACGCCGATGAGCAGGGTGGACTTGTGGCGCTTCCAGCCCAGCTCGTCCTCAAAGGTGGACACGGCGCTCTCCGTCAGGGCGATGGAGCTGGTCACGGCGGCAAACAGCACCAGCAGGAAGAACATCACGCCCACCACCGTGCCCATGCCCATGCTGTCAAACACCTTGGGGATGGTGATAAACATCAGGGCGGGACCGGCCTGAAGGGTGTCCGGGTCGCCGCCGGAGAAGGCGAACACGGCGGGAATGATCATCAGGCCCGCCATGATGGCGATGGCCGTGTCGAAGATCTCCACATTGGTGGTGGACCCCTCGATGGACACGTCTTTTTTCATATAGGAGCCGAAGGTGATAAGGATGCCCATGGCGATGGACAGGGAATAGAACATCTGCCCCATGGCAGACACCACCGTCATCCAGGAGAAGTTGTCCAGATTGGGCACCAGGAAATACTTCACCCCCGCCAGGGCCCCGGGCCGGGTGACGGAGTAGACGGCGATGATAACGGACAGCACCGCCAGCACGGGCATCATGCACTTGGACACCCGCTCCACCCCGTTGCGCACCCCGGCATAGATGATGCCCAGGGTGAACAGGGTGAACACCACAAAGCACAACTCCACCGACACGCCGCTGGAGATAAATTCCGAGAAATAGCCGTCCTGGGCCAGGGCGGAGCCGCCGCCCCGAAGATACTCCACCAGATACTTGATGACCCAGCCGCCGATGACCGAGTAATAGGGCACGATGAGGATGGGGATAATGGCGTTGATCCATCCGCCGAAGGCGAATCCGCCCCCCTTGCCAAAGGCGGCGAAGGCCCCCACGGGGCTCTTCTTGGTCATGCGGCCCAGGGCGGTCTCCGCCACGATCATGGTATAGCCGAAGGTAAAGGCCAGAATGATATAGATCAGCAGAAAAATTCCGCCGCCGTATTTGGCCGCCAGATAGGGAAAGCGCCAGATGTTCCCCAGGCCCACCGAGGCCCCCGCCGCTGACAGGACGAATCCCAGCTTCCCGGAAAAGGCGCTGCGCTTGTGATGATGCGTCTCCATAACTTCACATTCTCCTAAATCCGTTTTTACGCCTGGTTTCATTCCGCGCTTCCCCAGCTGATCGAATCTACCATGTTCCCCGCCCCCTGCGGGGGCGGAGGACCAAAAGAGAACCAGGCGTATTTTTCAAACAAGTTTGTTCAGTTTAACATAGTTATCCGAAGAACGCAATCTCTGTTTTATGGAACTTCTCAGCTTTAGCAGGGCAGAGAGACTGAACACGTTTCCGCCTAAAAGCGCCCGATTTTCCAGTCTGAAATCGCTGTCCCGGCAAATCCGGCTCAGAGACTGAAAAAGCGCAGGGAAAAACCCCGCGCTTTTTCTTTCATTTTTAGACAAGTTTAGACTAAAGGAAGATATCTTTTGACCTCCATATCCTTCCACTGATTTTTGTCCCAGTAATCACTTTATCTCCCGTAGCATTTTCTAAAAACTAACTACTCACCATACGTAAGTCAAAAGTTACAAATCAAACTCACCTACATCATAGGCGGAATATATAGCATCACGTACCTTACACGGCGTGTACAAATGAGTCGTCAATGCTTTAGATTCATTCTGATAAAATATAACATTATCAAAATCAATACGGAAACATATCCATTCAAAATCATCATGCTTGGCTTTTACGAAAAAGGCTTTGTCTTCTTTGCAAAAAGTAGCCGTATATCGGTTAACAAACGGTCTATCTCTATCTCCACTCTCTATAGAGCCAAACTCATCAAAACCAATCTCATTGATTACATTAACTAGTTTAATTAGTAGTTTTTCATCAATATGCAGTCTATTATTTATAAGTCCGCAACGATGACCTCCTGATTCGATGATATACGCTTTTGAAAAAGCTGTATTCATCTGTAATTCACTGGGCGTTAGGACAATTCTTTTCTTATTGTATTCTTGTTTTCTATCAGCGCTTGTCTGTATGAAATCGCCTTTTCCTAAAGAATCCAGACTTCGGTATTGGGCTCTACTGCCACAAGTAACGACGCCACGCGCACCGTAGTAACCATTTCGTATATCTAATTCGTTAATTAGTCTAAACTTATTCATAACGTCAGCAAACCATCCCAGTATGCTGCTCACGTTAATTGACGGTATATCAAAATTGCGGATAAACCCATCGTTTAGGGCAAACAGTGTTTCATAAAACGGACTATAGATTGAAGTTGTAATAACTTCCAGTTTTTTAATTCGTTTGAGATTGTCAAGCGCTACAGGGTCCTTGAGATTCCAGTTGCTTGAATAAAACGCATTTCCATAGCCGAGCAAATCGACCCATGAGCAAATACTTTCGCAAACACATATCTTGTCCATGCTTTCCTCCATGAAATTAAGGGAACGATTTTCATGATTTGAAAGATGCAAAAATCACACACCCTTTCTATTAATATTTCTTCATCAAAAAGAGTTCAATTCACCCTACTCGTGATCTCTTCCACAAGTTCAGGAATCGTGATATCTCCATTGAAAAGTCGAATGCAGTCCTGCATTGTATGCTCAGTAACCGGAAAACCTTCCATCTTAACAGAAGCAAGCGAATTTTCAAGCGCTCTGTATTCCACATCACTCATTGTGATCGTTCTCTCCTTTTTGCTGGTATAAGGATTTATAAGTTCATTATACGGGGCAAATGACCTGAACGCAAGGAGAGAATGATTGGAAACGGCAACAATGGGCCGGTCCCTGTGATCTCAAATTCACGGGAACCGGCCTCTTGGCGTTTTTATTTACTTCGCCCCAAACATCGCCGCGTACAGCTGTTCCTTCGCCTGCTCCGGGGACTCCTCCAGGGCCACTGCGAATTCTTCGGCCAGCAGCTGCTCGGTCTTTCGCTTATATTGCTCGTCTGTGGTGGTCAGCCGCTTTCCCCTTTTCTGCTCGGTCTGCTCCTTCAGGCTGAACTCCTTCAGCAGCCGCAGCCGCCCGTTCAGGCCCTCTGCGGAAAGCAGCTCGTGGTAATACGAGACCAGCTCCTGGCGTTTTTTGATACCGGAAGGGCTGACCTCCAGCTGATTCAGACGGTCCAGGTAAGTATATGCCTCCTGCCGGGTGATGACGGACCGGAGATACTCCTCCTCTTTGGTGGGGACATAGCTATGCTCGTCGCTGGTGGTAAAGGGCGGGCGGAGGGTGTAATATTCTTCGTCGCTGTTTTGCAGAAAGCCCAGCTTTCCGATGGCCTCGATCCGGCAGACGCCGTTGTTTCGATACATCACATATTGGCCGACGTCATACTTCATGCAGTGGGCGCACTCCTTTTCCTGTATTTTTTCTTGTTCTGTGACTATTTTATAACAAAATCGTTCTTTTTTCAAAGGCGATATTGTACGAAATCCGCGCAGAGAAAAGCGTGCAAAATGCCCAGAGCTTTATGTTTTTTCCCGCTCCGCCAGCAGTCCCACCGTTCCCCGCTGCGGGTCCCAGGCCGCATGGGAGATGCGGTCGCAGACCACGAAGCGGCCCAGGGCCGGGAGATAGTCATAGTGTAAGTCATATTTGGAGGGAACCGGGCGGCCCTGCCGCTCCAGCACGGTTCGAAAGCCCCGCAATATCGAGAGCGCGTGGGCGGCAAAGTCCAACTGCGTCTTCGCCGCCGCGTTTTTTATCCGAAGCGCCCGCATGACCGCCTGGGCGCTGTCCCCGCTGGCCGCACAGCCCAGGCCGGGCGCGTACAGACTGCCGCCCGACGGGATCATGGTATTCACCCCCGCCCTCGTCAGGGCTGCGATGGCCGCGTCGTCTATGGTGATGGGGTTTCCGTCCTGGTCGCAGGGATAGGCCCCCCGAAGCTCGCTCTCCCCAAACACCTCCGGCCAATTTTTCAGGCCGGTCTCCCACGCCCCCTTGCTGGTCCACGCCTCGCTCTCCCCGCTATCGGGGTGTTCCGCCACGTCCAGGAAATAGGCCCGGTCCGGCTCAAATCTGGCATACAGCAGGTGGCTCCCCGGCTTGGCAAAGCGTTTGCCCTCTTTCACCACCGGCTCAGTGTCGGTCCCCTTTGCGGACAGGTGCAGATGGACGATGCCATAGAGCATATTCTGATAGTCCCGGTTCCCCTGGCCATACAGCCCCCTGCTTTGAAAGCAGTTCACGTCCACGCCGCCGCGTACCCACTCCGCCAGCTTGTCCAGGGCCTCCCGGACAGAGGGCGGCAGCTGGGACAGCTTCTCCTCCAGCTCCCGGGCCATCAAGACCTCCCGCCTGCGCGGCACAATGTACTTTTCAAAAAACGTGTATAATTTAATCAGCAAAGTGGTCAGATCGTCTTTCTTTCGATATTTCACGCCGTAATGCTCCAGCTGCTCCAGCGCAAACCGCCGCAAATCCGCTTGAAAGTCCATATTTCAGTGTCACCTCACAGTTGATTTTTTGATAAAATTCTGATAAAATTGCGATAGTATTGATAGGCCCATCATCACACAAGGAGGCGTTACCATGATCAATATCAGGCCCGTTTCGGACTTGCGCAACAAATTCCCCGAAATTGAAAACACGGTGCTGAACACCGGCGAGCCCGTTTATCTGACGAAAAACGGGTATGGCTCCATGGTCGTCATGAGCATCGAGCAATATTCTGCCCTGACTGACGAGGTGGAGCTGAAGCTGAACGAAGCGGACCGCGCCGCGGAGCGCACCGATGTTCGCTACTCCGGGGACGAGGTATTTGACCGCGTGCGGGGACGTATTCATGGACGGAAAACAGTATAAGCTGAGCATTCTGCCGCTCTTTGAGGATGACCTGAACGAGATCGTGGACTATATCGCCATCCAGCTTCAAAATCCTGTTGCGGCAGAAAATTTTGTCGATGCGGTGGAGCAGGCGATCCGCGCCCGGCTCTCCTGCGCGGAGGCGTTTGAGCCATACCACTCCGTAAAAGAACGCAGATATCCTTATTATCGCATCCAGGTCAAGAACTACACCATTTTCTACGTGGTGATCGGGGATACCATGGAAGTCCGCCGCATCATTTACAGCCGCAGAAATCTGGGCCAGCATATCTGAAAACCCCATTCTGCGCCTTTCTTTTTCCTCCTGGTCGTGATATACTTTGCTAAAGTGATCTTGTCCAGGTCCACGTATGCCCGCAGGGATACTGCGCGCCCGAGGTAGGGGTTTTTATGAGTAAGAACATGCAGGAAAACAGACTTGTCGAAGCGCTGACCCGAAATTCTCTTTATACCTTTGAATTCGATGTGTCCATCGGTCTGGTGGAAGAGGAGATCGTGGACAGAAACGGCGTCAACTTCACAAAGATATTGGGGCTCTCCGTCCCCTGCTCCTTCGACGCCATGATGGAGCGGGCCTTTGGCCAGGCGCTGAAGTGCCGCTATACCTCCGAGTCCTCCATCACCACCCTGTCCCGTCAGGCCCTGTTGGACGCCTTTGCCGAGGACGTGGAGGAGTCCCGAAAGGCCGGGATGAACGAGCACATCTCCAAACCCCTGGACATCGGAAAGGTGAAACTGACCATCGCACGATACATCGGGCGGAAAAGATCATAACGCGCATAACGGCATAAGC
>OGCM01003942.1_pt1 | contig 10661 bp, 8 predicted proteins | sample 1570151 | NCBI WGS metagenome assembly OGCM01 (sample SAMEA4370582, study PRJEB24528) | human gut metagenome
TCGCAGCTATCATGATCGCCATTCGCCGCTCCCGATGAACAAACTTCGTTTGTTCTCGCTCGCTAACGCTCATTATATCATAATTGTTTCTTTTTTCACAAGCCTCCACGGGGGATATTTTTCTTCACTTTTTCACGTAACTATGCTATACTAATAAAGTTATTCCAGCTTTTTTTGACCGGAATAGCATAACAGTTTTTATTTTAACCAAAGAAAGGGATAATCTATGTTAAGTACAATCGAATCCATCAATTCGGCGGTCAACAATTTTATCTGGGGAGTCCCTGCTATGATCTGTATCATCGGTGTCGGTTTGTATCTGACCCTCCGCACCCATTTTTTACAGATCCGTAAATTTCCCTATGCAATCAAGACCACCATCGGACGTATGTTCCGAAAAAGAGACGCATCTGACGGTTCTCTGACGCCTTTCCAGGCAGTCTGTACCGCTCTGGCCGCGACGGTCGGTACCGGTAATATTTCCGGAGTCGCGGGTGCCATCGCCATCGGCGGTCCCGGTGCTGTCTTCTGGATGTGGATCTCGGCTATCCTTGGCATGTGTACCAAATTTGCTGAAGTTACCCTTGCCGTACATTTTCGTGAAACTAACGCCAAGGGAGATCTTGTCGGCGGACCTATGTATTATATAAAAAATGGTCTTAAAAAACACTGGCACTGGCTGGCGTACCTTTTTTCCGCTTTTGGTGTCCTTACCGTATTCGGTACCGGTAATGCCACACAGGTCAATACGATCACAACGGCTGTCGATTCCGCACTGATTAATTTCCACCTGATTTCTGATCAGTCTGTCAGCACACTGAATCTGATCATCGGAATCGTGATCACGATTCTGGTCGGTCTGATCCTTCTTGGCGGTATCAAGCGAATCGGAAGTGTGACAGAAAAACTGGTTCCTTTTATGGCATTGTTTTATATTCTTCTGGCACTTGGTGTTGTACTGATCAACTTCCGTAATATTCCGCATGTTTTTTATTCTATTGTTTATGGTGCTTTTCGCCCGCGTGCTGTAACCGGCGGTGTGGTAGGAAGCTTCTTTCTCAGTATGAAAAAAGGAGTTTCCCGTGGTATCTTCTCCAACGAAGCAGGTCTTGGTACCGGATCCATCGCCCATGCCTGTGCGGATACCAGAAAGCCGGTGAAACAGGGTCTGTTCGGTATCTTTGAAGTATTTGCCGATACCATTGTCATCTGCACCCTGACTGCTCTGGTTATTCTGTGCAGCGGCACCACGGTCACTTATGGACAGGCTGCCGGTGCAGAACTCACGATATCAGGATTTACTTCTGTATATGGCAGTTGGATTTCTGTTTTTACAGCCGTTGCGATGTGTTGTTTCGCTTTTTCTACAATCATCGGATGGGGACTGTATGGAGCAAGATGTATCGAGTTTCTGTTTTCCAGTGAGAAGGTCGTAAAGCCGTTTATGGTTGTGTATTCTCTGGTAGCCATTCTTGGTGCTACAGTGGAACTTGGACTTCTGTGGAGTATTGCAGAGACCTTCAACGGTCTGATGGCGATTCCAAACCTGATTGCGGTGTTCCTGTTGTCGGGGACGTTTGTGAAGATGGTGAAGGAGTATTTTGCTACGGAAGGAAAATAACGATAAAAAAACGCCTGAATCTCAATGTGAGATCGGGCGTTTTTTCATCTGTATTTTGTATTTATTATCACTTAATACAAGATAATAGGATTCATCCGCATAGATGATATTTTGCCTGGCTTTGAGTACAGGATGTCCCTTGGTATCAACAATATAAGAAACACTATCTCCAGTGAAAGTTTTATATTGAATAACAGGATATGTGCTATGAGTAGTGACAGGTATGTCGTTTATGGTTTTCACATCAATCTCCTTCTGGATTCCGCCAATAACAACCATACTTTCTTTGAAGTTTTGAATGATATAAGTATCTTTCCCTAAAATAAATTCGGATGTTCCTGGTTGAACAGTAAAGGTATTTCCTATTTCTTTATCAACCGCATCATAGATGGTAAACTTTTCTTCGTTCTTCAATATAAAAAAACCTTTTCCAGCATAGAATGGATTGCCGTATCCATCAGGAAAAATTACTTCTTTATCCTGTTTGGTGTCAAGATAATGGAAAGGCAAGTCCTCGCTGTTGCTAAATACAAGATATTGAGTATCTATATTATCAAACTGATCAAAAACATAAGTGACTCCATCATAATTCCATTCGGGATGCTGTATTACTCCGTTCAGATCGCACAAATATGTTTTTCCTGTTATTACAATATCAGTATCGTTTGTTGATTCTGTGTAATCATATTCTACAATCATATATTGATTCAATATGCATTGCTGTATAGAAATACTATTTTCTTCTGTTAACAATAGTCCGGAATAACGATTTTTTTCATAAAATGTATGACCATCCAAATAGTAATCTCCATTGACAGTACTTATATAATAGTTGCCTTCGCCATCCAAGGAATTCGTTAATTTTGTTCCGTCTAAAAATTCGTAAATATCAGGAGTTTCACTTTCCATCGGTATAAAATCTATTCCATAATATGTATCGTTCAATACAAACTGTGTCAGTTTCCCATCTCGTGTATAAGCAATAAGATACCCATCCACTGGTGGAATCAACCAATCCTTTTCAGTAGTTCCCCATACTCCAGTTTTTACTGTATCTGTATTTTGCTTGATTTTTATAAACACAACAGAATTCGATGGCAATAATCCAGCACTTTGATTGAGCAATGTACCATCGGATAAAATACATTGTTCGACACATGCATTAGACAACTGAAAAACATTTTTGCCATGAGAATTATAAATTTCTATTCCTGCATCATAGTTGGTCTCTGTACCACATAAAAAATAAGAATCAGTTTGTAAATCTATTTTTGCATCTCCGCAACCAATAAACATTAATAGAAATGATATCAAAAAGACAATTGCTGTATTTTTTGGGAAAAATCGCATAACTTATCCTCAATTATTAAAATTAGAAATAATAATTTTTAAAAAGAAAATAATATATAAAATACTTGTTGAGAAATATTTTATCATGTTTACGATGTTTTGCAAGGAAAAAATTTCTTTGTTTTATGCATGAAAGATTAAACTAAAAACTTTGTTATTAAAATATGTGGAGAATTCCTATTTGCAGAAAATCTTTTAGAAGATAATGTGAAATTAAAATCCCGTATTAAAAAATGCATGCTTTTTGATTGCATCTGTGACAACACATGGCTTATGAATTATACAATAGGTACACCCTGATAATTCAAACATACTTTTAGCGTCTAACTATCAGGGTGTATTTTATCTTTTATTATTCTTCTGGACACTTTCTGTTAATACGGCTGCAAAGACTTCCGGATCATTTTCATCCAATCCCTGCTTTATTTTTTCATTGCTTACCTCTGTAGAGCTTTGTTGCAATGTCTGAAATACATTGGATGGTTCAACTTGTACACTTACTGTATAGACTCCATCCTCTTCTTTCACATCCTGTACTTTGTATTTTGCCAGTTTCTTTACTTCTGCCAGTTTTTCCGTATAATCAGCAATTCCTTTGTCCGTAATGTTATCGGAATCATCAAATTGCTGTTGGATGCTCTCATTAAAATCCTCTTCGATTTCTTTCTTGGCATCTTTTTCCGAGATTTCTAACAGATTTGCATAATCTTTATAATCTCCATGATAGTATGCATCAAGAGAACTTTGGACGTAGGATTTGGAATCGAAGTCTGGTTGTTTGGAGCACGCTGATAGCACCAACAGGTTTCCAACTGCAAGTATTATTATTTTTTTATATCTTTTCATTTTTACCCATTTATCTTTTCTTGAGGAATACAATTTAATTTTTTTACCATAAACTCAAATATTTCTGCCTCATATCCTGATGAATATAACATTTGAAAATTGTTACCCTGATGAACAATAATATATCTTTGTGCATTTTCTAAAAAATCGACTTTAAAATCCGCTGTTAATATTCCATTAAAAACAAGTCTTTTTACTCCTTTTACTTTGAGAAAATACTCACCATTTTTTTCATAAAAATCATAGTCCAATGTATCCTTTGCATCATGTGTTTCCAATTTTCGAATTATTTCATTCTGAGATAGTTCTGTTTTAAAAATTAAATTCTGTCCTGCATTTTTATATGTTCCATTAGAATATTTCATATATCTTTTCCAGCGCATTACAATAATCCATATCGAACTAATTGCTAATACACAAAAAAATATATAAAACAGTGGGATACTATACATATTATTCCTTCTCTCTAGTTTACTTCTTTTTTATAATATCAAATACATTTATTGATGCATCCGTCTTTGTAGTAGAAATTTCCGCATGTACTTCTCCACCAGGTGTTCCTACTCCTCCTGCCACAGTTACTCCATAATAATGTTTATCTGAGCTATTAGGATCACCCGTAACTACAAAATCTCCACTACCATAAACCGGTACACCCATTACTGGTGCTGCTAAAGCACCACCAACATTACTTCCTTCATTCTCCAACTCAAATATATCTGGAGCATTAGTAACTGTTGTATATCCAGCTGCAGATATACTAGGTGCTGCAGAAGCTGTGACTCCCCCTGCGAAGCTATGTTGTATTCCAACATTTCCCTTGGCATCAAAAGATAGCCCTATTGAGAAATCATAAGTCCAAACACCTAATGTACCCGATATATTAATTCCTTTAGTAACTGTCAGATTTACATTATCTTTAATCCCAGTAATCAGGGTATTTATTCTTTTATTGGTGCTACACATAATCCGATTAATATTTGCTCTAATTTCATTTGATCGTATTGTTGCAAAATTATAAAACGAACTATATTGTTTATTCTTGCTTTTACTATGTCCCCCGACTAATTTTACTCCTTTAGACATTTCTGTTCTGTTATAAGAAGCATTAGTATAAAAAGTATTATTCTTATAAGCATTTGAATTAGTACTAACATTTCTTGTTGATCTACTTATTGTACTACTTCTCGAAGATCGGCTCGTATGACTAATTGCATTTTTTACTGTCTTAACAACATTTTTTACAGTTTTTATAACTGTTTTTGCTGCTTTTACAACCGTTTTTGTCACCTTCTTAGCTGCACCCTTAATCCTGCTCCACAATGAATGTCCTGTCGGATCACTGTAATTCAACGGATTATTGGTAGTATAATCGTAGCGGTTTCTGGTTAACGGATTTTCTGTCGTTCCAAGGTCACTATCTTCAGTTGTAAAGGTTCCGTTCTCTGCGTTATAGTATCTTGCCCGCAGATACTGAAGTCCTGTTTTTACATTTGTGGACTCCCCATTGTAAGCGTAATAATTGACTCCATCTGCGGTTCCTGATGTAAGGTTTCCATACGGATCGTACTGATAACTGTTCGTCAGGTTAGCATTTTCTGTCAGGATTCCGGTCACGCTGTTTCTTCCGTCATATAAATAATAACTGCTTTCTGTGGATTTATCAACGCTTATACGTTCTCCGATTCCACTTTCTCCATAAGTATAAGCCTGACGGACTTTCTCGTCTGCCCCATACTCTGCGAGGACTTCTGTATTCTCACGATTGATATCGTTGATATACTCTGTCAGTGTGTATCCTTTGGCATTGGAACCGCCTTTTACCAAAGACATTTAACCGGTGTCAGGCACTCTTACAATTTTTTTACAATTCTTCCCTTTCCAACACCCAGAAACCGGGTTCCTCACATAGAAAAACAGACACCCTTTTGCTGGTGCCCTTAGCACAGATGAGATCCAGCATTTACGCAGGCTTTCGCGAGGGTCCGCTGACCCTCGTGAATATAGCCGTAGTTAATGCTTAGCTCAGCTGCGCGTTACCAGCGGGTGTCTGTTTTTCTATGTGAGGAACCCGGTTTCGTTCGTTACAGGAAAACAACCTATATTACGATTACGCCAATTCCCCCGTATTCCCCGTATACAACTGATAATATTTTCCTTTTTCTTCAATTAACTGGTCGTGTGTTCCACGCTCGATGATACGTCCGTTTTCAAGAACCATAATACAGTCACTGTTTCTTACGGTGGACAGGCGGTGTGCGATGACGAAAGTGGTCCGTCCATGCATCAGCTTATCCATACCATCCTGTACCAGCTTCTCCGTTCTGGTATCAATCGAAGAAGTCGCTTCATCCAGGATCAGCACCGGCGGATCCGCTACCGCTGCACGGGCGATAGACAGAAGCTGTCTCTGCCCCTGGCTCAGATTGGCACCGTTATTCGTCAGTTTCGTCTGATAGCCATCCGGCAGTCTCCGGATAAATCCATCCGCATTCGCCAGTTTAGCCGCCGCGATCACCTCTTCATCCGTAGCATCCAGCTTTCCGTAACGGATATTTTCCATAACCGTATTCGTAAACAGCTGCGTATCCTGAAGAACAATCCCCAGAGACCGACGCAGATCTGCTTTTTTGATCTTGTTGATATTGATACCATCATAACGGATCTTTCCATCCTGGATATCATAAAAACGGTTGATCAGATTGGTGATCGTGGTCTTTCCTGCTCCGGTAGAACCAACAAATGCAATCTTCTGACCCGGTTCTGCAAAGAGCTTGATATCATGCAGAACCATCTTTTTCTCATCATATCCAAAATCCACACCATTAAATACCACATCACCTTCCAACGGCTGATAGGTCGTTGTATTATCCGCTTTGTGGTAATGTTTCCATGCCCAGTGACCTGTATGTTTCTGTGCTTCCCGTACCTCACCATTCTCAATTTCCGCATTAACCAGTGTAACATACCCTTCGTCCAGTTCCGGTTTTTCATCCAGGATACGGAAGATACGGTCTGCACCTGCCAGTGCCATAACCACACTGTTTAACTGCTGGCTGACCTGGTTGATCGGCATGTTGATACTCTTGTTAAAGGTCAGGAAACTGGCCAGTGCACCAAGGGTCAGACCGCCGACTCCATAAGTAGCAAAGATTCCACCTGCGATCGCACACACTACATAACTGACATTTCCCAGCTGTGCATTGACTGGTCCCAGGATATTACCGTATTTGTTCGCATTGTTGGCACTGTCATAGAGTTCATCGTTTAACTGATTGAACTTTTCCAGACTCTCTTCTTCGTGACAGAATACTTTTACTACTTTCTGTCCTTCCATCATCTCTTCGATATAACCGTTTACCGCACCCAGAGATTTCTGCTGTGCAAGGAAATATCTACCGCTCAGTCCGGCTACTTTCTTCGTAGTAAACAGCATGATGGCGATCATCACCAGAGATACGAGTGTCAGCGGTATACTCAGGATGATCATGCTGACAAAGACACTGACAATCGTGATCACACTGGATAACAGCTGTGGCATACTCTGGCTGATCATCTGACGCAGCGTGTCAATATCATTTGTGTAGATTGACATGATATCTCCATGCGCATGGGTATCAAAATATTTGATTGGAAGACTCTCCATGTGATGGAACATATCATTTCTCAGATTCTTCAGGGTTCCCTGTGTCACATATACCATGATCCGGTTATAGGAAAAAGTAGCCAAAACACCGATCAGATAAAATCCTGCAACCCGCAGGATTGCTCCAAGCAGCGGTCCGAAATCCGGACTGCTCTGCCCGATCAGTGGCATGATATACAGATCGATCAGATTTTTCATAAACATGGTTCCCTGGACATTGGCTATGACACTGACGAAAATACACACTGCCACGATCACCAGATGAATTCCATAGTTTTTTCCGACATATTTTAAAAGACGCCCCATCAGTTTTCCCGGATTTTCAACCTGGGATTTCATACCTCTCGGTCCTCTTGGTCCTGGTCCTGGCATGATCAGGCACCTCCTTTCTCGTCAAAATCTCCGCCGCCCTGGGTCTGAGATTCATATACTTCTCTGTAAATCTGATTATTTGCAAGCAGTTCTTCGTGAGTACCAAAGCCATCTACCTGACCGTCATTCATGACGATGATCCGGTCTGCCCCCTGTACACTGGAGATTCTCTGTGCGATGATCAGTTTCGTCGTACCGGGAATCTCTTTTGCAAAAGCTTCCCTGATCCGTGCATCGGTAGCGGTGTCAACGGCACTGGTAGAATCATCCAGAATCAGTACTTTCGGTTTCTTTAACAATGCTCTGGCGATACACAGACGCTGCTTCTGTCCACCGGATACATTCGAACCGCCCTGTTCGATAAACGTCTCATACCCTTCCGGCATCTTCTCGATAAATTCATCGGCACAGGCCAGCTGGCAGGCACGGATGCATTCTTCTTTGCTGGCTTCTTTGTTACCCCAGCGCAGATTTTCCAGAATCGTTCCGGAAAACAGCACATTTTTCTGCAGTACCACGGCTACCTGATTTCGCAGAGTCTCCATATCATAAGACCGCACATCCATACCGCCGACTTTGATACTTCCGGTGGTCACATCGTACAGACGACTGATCAGATTAACCAGACTGGACTTCGCACTTCCGGTTCCACCGATGATACCAATCGTCTCTCCTGCATGAATATTCAGATTGATATCTTTTAAGACATATTCGCCACTTCCTTTTTTGTAGCTGAAGTTTACATGATCAAAGATGATACTTCCATCTTTTACTTCTGTCACCGGTCTTTCCGGATTGGTCAGTTCCGGTTTTTCTTCCAGAACCTCTGTGATTCGTTCTGCACTCGCCACACTCATGGATACCATAACAAATACCATGGACACCATCATCAGGCTCATCAGAATATTCATACAATATGTAAGAAGACTCATCAGTTCTCCGGTAGTCAGCTGATCGGTTACGATCATCTTCGCACCAAGCCAGCTGATTCCAAGGATGCAGCTGTATACCGCAAACTGCATCAGAGGTGCATTATAAGACAGGATCTTTTCTGCTTTTACAAACATTTTATATACATTGTAACTTGCTTTGGAAAACTTTTTGTCTTCATAATCTTCTCTCACATACGCTTTTACCACACGGATACCGGCAATATTTTCCTGCACACTCGCATTCAGATCATCATATTTTTTAAATACTTCCTGAAAATATCCGGACACCCGGCTGATGATAAAGAACAGGCATGCTCCCAGAATAATAACTGCCACCAGATAAATACTTGCCAGTTTTGCATTGATATAAAAAGACATGATCATCGCACAGACCATGCTGATCGGCGCACGCACAAACATGCGAAGCAGCATCTGGTATGCATTCTGTACATTGGTTACATCCGTGGTCAGTCGTGTGATCAGTCCGGCGGTACTGAACCGATCAATATTGGAAAATGAAAACTGCTGAATGTTTTCATACATGGCTTTTCGCAGGTTTCTTGCAAATCCTGCGGAAGCATTGGCTCCACAGACACCACCCATGATACCTGCATACAGACCGATCAGTGCTGCCACGATCATCCATCCGCCTATGATACAGATATGGCGGATATCTCCTTTCTCCACACCGTCATCGATGATAGATGCCATGAGAAAAGGAATCAGCATCTCCATCAGGACCTCCAGAATCATAAATAACGGGGTCTTGATGGAGTCTTTCTTGAACTCTTTGATCTGAACTCCCAGCGTTTTAAGCATTACTCTCTCCTCCTGTTTGTTTCTCCCTGTTGAATCTCAATATTGGAACGCATCTTGCGGATCACACGGAAAAATACTTCCAGCTCTTCATCTGAGATTCCCTGACGAAGCAGTGTTTCCATCTGATTGATATTTCGAATGGTTCCTTCTTCCATATTCACGCCAAGTGCAGTCAGTTCCAGCTTTTTCAGTCTGGCATCCCGCTCCACACTGACTCTGCGGATATACCCTTTTTTCTCCATCAGCTTGAGAATTCCCGTGGCTGTCGATCTGGCAATGGAAAATTCCGCTTCGATATCCCGCTGATAAACTTCTTCCTCTTCATGTTCATAAAGAAAACGGATGATCCAGCACTGCATCATAGTCAGATCTTCTCCACCAACCGAAGCCCGGTAAGCTGCCATCCGGCTGTGAAGCTCATTTTCCAGACGTTTGTTTTCATAACCAATGTGATCCTTATATTCGATTTTCAGCATCCTCTATCCTCCTTCCTGTTCATTCGGATGCGAACAGTTCGGTAGCGTTCGTTCGTTTACGAACTATTTTATGACAAATATTTTCTTTTGTCAATAATTGCATATAAAAAAAACTTTATAATTATTTTGTGAACACAGCACAACTAAAAAAGGTCCACCGGACCTTTTTGTCGTATGGTTGGCAATGTAAAAAGACGCAGATCATATTTCTACGACCTGCGCCCCTTCTTATCTTTCTGCATCTTCCGGTTCACACCATCTGAATGCATTTTCTTTTATCTGATTTTAGATCTCAGCCAGTTTCAGCAGATCCGGGATCTTGGATTCCCATCCGAGAGCCATGATATGAACACCCTGGCAGTATGGCTTACACTCTTTGATAATACGTGCAGCAATCTCTACGCCGGTAATACCTGCTTTTGTTCTTTCTTTGTCTGCTTTCAGTTCTTCGATCATCTCATCCGGAACATGGATACCGGCAACGTTATTGTTCATGAATTTTACCATACCGGCCGATTTCGGGATGATGATACCAACCTGTACCGGTTTTCCGAACTGTTTTGCTTTTTCCATGAATTTGATGAATTTCTCCGGCTCAA
>OGCM01003943.1_pt1 | contig 10659 bp, 9 predicted proteins | sample 1570151 | NCBI WGS metagenome assembly OGCM01 (sample SAMEA4370582, study PRJEB24528) | human gut metagenome
GTCCCCATCGGTCTCCTTGATCATCTGCCGAATGGCCGTATCCGTTGCCGGGACAGAAGAATAGCCCTGCCGCACATAGACGCCCTCGGGCCGCAGCCCTTTCTTTGCCAGATAATAGGGCCGGTTTGTACCCCGCTGAACATTGACGGCCACAACTTCTCTCCCGTCGCAATTCAGTGTCTCATAGTGAATGAACATGGTAACATCCGGTTTTATAGCATCCCGCACCATATTGGATATCTGCAAGGCGCACTCGTCAGCATTTTCAACGCCCAGAATATCGCCGTTATCGGCAACGCCAATATAAACTGTGCCGCCGTTGCAGTTTGTGAACGCAATGATCTCTTTTTTGATATCATCCTGTACCATCGCTTTCAGCTCGACCACTTCTGTCTCCTGAAACCTCATTCTGCTCACCTCGCAGCTTTATTCTACTCATATTCTAATCATTCTATTCATCCCTGTCAATCACATCATGAGCAGAATGTGCAGAAAGCACCACTATTCCAGCATGCGATCCAGCGTCTCCCCCACATCCCCGTTCACGCAGATGGATCTCGCTCCGATCTCCTCGGGGGCGTAGGCCTCCCCGGCATTCAGGCAGGCATAGGTCGCCTTGGGGTTCTTCATCGTCATCTGCCAGAACGGATACTTGATGATGCCCGGGGTGTTATAGCCCACGCCCAGTTCCAGGAAGAGCAGCTTCTGCCGGGCGCGGGTGCGGAGGAAATTTTCATATCGATCCGCCGCCCGGTGCCAGCCCTCGTCCTGGACAAATTTGTCGTCGCAGCGCAGGTTCATGGTCATGGGCCGTCCGCAGTGGGGGCAGACGGGCAGGAGGTGGGTGGGGACCTTCGTGTCCCGCTGCTCGGCCACCATTTGGCGCACGACGCTCTCATTGTCCTGTGTCTCCTGGCAGCACGGGCCGCTGCACTGAAACAGGCCGTAGTCCCCCTGGGTGTAGAACAGGCGGTGCTTGTCGAACCCGGCCTTTTGAAAGCAGTGGTCCACGTTGGTGGTGATGACGAAGTAGTCCTTCTCCCCCACCAGCTTCCGCAGGTCCTCATACACCGGCTTGGGCGCGTCCTGATAGCGGTTGATCTGAATGTATCGGCTCCAATAGGCCCAGAACTCCTCCGGCGTGGGAAAGGGGTAAAAGCCGCCGGAATACATGTCCCGGATGCCGTATTTGGCGGCAAAGTCGGCGAAATTTTCCTGAAAGCGGTCTCCGTCATAGGTAAACCCCGCGGCGGTGGACAGGCCGGAGCCCGCCCCGATGACCACAGCCTCCGCCTCATCCAGCGCCCGCTTCAGCCGCTGGGTCTGCCCCCAGCAGCCGCTCATATATCTCCCGGTCTTTGTCTTTGAACACATTGAAGATCACCTTCATCTTGCTGTTATGCTCCGCCAGATAGCGCCGCACCGTGGCCACGGCGATCTCTGCCGCCGCCTGGTTGGGGAAGCGGAACACCCCGGTGGAGATGCAGCAGAAGGCAATGCTCTCCACCCCGTGGGCCTCCGCCAGCTCCAGGCAGGAGCGGTAGCACCCGGCCAGCAGCCGCCGGTCCTCCGCCCGCACCCGGTCCTGGATGATGGGGCCGACAGTATGCAGCGCATAGTCGCAGGGCAGGTTATAGGCCCGGGTGAGCCTGGCCCGGCCCGTGGGCTCCTCCCGCCCCTGGGCCTCCATCAGCCGGGCGCAGTCCAGGCGCAGCTGCACCCCGGCATAGGTGTGGATGCAGTTGTCGATGCAGGCGTGGCAGGGGACATAGCAGCCCGTCATGCCGCTGTTGGCGGCGTTGACGATGGCCCCGCACCGCAGGCGGGTGATGTCCCCCTGCCAGAGGTACAGCTGCCCGTCTGCGTCTATGGGCCGCAGCTGGTCCAGGCCGGTCACACCCTCCTCCGCCAGTTCCTGCCGGAGATAGTCGTCCTGCACCCGCAGGAACTCCCGCCCGGCGGCCCGGGGCGGGCGGACGTTCATCAGCCCCCGCAGCAGACGGCGCTGCTCCACCTCCGCCGCCGGGACGGCCACGTCCTCATAGCGCCGGTCCTCCGCCAGCAAAGACTTGATCAAATACATTCGCCGCTCCTGTTGGGTCATGTTGTCCTCCTCTCCGGGCCGCTCCCCGGCTCACTTGCCGGGGAAGAAAAAGCCCACCGTCATGTCCAGATAGTTTAGGCCGCTGTAGTTGGGATACTGAGCCTGGACCTTCTGGCGCATCTCGTCGGCGCTGTCGCAGGTCAGGGCGATCTCCTTCAGGGCGGTGAGATAGGCCACCTTGGTCTTGGCGTCCTTCAGGTCCTCCGGGGTGTAGTGAGAGGTGAGCACCAGGTCAAAGCCCCGGCGGATGTAATAGTTCAGCTGGGAGATGATCCCGTCGGCGTGGGGGCAGCCCGCCACGATGGAGTGGCAGTCGTGGCCCATCATGTGGGTGTACACGCAGTTCAGCTCCGGGATCTCCAGGTCATAGGCCTCGGCATTGGGCTTTACCACAAAGCGGATGCCGGCGATCTCCACCTCGCCCTCCTCCATCACGTGGTCCACAGGGCACAGGCCCGCGTCAAACACCTCGCCAAAGGCCTTCTGGAAGTTGGCCACCAGCCCGGCTCCGCCGCCGTTGGTGTTATAGGCCACGGAGGAGGCGGTGCCATAGGCGGGCACCCCGGGCAGGAAGGACGTGCCCGCGGCGTGATAGGCCACCAGCTTGCCCTCCACCGTGATGTTCTCCCGAGCCAAAAAGTCGGTGAGCTCCTGAATGTTGTCATAGAAGCAGGGCAGCTCGATCACCACGCCCCGGCCCGCCTTGGCCAGGACGAACACCTCGTCCTCTATGGCGTCCCGGGTCTGATAGGCGTACAGGGTGATGCCGTTCTGCTGATAAATGTCAACCCGGCCCTTGTCCAGGGTAATGGTGCGGTCTGCGTTCTTGTTCATGATAATTGCCTCCAAAGAAATTTCAAGTTCGAAAGGTTGCTTTTTTCTTTCGTTGGCAGTATCATAACGCCGTAGAGCTGTTTTGTGAAGTAAGCATAATATTGTGCTGTAGTTACCAAAAGGATACTATGGGACAGACAGAGAAAACGTCTCTCCAGGCGGAAAGACGTTTTCTGTGGATATTACGGTTCTTCTCTGCCCAGCCGCTTGAAGAGGGCGGGATAGTTGCTGGCACCGTAGGCGATATGATAGACATAGACCCGCTCTGCCATCAGCCGGTATACGCAGATATACTTCCCCGCGATGACATACCGGTATCCGCCGCCGCGCAGCTCTCTGTCCCGAGGGATGTGACCGGACAGGGGAAAGCGCTCCAGCCGGGAGAGGGTGTCTAAGATCAGGTCCGTGATCCGCCTGGCTGAAGCAGGCCCCACCAGATTCATCTGGAGCTGCGCGATCTCCTCCAGCTCCCGCTGGGCGGGTTCCAGGATCACAAGCTCAGCCATGGCGATAGATCCCCTCCAGCCGCGCTCTGGACTCCGCCAGGGAATAGGTGGGCGCGCCGGAGAGCCGGGCGGTCTCCGCCGCCTCCAGCTTGGCCCGCAGCTTCAGGGCCTCTTCCCGCTGTTCAAAGGCTTCGATGCTCATGACCACAAGGTCGCCCTCTCCGTTTTTCGTGATATAGATGGGTTCCCCTTCGTCATGGGCCAGGTCCGAGATGGTGCCATAGTCGTTCCGCAGGGCAGTGGACGATTTGATGATCACAGATCAGCACCTCCTTCATTATTCTGCTATCATTCTATCAGAATTATCCTCGGTTTTCAAGAGAACTGCCGCACCCCAGCAAATCAAAAATACCATGGAGGAATCACGATGAAATTACCAGCCTGCCCGGTGGAGACCACTCTGATGCTGATTGGTGACAAGTGGAAGGTGCTCATTCTGCGGGAGCTGATGGGCGGGACCCAGCGCTTTGGCCAGCTGAAAAAGTCCATCGGCTCTGTGTCCCAAAAGGTGCTCACCGCCCAGCTGCGGGATATGGAGGCCACCGGCCTGCTCACCCGCAAGGTCTATGCCCAGGTGCCCCCCAAAGTGGAATACACCCTGACGGACACCGGCTACAGCCTGAAGCCCATTCTGGACGCCATGGTGGACTGGGGCACGGGCTATCAGCAGAAGAACGCCGACCAGGGCGGCCAGGAAAAGGAACAGAAAGAACAGGGGGAGCAGGCGTAACGCCCGCTCCCCTTTGCGATTTTTTAATTTACTCGGCGATCTTCACCACCGCCTTGACGATGTTGGCCTTGTCGGCGACGCTCCGGTCCATGGCGTTCTGGATGTCGTCAAAGTCGAAGATGTCGGTCACGATGCCCTTTAAATTCACCCTGCCGGAGGCCACGGCGTCGATGGCCATGGGATAGATGTGGCGATAGCGGAAGACGGTCTTGAAGGTCAGCTCTTTGTCCAGGGCCAGGCTCATGGGCAGGGTCATCTCCCCGGACTTGGAGTAGCCCACCAGGACAATAGTCGCGCCCTTCCGGGTCATCTGGATGGCCTGGCGGGTGGTGATCTCCGTGCCCGCCGTCTCGATGACCAGGTCGCAGCCCAGGCCGTCCGTCAGGGCCAGCACCGCCTGGACGGCGTCCTGATCCCGGCTGTTGATGACCCCGTCCGCCCCCAGTTCTAACGCCTTGTCCAGGCGCTTTTCCATGATGTCCACCACGTAGACGTGAGAGACCCCCTCGGCCTTCAGGGCCATCATGGACACCAGGCCGATGCAGCCCGCCCCCATGACCACGGCGGTCTGGCCCGCGTGGGCCCCGCCTTGATTGGCCGCGTGGAAGCCCACGGCCAGCGGCTCGATCAGCGCCCCCTCCAATGTGCTCACGTTGTCCGGCAGCTTGAAGCACAGGTCGGCCTGGTGGGCCACATACTCCTGGAACACGCCGTCCACCGGCGGGGTGGCGAAGAAGACCACGTCCGGGCAGAGGTTATACTTCCCCTCCCGGCAGAATTTGCAGCGGCCGCAGGTCTTGCCCGGCTCCAGGGCCACCCGGTCCCCGATCTTCAGGTGTTTGACGGCGCTGCCCACCTCTACCACAGTGCCCCCCGGCTCGTGGCCCAGGACAAAGGGCGGCTTGACCACATAATCGCCGATGGCCCCCGTCTCATAGTAGTGCATATCGCTGCCGCAGATGCCCACATACTCCAGCTTGACCAGCACCTCGTCCTCCTTTGGGGTGGGAATGGGGCGGGTGGTATAGCCCATTTTGCCCACGCCGTTCATCACCGCAACCTTCATGCTCCCTTTCACAAGAAAACCTCCCTGTCTATTAAAATAATGACTTTTCGTAAAGTGCTTTTTATATAACTACTAATTAGCGCATTACGGCAAAAAAGTCAAGAGGTATTCTGAAATATTGTGCAAATGGGCAAAAGTTTGGAGCGGGACCTGGTTTCAGGTCCCGCTCCAGTTTGGTTTTATTTACTTTCCCCGATAGGTCTGATAGAGGAAGGTGATGATCTGGCTGCGGGTGCAGCGGGCCTCGGGGGCGAAACGGCCCTCGCCCACGCCGGAGGTCACGCCGTTCTCCACTGCCCACTGGACCGCCCCGGCATAATAGCTGTCCTGGGGCACGTCGGCAAAGCTGCCGGAGCTCTGGCCGTTCTCCTCCCCGGCGGCCCGGTGGAGGAAGGTCACGCTCTGGGCCCGGGTGCAGGTCTGGTCGGGGGCAAAGCGCCCGTCGCCCACGCCGGAGGTGATGCCGTTCTCCACCGCCCAGGCCACGGCCTTGGCGCAGTAGGCATCGGGGGACACGTCGGTAAAGCCGGTGTTCACGCCGCTCTTGGGCTCGGGGGAGCCAGCCGCCCGCCACAGGAAGGTGACGATCTGGCCACGGGTGCAGGCCAGGTCGCTGCCGAACTGATCGGCGGACACGCCCTGGGTCACGCCCTGCTCTGCCGCCCAGCGGACGGCGGGGGCGAAGTAGTCGCTGTCCTTCACGTCGGAGAACTGGATGTTCCCGCTGGCACTGCCGCCAGCGCTGATGTTGGCGCTGCCGCCGGAAGTGTTGCTGCCGCTGGAAGAACCGCCGGAGGAACTACCACCGGAAGAACCGCCGCTGCCGCTCCCGCCGGAGGAGGAACCGCCGGAATCGCTATTGTCGCCGCTATTCCCGTTGTCTCCGGTATTGCCGCCGGAGTTACTGTTGTCGCCGTTATTGCCATTATCGCCGCTGTCCCGGGTGACGAACAGGTCCAGGGGCGGGGTGGCGTCGATGCCGGGCTTCCAGTACAGGTCCTCCAGGGGGTCGTCGGCCACGGTCTCCTTCTGGCTGCCGTCGGCGATGTGGCGCTTGGCGCTGGTGATGGTCACGTCGCCGCTGACGGCCTTGCCGGGCTGGGCATTCCACGCCTGAGAGGCGGTAGCGCCCTGGAGATAGACCTCGCCGGTGGAGATGGTCCCGGTGCCGGAGACGGCGGTGCCGCCCTCCTCCCACAGGACCTGGCCGCCAATGGCCACCAGCTTGCCGCTGCCGGTGATGGTGCCGTTTTCCAGCTGGACGGCGGTGCCACCCTTGGTGTTGACCACGTTGCCCTCGCCGCCATAGACCACCAGGGTGGCCCCGTCGGCCAGGGTCAGGGTGCCGTCGGTCACCCGCAGACCGGCCTGGCCGATCTTGCTGCCGCCGGCGTCGCCCTTGATGAACACCTGGCCTTTCACGGTGACGTTTCCGGTGGCGGTGACCACGGGCTCGTGGCTGGTGCGGTCCACCAGATCGCCGTTGGCCAGATAGTTGATGTGGGAATAGATGGCGGCATTCTCCAGAATGGCCCCGTCGGCCAGGCGCAGCTGGCCGTTGATGGAGGCCCCGGTGAGGAACTCCCCGCCGCCAAAGTCGTTATAGTTCATGGAGAAGGTGCCGCCGCCCTGCACGTCGATGATGCCCTGGACGCCGGAGTCCCGCAGGGTCAGCTTGCCGCCGTTTTCCACCACGATGCGCACGTTGCTCAGCACTTCCATGTTCACCATGGTCAGGTCGCACCCGGCGGGAATATACAGGGTCTGGGGGATGTTGCCCGCCTCCACCTGCTCCCAGGCCAGGTCAGCGCCCAGCACGCCATAGGTCCCGCTCTGGTGGGAGCCGTACCAGGCCTTCAGTCCGGCGGGGACCCGGACGCTGTTCTCCTCCCCGGCGACGTTGCTGCCAAAGTCGGTGATGACCCAGGGCTCCATGATGTCCCACATATATTTGCCGTCCTGGGTCTGCTTCAGGGTGCCGGCGCCCAGCTTGTCCTGTGCCAGCTGGTCGGCCAGCAGCTCCTTCCCGGTGTACACCCGGAAGGGCAGGGCGTTGCTGGTGGCCGTGCGGCCCTGGTCGTCGGTGATGGTGACGGAGATGAGATAGGTGCCGGGGTCCTTGGGGGTGCCGTCCAGGGGGGCGGAACTGCTCATGGCGGGCATGAACACGCCGCGCATCCCGCTGTCGCTGCCCTCGGAGGTCCCGCTGTCCGTGTCAGGCACGATGTTCACCACGGCCTGCTCCACATAGCCGGTGGAGGGATCGGCGGAGTGGTCCAGCTTCTTCCAGTCCGCCTCCTCAGGCTCCTGGTCCTTGGGCAGGCGGACGCCGTACACGTCCACGGCGCTGTTCTTGTTCACGCTGCCCGCGCCGGTGGCCCCGGACACGCCGTCATAGTTCTTCTGGTCCACGATGGCGGCCTCGAAGGAGCCGTCCAGCTTCACCCACAGCTGATAGCCGTCGCCCTGGCCGTCGTTGACCGCCAGAGAGGCCTTGCCGTCGGCGTCGATCACCAGTTTGAACTCCAGCATTTCATAGCCCTTGGCGGTGACCGAGATCACGTCGCCGCTCTTCAGCACGGGGATGGCGGCGGTGCCGCCGCTGAAGTCCTTCTTGGCAAAGGCGATCTGCTCCTCGTCTTCTAACAGCCGATAGCTGCCGCCGGAGGAGGGATCATAAGTCTTCTTCTCCCACACGGTGTCGTTCACGCGGATCTCCGTGATGGCGGCCACATAGCCGGGGTGATCTTTCACGGTGACCAGCCAATCCTGGTCAAAAAAATCTGTGCTGAGGGACAGATCGTTCACGGTGACTACACCGGGAACGGGAACCGCCTTGGCGTCAAAGGCGGCGCGCACCGTCACGGCCTCGCCGGGCATGGTAAACTTATATTCGCCGTCCGCCACCTGGTCCGTCACGTCAACACCGCCCACGGTCAGCGTCTCCAGCGCATAGTCCTCGTCAGGGGTCACGGTGACGGTGACCTCAATCCCCTGGGCAGCCTTCTCGTAATCGGCGGAGACGGTGCCGTGCTCGGCCTGCTCCACGGTGATTGGATAGGTGTCCGACTGCTGCTCCTCCACCACGGTGGCAGTGTGTTTGGTCTTGTCCAGGGTCAGGGTCAGGTCCCGATAGCCCTTAGCGGTGACCACGCAGGTGGCGGGGTTGTCGTCAAAAGCCTCGCCAATGATAAAGCGGCCGGAACTGGCATCGACATAATAGTTTTTGTTATTCCAAACGCTAAAGGACGAACTGCCTTTCGTCCAGTCCGTTCCATTGACCGTTACGCCGGTAATGGCGCTCAGCCAGTCCGCAGCATCGGTAAAGGAAAAATCAAAGTCATAACCGAAATTAGCTCCACACGCATAGGATGTAGGCGGATTCTTGTCCTGACTGGGGGTGTCAGGTTCAGAAGGGATGGTGGGTTCCGTGGGTGTCGTGGTCTCGACCACAGTTACGTTATAGCCGTCCTTTTCCACCTTCAGCGTCAAATCGCAGTATCCCGTAGCTGCGATGACACAGATACCTGTGTCGCCATCAAACCCGTCTCCGAAGGCAACATAGCAAGCGTCCTGTTCATATGTCACGCTGCTAACTTTGTATGTGGTACTGAGAATATAGTCAGCTTTTGTATATTCTGTTCCATTCACAGTGAGTTTTGTGATGTTCTTCAACCAATCAACATCGTCTGTTGTAAAAAGCACCTTGAAGTTTCCCCACCGGAATGTGGGCAGGGTAATATCAGTGGGCGGAGACTTGTCGGCATCCGCCGCTAGGGCTGGACTGATGGCGGCCATGGACAGGCACAGGGCCGCTGCCAGCAGGAGCGACGTGGCTTTTCGGAATAGTTTTCTCATAGATTTCCTCCTTTGGTCCTCTTAAGCGGCCTGGGCCGCCGGGCGTTCGGGCCCCTCTCCGGTGGGTCCGTCTGGCGGGAGCCGATCCCGACAGAAAACAGGTTGCAATTTTCCGCCTCCCCATGCTATACTGTTGGGCGGCCCGCTTTCGGGCCACGCCGCTGGGGCGCGGCTGTTTTTTTGACGCAGCAGTTAGCAGTGTCTAACTTCTCTTCAAAAAACAGGCAAGTCAGCAACGGTTATAGGGTTAGTTATCGCTAACTTGCGTGTACTATGTTACCAAAAAGCAATTTTCTTGTCAACGCCTCCGGGCCATCTTTCCGCAAAAAATGTTCTGTAAATTCTTTGATGTTGCAAATTTACACCAGTTCTGTCATTCCGAGGAGCGCAGCGACGTGGGAATCCGTTTTCCCAAAGACGCAGATACGGATTGCCGCGTCGGCCCGCTGGGCCTCCTCGCAATGACAGTGACAAACTTTCCAAAAGGAGCATTTCCATGAAAAAATGTCTCATTTTCTGTCTGCTGGCTCTGTCCCTGCTGCCCGGCTGCGCCGCCGCGCCAAAGGCGCAGACGGCCTCGTTTTTGGCCATGGACACCGCCATGGACCTGACCATCTATGGGGACGCCGATCTGCCCGGCCAGGTGCAGGGGCTGATCGATGACTTGGAGGGCCAGCTGTCCGTCACCGACCCGGACAGCCAGATCTACGCCGTGAACGCCCGGGGCTCCGGCACCCTGACGGGCCGGGCGGACACGCTGATGGGCCAGGCCCTGGACCTGTGCCGCCGCACCGGCGGGGCCCTGGACCTGTCCATCTATCCCGTGGTCCGGGCCTGGGGCTTTACCACCGGGGACTATCAGGTGCCCAGTGACGATGACCTGGCGACCCTCACGGCTCTGGTGGACTACACCCGCATCGACTATGACCCGGCCAGCGGCGCTGTCTCTCTGCCCGAGGGGATGGAGATCGACCTGGGCAGCGTGGCCAAGGGCTATGCCGGGCGGGAGGCCGCCCAGCTGCTGCGCCAGGCGGGGGTCTCCTCCGCCCTGCTGAATCTGGGGGGCAACATCCAGACAGTGGGCAGCCGCCCCGACGGGGACCCCTGGCAGATCGGCGTGAAGGACCCGTCCACCGGCCAGCCCATGATGGTCCTGTCCATCCGGGACCAGGCGGTGGTCACCTCCGGGGGCTATGAGCGCTATTTCCAGCAGGACGGGCGGACCTATTGGCACATCATGGACCCGGCCACCGGACGCCCGGCGGAGAGCGGCCTGCGCTCGGTCACCATCGTGGGGGACGACGGCCTGGTGTGCGACGGGCTGTCCACCGCCCTGTTCGTCATGGGCCTGGAGCGGGCCGCTCAGTTCTGGGCGGGCAGCGACGATTTCGAGGCCATCTTCGTCACCGACGACGGCTCCGTCTACCTCACCCAGGGGCTGACGGACCGGTTTGCCCTCACCCAGGACCACGCCGACACGCCGGTGCAGGTCATCCAGAGATAAGGCATCCCCCGCCGATTTTTTTAGGATCGACGGGGGACGTTCTTATATGCAGACGAG
>OGCM01003949.1_pt1 | contig 10652 bp, 16 predicted proteins | sample 1570151 | NCBI WGS metagenome assembly OGCM01 (sample SAMEA4370582, study PRJEB24528) | human gut metagenome
GGCCTCGGATCCGCTGGTGTCGTTCCGCCGCTGTGACAAGGTGGCGGGCAACGTGGCCCTGCGCTACGATTATCAGGGTATGCCTTCGTGTGCGGCGGCCGCCGGTCTGGTGGGCGGTTCGGATTCGTGCTCCTATTCGTGCCTCGGCTTCGGGGACTGCGTGCAGGTGTGCCCCTTCGACGCCATCGAAGTGCGGGGGGGCCTTGCGCGAGTGAACGCCTCCAAGTGTACGGGCTGCGGCAAGTGCGCGGAAACCTGCCCCCGCAACGTGCTGGAACTCGTTCCGGCTCGCGCCCGGGTGATGGTCTTCTGTTCCACCAAAGACAGGCTCAAGGCCGTGACGGAAGTCTGCAAGGTCGGCTGCATCAAGTGCGGGCGTTGCGTCAAGAGCTGTCCCGCCGGTGCGGTCACGCTGGAGAACGACCGCATCCACATCAATCATAAGATCTGTCTGACCTACGGCCCGGAATGCGGGGAAGCCTGCGCCGCCGCGTGCGCGCGCAAGGCCCTGCGGGTGCTCTGTCCGAGCGTGCCTCTGAAGTCCGAAGCCCCCGCCGGCGCGACGTCGGCTCCGGGCAAGCCGCTGGACGCGAAGTCCGCGCCCGCTCCGGTTCAGTCCGCCCCGGCGGCCCCGGAAGCGTCCCCCGCTCCCGCAGCAAAGGAGAATGTATCATGATGACGAGACGGGTATTCCTCGGCATGGCGGGCGTTGCCGGAGCCGGGTTGTGGCTAGGGGTTCCGGGACTTGCGCAGGCCGCCGTGTCCCGCGAGACGAAAGTGATGCTCGGGACGTTCGTGGACGTTTCGGTGGCGGGCGTTTCCTCTATACAGGCGTCGGACGCGCTGGGTTTGGCCTTTGCGGAGGCGTCGCGTCTGGAGCGGGTGTTCAGCCGGCACGACGGCGGCACGCCGGTGAGCGAGCTGAACCGTGCGGGCCGTCTGCGGGCCGCGCCCGCCGAATTGGTACGGGTAGTGAACCGGTCGCTGTTTTACGGCGCACTGACGGGTGGGAGTTTCGATGTGACGGTGCAGCCGGTGATCGATCTCTTCCGGGCACACCGCAATCCCTCCGGCGAGCTGACGCTGGACGATTCGGAGCTTCGGGCGGCCCGCGCCCTGGTGGGCCGCCGGGGACTTCAGGTTTCGGGAACGAATCTGTCCTTTGCGCGTTCGGGTATGGGCATCACGCTGGACGGTATCGCCAAGGGGTACATTGCGGACCGGGTTTCCGCTGTCCTGACGTCCGCCGGGGTGAAGAACCATCTCGTAAATGCGGGCGGGGACATCATGGCCTCGGGGCACAAGTCGCCGGGTGTGCCGTGGCGGGTTGCGGTGCAGTCACCCACGGGGCCGACCTATGCGGGCGAGCTTTCGCTTTCCGGCAAGGCTATTGCGACGTCCGGCAGTTACGAAATCTATTATGATGCCTCGCGCAGGCATCACCATCTGATCAACCCGGCCTCTGGCTTCAGCCCCGCCGTGGGAAGCGTCTCGGTCGTCGCAGGCACGGCGATGGAGGCGGACACCCTCGCGACCGCGCTGTCCATCCTCCCTCCCACCGACGCCCTGAAGCTCGTGCAGGGCCTCCCCGGTCGTGAGTGTTGCATTCTCTCGCCAGACGGTTGCATACATACCTCTCAAGGATGGGCCTCCTTCGCCTAGGCACTATCGCCAAAACGTTATTGACAGACCATATGCGATGAGAGCTTTTCCTGTGTATGTTTTTTGCAATTTACCCATCAGGTTACTTGCTGGGAAAAGATAGCCATACCCCCCTAATGAAGCGGGCGTGTTCCTCCGTGGACACGGTGGCTAGACAAGTTATCACTACGCCGCTATTGGCCACTGGAGCACCGGGTTCGGTGAACTACCTATTGGAGAGAGAGAGAGAGAGAGAGAGAGAGAGAGAGAATCTATGCGGATCTGAATGTTGTAGCCCAAAAGTAGGCGGGCACAAGTATGAACTTTCCCAACAGACAGAACAGAAAAAGCTGAAGGAGAAAATCCATAAGCCACCTCCATTCGTCGCCAAGCCAGAATACCGCGCCGAGAAGCAACATGACCGTACTCAACCCCGAAAAGACAGCACGCATGACAACCTCCATGACGGGGCACCCCAATGGGATGTCCCTGGCTAACAGGTTAGGCGAGTAGGATCTCCTTCATCTTACCATTCGGACAACGCTCCTTGATGAGCCGCATCATTTCTTGAAAGGTACATTTGCACGATTTAGGTTCTCCGGGCAGCGTGAACATATAGAATTTGGCGGAACCCTCGGCTTGCGCGTATCCTCTATCAATGGATTTCTTGATGTTCATCTCATGAATTCCTTTCTTGTCTTCTGCCGGTGGCTTCCGGCAGAGGACTTTTTGTTAGTCTATGGCCGCATAGATCATCTGGGCTTCAGGATGTGACTCGATGTAGTCATAGAGCTGCCGATGCTTTTCTCCAAAAGCAGGGCTGATCTGTTCGGCAAAATCGTTAAGCGCATAGAGAGTAGCGACTATTCCGGCGGCATCTGCCGACATTTCATCGTTAAAATAATTTCCAGGCCATGTGAGCCACATTTTCTTTTCACCTGCGAGAGCGATGTAAAATCCTCCATTGCTCAAGTCGTAAAATTCCCAGAATCCTACATCATAGTGCGGACAAAGCCTCTCCATCCAACAAAAGACATGCCGCTCAAAGGAAAGCATTTTCGTCATGCCAACATGCCGAAGCCAGAAGTTCAGCCGGTCTTCGTCGGCTACCTTCGTCGCTGTGATGATTTCCACTTCCAGATTTTCCATCGTGTCCTCCTTGGACGTTGCGAGTTTTTCCCTGGAGTTGAAACCTGCCTTTATGCAGTTCCCCCCGAGGGCTTTCACCAAGTGAAAGAAGCCCTCGGGGGGAACTGCTCAAAGGCGTGTCAACGCCCAAAAAGGAATCTGGAAATAAAGGGCCTGCTTCCGTGACAGAGAGAGCGCAGCGAGCGACGGCGCGGAAGATGCGCCCCCGGCGCACCCTCTTCCTCTTTTGATGGGGACGGTGAGCTGCTGAAGGATTCCGCACAGCGGAATCCTTCATAAGACGCTTCGTGTCTTATGCTCTATCCTAATTTACATAAATATGTATTTACAATATCATGTATACATGTAATAATATAAATACATATTTACAAGGAGAGCAAGATGTATATCTGCTCAATAGCCAATCAAAAAGGCGGCGTAGGCAAGACAACGACGACGCATAATCTGGGTGTTCAGCTTGCCAGAGATGCCCAAAAACGAGTATTGTTGCTCGATTTGGACGCTCAGGGGAATCTGAGCGATGCCTGCGGTCTTGAGCCGCAAACGCTGGAACGAACCGTTTTCGATGTCCTAGCAGGGAACGTCCCCATCGCTGGAGCGAAGAGCACGCTGGAAACGGGGTTGGATATTCTTCCGGCCAACATCCGGCTTGCAGAAGCGGAACTGGCGTTTGCCGGACGAATGGGGCGGGAAAATCTGTTAAAGAAGGCTCTCGCTTCTGTTGCGGGCGAATACGACTATGTGCTGATTGACTGCCCACCTTCTCTTGGGCTTTTGACCGTCAACGCCCTCAATGCGGCGAACGGGTTGCTCGTCCCGGTACAGGTCGAATATTACGCTCTGGCGGGACTCGCGCTCATCAGGCAGACGGCAGAACTTGTCCGTGATCTCAATCCCGATTTGGAAATCCTCGGACTCGTCCTGACGTTTTTTGATGCCCGAAAGACACTCAATAAAGATGTAGCCGCTGCCCTCGCGGACGAATGGGGAGACGCACTGTTCTCGACCCGCATCCGCGACAACGTGAGCCTTGCGGAAGCCCCCAGTAATGGGCAGGATGTGTTCAGCTACAAGCGAGGCAGTTACGGCGCAAAAGATTATGCGGCCTTTGCCGCCGAATTTCTGGAAAGGACGGAGGGATGCTATGGGACTCGGGGATAGAGGGAAGAACCAAGTAAAGAAAGGGAGCCCCAGCGGGCTGTTCACCAGGACGGAACCCGATGTTACAGAAATACATACTTCTAGTAATACAAAAACACAGAACACTATAAATACAGAAATACAAGAATCTCTGCCCGAGAAAAATGACCAGAGAAAAATGTACAACATATCTCGGTCATTGTCGGAACGCCTCCGAAAGTATGCTTTCGATGAACGCCGAAAAGAAGTGGACATAGTGCGGGAAGCACTTGATGAATACCTGAAAAAACAGGGCTATTAGGGAGGAAAAATATGCGTCGTCTGGTTCTATTGCTGGCTGTTTTGGCCCTGTCCGTAGGGCTTTATGGTTGCCATCCTCATCATCGGGGACCGGTGACACCACCTCCGCCACATCATGGACAGCACACACCTCCTCCGCATCACTACTGAGTGGTTCTTACACTGTCGCCCCCCACATCAATCTATACAAAAAGAAAAGGGCGCTCTCTGTAAAGAGAACGCCCTTTCTCGTCAGCAAGAGATCACATCCTGTGATGCGTCCACCGCCTCTTCTTCACCCAGAGCATCCTCGATGAACGCCCCGCACAGTTCCGCCTCCTCCGGGTCAAACTCGACCTGTAATCCGGGGACGGAGAGCAAGGCGCATTTTTCCTCGACGGACTCCCTCTGTGTTGCAGCTTCATCCGGTCGCGTGTATGCGGCGCGCACAGCCTCTTCCACCTCTCGTGCCGACAATTCCGTTTTTTCGCTCATGACCCACCTCAGCGGCTCATCCCTTCAGAATGGGATTGAACCAGTTGTTTGTTTCTCTCAAGTTCAGCGGATTTTTCCGAAATGGCTTTCTCAATGGCCGGTTTAAGCTGGCGGGCTACTGAAGCCATGCCCAATCTGCTCTTTTGGGCAAGGTCATTGAAGTCCGTAAAACCGGCCATATCTTTTTCCCGTTCTCCGGGAGCAAAGACAGGGAAAACGGCTTTACCTCCCACGGCCTGTGCAGCCTTTTCCGCCTTTTCACGTCCGGGATTGGCTCGAACCTTCGGATGATTAAGGAGATGGAGATCGTCATCTCCCGCGATGATTACGGCTTTATCCGGGTACTTATCTTTAAGATCCGTAGCCACGGCCACAAGATTCCCCGAGTCGAAAGCCGCGACGGTCGCATGACCTATGGCATCAGAAATACTCCCTGCCGTAGCGTAGCCCTCAGCTATGACGATAGCAGGAGCGGTACGTAAGGCGTCCATGCCGCCCACAGGGTGAAAACACCCTTCCTTGCGGCTGTTTTTGGCGAATCTCTTTGTACCGTCTTCCTGAATATACTGCATGGACCACAGCTTTCCATCTGCGTCAACAGCAGGAATGCAAGTCGTTTTTCCATCTTTGGCCAAAAAGGCTCCTCTTCGGGGAGCCAGCCCTTTCCTGTCCAGATAAGGAGTCGGTACGTCTTGTTTCATCCAGGAGAGCTGCCCGGCCACACGTTCTGCCGTTTTTTCATGTTCGAGAAGCTGCTCTTTGGCCCGCTCCTGTTGTTTTCTGGCGCATTCGGCTTGAAGGCTGCTTTATCCTGTTGGCTTATAAAAGCCCCTTGCATTTTCCAACGCACCTCTTCTCCCGTCCGATTATTCTTCACGTACCCCGCTGGCCGCCCGTCCATATAAGCGACATAGAACCCTGAAGAGGCTCCCGCCCTATCGCCTTCCGTCCTGATTCGATGTGCCGCACCGTCCATCAACGGATGCTCTCCTTCGACGATGCATCCGACAGAACGCAGGGCTTCCGCAAACTCCTCACGGGGAGTCATAGCGGGAAGCTGTTCGCTCTTCACATTTTCCGGAACCCATCTTTTCAACTGTTTCATGTCTGCCTGTGGCCCGGCATACCAGCTTTGAGCGATGCTGTCCCATTTTGCCCCTGCCGTCTTCGCCGCCTTCCGCTCCAGATAGGGAACAGCCAAATAAAGCCGTTTGGGGGCCCGACGCGGTTCGCTTGCTTCCTTCTGAGGGGGCTGCACTGGAGGGAGCGATGGCGCGGAAGATGCGCCGTTAGGCGCACCCCTCCTTATGGAACAGCTGAGGGGCTGCTCCACGGATGCAGGAAGCAGAGCCAAGGTGGAGCTTATGGAGGATTTGGATGCGCTGATTCAGCTTTTTCTTTTTAGGTCGCGACATTAGGCGCATTTTGTATATCCACAACCCCACTTTTTTTCATGAAAACGCCCTGCCGAATAAGCTCATTGATAGCTGCTTTAAGAAGCTGCCGACAGACTTTTGATATGCTGACATTGTTCAATCTTTTTTCTTTTCTGAATTTTGCTAGCAACTCTTTACCAGCAACGGTAACCTAAGAGAGGATGCTATGTACAGAAATGGTACACTTGAGGAACTCATAAAAGATCTTGAAGAAGAGCGTGCATCTAAAAGACTTCGTGAACTTGATCCAGAATTACTAATCAAGCCTGATATTTGGATTGTTACACCAGAAGAAGGCGCTTGTGAGAAATGCAAGTCTTTTGCTAAAAAACTTTTTTTTGAAAAACCACAACGTCCTCATCCAAACTGCAAATGTAAAATACAACGAATCTTACCTAAAAAAACAGCTCAAAAGGCATTGATAAAAAATACACCTATTGTTACAGATCTCTTGAGGGGAGATACTTCTCCTCTCTTTTTGTTTTTTTCCGCAACTTCAGTTATTAATGTACATATAAAGAATTTGAACCCCGTACGTTGTGCAGATGTAAATATTGACAGTTATAATGAATTTGGTAAAGAATCAAAAAGTTCTTATTTGCTTCCTCTTAGTTCCGTTGTTTTTAGGTTTTCATATTTTCGTGAAGCTCCTGTAGATTGGAAACTTGTACTTGTAACAAATTTTGATGATGCACAACTATTATGCACAGTAAAAAATACAGAATAGTACAGTTGTTTGTATTCTTAATATCTATATTTATTTTTTTTGTACATGCACAGGCAAAAGAAATCATTCTTGACTGTATTGACGTTAAAGAAATTCAATGCATTGCATTAGAATTAAAACAAATAAACAAATGTAGTTTGTTGTTTAGTGCTGATGCAAGATCAAAATTCGATTTAAAAGATGTACCTTCTGAAGAAATAATCACTATTTTTGTATCAGAAATGGCTGTTTCATCGATGACATCCAGTGTTTTTTCTACTGGTTTTCGTGTCGAAATGGATGTGCCTAAAGCGAGAATACTTCATACACAAATATGCAAAAATATTCCAATGAGGGCATATTATTTTGATCAAAAGACACACAGAAGAGTATCCACGTCATTTTAAAAAACACTCCACGACGGCAATATGCGGAAAGGAAACACCCACAGCCAACCCAATAAGGCCGCTAGTAGCCCCGTAGAGCGTATTTTCTGCCCGCTAGTACGAAGTACACTGATTGCTGCGCTTGAAGAGGAAATTTTGAAGCAGTGATAAAGCCCCGGAAAGCCCCTTTTCCGGGGCTTTCTTTTTTTGGGCATATCCCCGTGAAACGCTAGAAAAACGATTCTAGGCCCATTTCTGAGGCGAAAAGGGTATATCTCTTCATTGCGGCACATGCAGGAAGCAGAGCCAAGGTGGAACTTATGGAGGATTTGGATACGCTGATTCAGCTTTTTCTTTTTAGGTCGCTCCATTAGGCGCATTTTGTATATCCACAACCCCACTTTTTTTCATGAGAACGCCCTGCCGAATAAGCTCATTTGTACAAGGAGCGCAGGTGTCCCCTTCCTTATCTATCTCCTTCATCATTCATAGCTACAGGAATTGGTGGCAGCCACCGGAGTTTAAATTCTCGTGGAATAGGCTCAACTCCTTCTTTGGACTTGATTGTGCCAGACCAAAAACCGTGCCAATGCGCCCTACGCATATGGGGACGCGGAGAGCCTTGATACTGGCGTGAGCTTTGTTCCCTGTACATGCGAATAGTTCGCCCTATTTCTTCCCCGATATGCCATATCCTAGGCTTATCAGGTGGGTACAAGTGTATCCTTTTAGTCGTCTTCTTTGGCGTGTGGTTGTTTGGGCCGGAACTTCCGGTTGCTGGCCATCAGGCGCACATGGCCAGTCTGGAAGTTACGCCTCTAGTGACGGAGGCTCTGCCCCGCGCTGGAAGAGAGGGTACGATCCAAATTCAGGGCCTCCTTTCCATACTCTTGCGCGCTTAGATGAAGAAATGCGGCAAAATGGCTCACTGCTACCGAGTTGAATAATCTTTCTCTTGAGCGGCGCACCGTATCCACTCCCCCAAACAGGCATAGCCGTGTACTGCATATAATGAATTTTCTCTCTATGGCTTAGTGATGCCACCAAGAATACATACTTGGCCGTCGTCCTCACCACCTCATAAAAATCAACATTGACATGCGTATCCCCTACAAACTTACTAGAATATCACCTTTTTTCATCCAAAATCCTTACAGTTAATTTTCTACTTATTGACCCAAAAGAGATGTTCGTCGAGGGCACGGGAGGAACCGTGGGCCGATTCCGCATCTTTGTGGAATCGGCCATCATCTCTTCCTTTTCCCCCAGAAAGCGAACTCTCCTTATAATACAGGTTCATATAAATACAGTATTACAGATTTACGGGTAATTCTATTGGCGCAAACATCCTCAGCCAATGCCCCGCGATGACATAACCGATATGTCGGGGCTCACCGTCGGCCCGTTTCTAACATACATTTTTGCAATTCTGCTCCCGCTGCTTCCAACCTTCCCCCGCAGCTCCCTGACAGTTCCCGCGTAGAAATAGTTTCCAAACTGATCTAGATACAACATCAGCCTGCCGTTCATGGTTTCTCCCAAAGAAAAAGGCGATCCGTCTCCGAATCGCCTTCAATGATATATAAAAAATAAAAAGAACCTATTGCACAATTTCTCCCTTTTCCCACAGTTCGTTGCAGGAAAGGTCTAGATTATCATTCCAAGTAACACCATATCCCCCGCATCAACACGAACCTGATTGAAGAGAACTGGCTCTTCCAGTATCTGAAAAGCAGGTATGGACCTAATCAGTGGCTCCATGTCGTACGGCTTTACCGTATCATCCAAAAAACAGACCAAAAGATGCTTATTGCGAAGAGGGTTGACGGAATGAATACGATAGAACATTGCGTACCTTCTACTTAAACGAGAGGGAGAAACTGGATAAATTCCTGAGTATCCCACATTTTTTGCAGAGCCTCCCTATGTTCTCCAGCCCACTCTTAAACAAGAGATAATGCCTTACGGGGTAAATCCCCATCAATCATATCAAGTTTATTCAAGCCTATGACGCCGACATATTCGCCATAGATGGTGGCATGGAAGTGAGGCGGATTGTGTTCCCCCGCCAAAAAGTACATTTTGATGATGATACCGTAGAACCTTGCGATGACAGGCATTGTTGGTCCCTCACTGTCTTAAAGTAATCATTTTCACAGTTCCCGTCCATGGGAAAGGCCGTCCCGTTTCCCGGAACGGCCTCCCTCACTCAGGCATAGGACGATCCTTCCCGTGCCTTTCCATCCCACAGTCTCGCAGTTGCGTAGCTGGTGATGCGACACGCCGGAACATCGAAACAATCAATAATCCGTCTCCTGAACGCCTTTCCCTTCCCGCTCCCCGGAATCGGCATGGCCGTATACCGCATGAAGCCTTTTAGCTGAACCTTCCGTTCAATAGGAATCAGCATTACGGTCTTCGCCGTCACCTTCACCACTTCATAAAAATCGACGTTCGTCTGCTCATATCCCCAACTGCTCACAAAGACGTCACCCTGCTTCATCGGAATCCTCCATAATTGTTGACTGTTCCTTTCACTTGGCAGCCCAGCGACTCACCATCGCCTTTGATCCACCCTCTCCCCCGGAGCTTTTTCCTCTGGAGTTGAAAACTGCCTTTTAAGCAGTTCCCCCCAGATGGCTTTCACAAGTGAAAGAAGCCATCTGGGGGGAACTGATAAAGGCGTTTCAACGCCAGAAAAAAGGAAGAGATTCTGAAAAAACAGGCCTGCTTCCGTGCCGGAACGACCGCAGGGAGCGATGGCGCGGAAGATGCGCCGACAGGCGCATCCTTCCTTTGCTTGAAGTGTTGGTTGAACTCAGCCGGATGGCTAATTATATTTTTATATCAAAATCAGGCAGTTTATCTATCGAGTTCATGTAATCTGGCGAAAAATGGGCATATCTTTACGTCATTATCGTTGTCTTGTGTCCAAGCATTTTCCCTACGCTATATGATGGAACTCCTTGCATAACCAACCAACTCGCAAAAGTATGGCGCAGCGTATAAAAAATAACTTTATATAACGGATCGGTTATATCCTCATTAAATCTACATAGTTTTACTGCTCTCCAAAATGGAGATCCTGCCTGCGTAAAGGTTTCTCCATTTTCCTTATGGGATAGCAATGCCTCACGTGAGGCAGATAAATGTTTTCAGCATATCAAGGCAACAATAGGTTTCATTTTTATGTATCCTGAATCTCCATTCTTACTCTCAGCCACATATATTATTTTATTTTTTAAAGAAATATGACATCGCCTGAGATTAAAAAGTTCATTTGGTCTGATTCCTGTATTCATGGACACCACAGTCAAATCTCGCCAAAGCATACTAGAAAAAAACTTTCTATTTGATAAACAGGTTATCAGCATATTAGCTTCATCAATTGACAGGAAGCGATAGCGTTGATTTTTAACT
>OGCM01003962.1_pt1 | contig 10613 bp, 10 predicted proteins | sample 1570151 | NCBI WGS metagenome assembly OGCM01 (sample SAMEA4370582, study PRJEB24528) | human gut metagenome
GCCCTTTATACTAAAAGGTTTTTCCCGTGCCTCATGCTACGGTCCTCCCATACCAAAGCATTGGAGGCTTATTATGCAGAATAAATGGCATGAACACTCCGTTGGCAACATCGTGGTGAATTTCCCTCTGTCTTCCGCCATATTCCGTGCTGCGGGCATCGACTACTGTTGCGGCGGTGGGCGTCTGCTCGGCGAAGTCATCAAGGAACAGCGCCTTGTCGACAGCAACATTTATAAAGCGCTGGATGAGCTTGCCGCCCGTACGGAAAAGCCCGCTGAGCCTTTCTCCGAAATGAGCGCCGAACGGCTCGTGGAATTTATCCTGACGAAGCACCACAGCTATCTGTGGGGAGCGCTTCCGGAAGCGCATGAACTGATTGTGAACGTGCTCAAGGCTCACGGAAGGCGCCATCCCGAGCTGTACGACGTGTATAAACTGTTTGGACAGTTGTCGCATGAGATGGAACCGCACCTGATCCGCGAAGAAACGGAACTCTTCCCGGCCATCGCCAACAGTGAGGCGAAGGAACACTGCCAAGCGCTGGTGCATATCCTGGAAGAGGAGCACGAAGCCGCGGGGACTCTGCTCAAAAAGCTCCGCCATGCCACAAACGACTACAGCGTCCCCTGTGACGGATGCGATACCTTCCGCGAACTGTACAAGAAACTTACTGAAATCGAAGAAGATACCTTGCAGCACTACCATCTTGAAAACAACATCCTCTTCAAGAAAATTCTTGCGTAGTCCGTTGGAATCGTAAGAGGTTTACTCCTGTGGCGGACAGCCCGCCCGTCCTGTGTCTTCGCCGTAACTCAGAGGATGGCGTCTCCGGTTACGGGGTGGCGCTGAACCGAAGTCGGGCGGGAAAACGGAAGGAAGAGTGGTTTTCGCTGAAATTTCTTCCGAAAGGGCGTTTTTTTGCTTGCCAGCTCTGAATGTTTTGGGTATACCTCCCTTCCATGCCGAAGTGGTGGAATTGGTAGACACGCTAGGTTCAGGGTCTAGTGAAGGTTCCTTCATGGGAGTTCGAGTCTCCCCTTCGGCACCATAAGAAAGCAAGCGGGCTGACAGAGCAATCTGTCGGCCCGTTTTTTTGTATTCTCCGTAAGTTCTCTTCAGGAAGAATGGCTCGACGCAGCCTCTTGGGTAGGGGCTATTGCTCAGGGCGAGCAAGAGATGTGCAACGAATCGGTTTTGATTGGAAAGTATCTTACTCGTACTTGGACAAAAGAATCTTGTTGCAAGCATAGAATCGAAGTAGATCGCTATCGTTACAGTTTTCCAACTGTGCAAGCAGAACTTTCCTGATGCCTTTCGGAGAGCGTCTAATCTCCTCAAGCGCGAACAATTCTTTCACACGAAGAGACAATGCAGAAGCTATTTTTTCCAAGGTTGATAAAGTCGGATCGCTGAGTCCTCGTTCGATAGATTTGATGTGCCGCAAGGACAAACCGGATTTTTCCGCTAATTGTTCTTGTTTCAATTTTCGTGAGAGGCGCAGCAAACGAATCGTTATCCCAAAAGATTTTTGACAGTTACCCATAGGCTCCTCCAATGGAGGAGAATAGCCTTGACCTGATAAGATTGTTAGCAACTATACTAGATTTAACAGTCAAAAATAGAAAATATACATTCTATTCTCTCATTCATGCTATACCGTTCTTGAGTTTTGTCTTGCCGGGAAAGTCAGTTTCAATTCTTCTCCTGAGAAGCTTCTCAAAGGATTGACGGCTTTTCAGGATCGGGCTATTTTCATGCATATACATGGAGTTTCTATGGAGTCCCTCACGAAGGAATACGCTTCTCCTGTCTGCGTCTGTATGCAGCTCCGCAAAGCCGGGCGTGTTGTTACGCAGATTTACGATCGCTGCCTGCGTCCCGTGGGCATCCGGGGAACACAGTTTGCGCTGCTGAAACGGATCGCCTGTATGCGTCGGCCGTTCATCACGGATATCGGCAAGGTGCTGTGCATGGATCAGACCACGGCGACCCGGAATATCGGGCTGTTGGAGCGGGCGGGGTTTGTTGCCGTTGGCGTGCATCCTGACGATGCCCGGAAGAAGGTGGTGGAACTGACGCCAGAAGGGCAGGCCAAGCTGGAGGAAGCCTTTCCCCTGTGGGAAGAGGCGCAACGGGAAATCAGGGAATACCTCGGCGACGACAGACTGGGCAATCTGTGCTCCCTGCTTCAGGTTCTGAGCGATTTCTCCAGCGAATGAAGGTTTTTCCTGCTCCATGTACATCCTCAATAAAGGATAAAGGAGGCTTTTTATGAACGTACTGCTTATCAACGGCAGCCCGCACAAGAAGGGCTGCACCTACACCGCTCTCAGCGAAGTGGCAGGACAGCTTGAGAAAAACGGCATCGGATCGAATATCGTGCACATCGGCTCGAAGCCCATTCGAGGCTGTATCGCGTGCGGCGCTTGCCGGGAAACCGGGCTGTGCGTGTTTGACGACGATCCGGTCAATGAGTGCTCAGGGCTCTTGAAGGCGGCGGATGGCCTTGTCGTGGGCTCGCCCGTCTACTATGCGGCTCCCAACGGCGCGCTGTGCGCTTTCTTGGACCGCCTGTTCTATATGAAAAGCGGAGCCTATGCCTACAAGCCCGCTGCCGCCGTGGTCAGCTGCCGCCGTGGCGGGGCCAGCGCGGCTTTTGATCGCCTGAACAAATATTTTACCATTTCCTGTATGCCCATCGTGTCCTCGCAGTACTGGAACTCCGTGCACGGCAACACGCCGGAGGAAGTGAGGCAGGACAAGGAGGGGTTGCAGATCATGCGGACGCTGGGCGAGAACATGGCGTGGCTGCTCAAGTGCATTGAGGCCGCCAAGGGGACCGTGCCCTATCCGGTGCGGGAGCCGTGGACACCCACGAATTTCATCCGTTAGGCTTAACCGCAAACACGACGACGGGTTCGCGCAAGCGGATCTTTGATACGGGCCCGCATTCCTCGGAGTGCGGGCTCTGCCGTCATGAAAACGAAACAGAGATATGCTTTTGTGGCTCCCGGCAGGAATAGAATTCTCTGTGGGATGATGATTTTTCGGGAGTAGAGCAGACAAATGGCGAGGCGGATTGGATCGCTTCCCAAGATATCGTTTGCCGTCTGGGGAAAAGAGCGCTACTGGATTCTAACACGTCAACGTTACGATTCTGTGACAATGCCGGTATGATAGGTTCCCCAAGGGGAACCGCCCGGGACAAGAGGGAAAGGGGCGGCACATGGCGGAGAAAGAACGCGCTTCTCGGCAGGTCATCGTTATTTCATTGATCACGGCGGCCTGTTTGATCGGCGACTCGATGCTGTACATCGTGCTGCCCATCTGTTTCACTCAGGCCGGGCTGTCCTCCCTATGGGAAGTGGGGATTATCCTGTCGGTCAACCGGCTGGTGCGGCTCCCGCTCAATCCGATGGTAGGCTGGCTGTACCGCCATATCAGTGATCGGACCGGCATTTTCATCGCCACGGTACTCGCCACCATCACCACCTTCAGTTACGCCTTTGCGGACGGCTTTGCCGTCTGGCTTCTTCTGCGCTGCCTGTGGGGTATCGCATGGACACTGTTGCGGCTTGGCGGCTTCTATTGCATCCTGAATGTATCGTCCGACGATAATCGCGGCTATTTCATGGGGTTGTATAACGGCCTGTACCGGATCGGCAGTCTGGCGGGGATGCTCCTCGGCGGGATTTTCGCGGACTGGCTCGGTTTTTCCATGACGTGCATGTTATTCGGCGCGTGTACCGCCGTGACGATTGTTCTCGGGCTCATCTATGTGCCGCGCGGAAACAGCGGCGTCCCGGCCGGAACGCAAGCCGAGGAGCGGCCTTTGACGTGGCTGTGGAAAGACGGCACGGTTCTGTGGGTCATGGCGACGGGGCTTGTCGTGGCGCTTATCTATCAAGGCCTGTACGCCTCCACGCTCAGCGAGCTCATCCGTATCCATTTCGGGAGCAGCGTTACCCTGCTCGGCGGGGTGGTCGTGGGCGCGGCAACGCTCGGGGGTGTCCTGCAAGCCATCCGCTGGGGGTGGGAGCCGTGGCTGGCTCCGGGGATCGGCGTATTGTCCGATCGCCGCTTCGGTCGGCAATCCATGATGGTTGTCTCGCTGGCGTTCGGGGTGGTCGTGTTCGGGCTCGTCGCCTTGAGCCTGCCCCTGCCTTTGTGGCTCCTTGCGTTGATCGGCATCCAGCTTACGGGGACGTCACTGACCACGATAGCCGATTCCGTGGCTTCGGATACGGCTTCCGTACGGGGAGGGCGGGTATTCATGATGTGGTACTCGTTCGCCGTGGATCTCGGTGCGGCGATCGGGCCGATCCTCGCCTACCTGCTCAATGACATGTGGGGGATGGATACGGCTTATGCGGGCACGGCGGTCCTTCTGCTGATCCTTGCCGTGAAGTGGTACTGGTCGGCTCCGCTGCTCAAACCCTTTGTCCGGCGCTCCGCCTGACGGGAAATACGCCTTCCGGCGCGCGGCCGTTTTCATTGTCTTGGGGCTCGGTGCTTCCCGTGAAATCCCTTTCTTGCCTATAGCTCCCACTGCCTATCAATAATCTACAATCCCGCTTCCGGTTTGTCCGGAGCGGGATTTTTTTGTATGTATTTGGGACTCGTACATTGTTATTATTTGGGATTTATTATCTTTTTTCTGCTTTGTAGCATAATCTCCGCACAACCGTCTCTTCTTTTCTCCACGATCGACAAAAAGCGGACACGCCCGCGTCACACGGCTCCTCCACTATGCACCCAACGACAAGTGAGGAGTTCAACATGATCCACATAGATACTCTCAGCAAAACATTTTCAGGCGGAAAGGGGCTTGACCGGGTCAGCCTGCACATCAAGCCCGGCGAAATGGTCGCGCTCATCGGCTCGTCCGGTTCCGGAAAATCGACCCTGATGCGCCATATCGCGGGGCTCATGCCCGGCGACGCCGACGGAGGGCGGATCGAGGTCGCGCAGCACCTCATTCAGGACAGGGGCGTGATCAGCCGCGACATCCGAACCATGCGGGCGGAAATCGGCATGGTCTTCCAGCAGTTCAATTTGGTAGATCGCATGTCCGTGTTGCGCAACGTCATGCTCGGCGCGCTGTCGCGCACGGCGCTGTGGCGCAGCCTGCTGGGCTTCTTCCATGAAGAGGACGCCCGGCTTGCCTACAAGGCGCTGGCCCGCGTCGGCATCATGGAAAAGGCGCATCAGCGCACTTCCAACCTCTCCGGCGGGCAGCAGCAGCGCGCCGCCATTGCCCGCGCCCTTGTGCAGCGCGCCCGCGTCCTGCTGGCGGATGAGCCCATTGCCTCGCTTGATCCGGAATCGTCCCGCAACGTTATGGAAACGCTGCGCGATCTGAACCAGAAGGACGGGCTCACCGTGCTCGTGACCCTGCATCAGGTCGACTACGCGCTGTCCTTCTGCCCCCGCACCATCGCCTTGAAGCATGGCCGGGTCGTGTACGACGGGCCGAGTGCGGAATTGACCCCCGCCTTCCTCAAGCGCCTCTATGGTACGGAATGCGACTCCCTGTTTGCCCGCCCGGAAAGCGACATCCGGCGGAATCCGCCCCTGACGCAGGTTCAAGTGGCCTAACCCTCAACTACAAGGATTTGCCATGTTTTCACGTTTCCTCATCGCCGTTGCGGCGGCGGCCGTCGTCCTTGGCGGTTCCGTTTGTGCCAACGCTGCGGAAGTCCTGAACTTCGGCATCATCTCCACGGAATCCTCCCAGAACCTCAAGCAGTTGTGGGACCCCTTCCTCGCCGACATGGAAAAGGCCACCGGCTTCAAGGTCAAGGCGTTCTTCGCTTCGGACTACGCCGGGATTATTGAGGGGATGCGCTTCAAAAAGGTCGATCTCTGCTGGATCGGCAACAAGGGCGCCATCCAGATGGTGGACCGTTCGGACGGTTCCGTTTTCGCCCAGACCACGGCGGCGGACGGTACGGACGGCTACTACTCCCTGCTTGTGGTGAACAAGGAGAGTCCGCTCAAGAGCGTGGACGACGTGCTCAAGAACGCGGCTGAGCTTCGTTTCAGCAACGGCGATCCCAACTCCACCTCCGGGTTCTTCGTGCCCGGCTACTACGTGTTCGCCAAGAACAACGTCGACCCGAAGAAAATTTTCAAGAACGTGGTTGCCGCCAACCATGAATCCAACGCGCTCGCCGTCGCCAACAGGCAGGTGGACGTGGCGACCTGCAACAACGAAGCCATCGGCCGTCTCGAAATCGCCCACCCTGAAAAGGCCGCGCAGATCCGCGAAATCTGGCGCTCGCCGCTCATCCCGAGCGATCCGCTGGTGTGGCGCAACAGCCTTCCCGAAAGCACGAAAAAGAAGATCGCCGATTTCATCTTCGGGTACGGCGTGAAGGGTGATGTGGCCCACGCCAAGGCCATCCTCGAAAAGCTCCAGTGGGGGCCGTTCAAGCCCTCGACCAACGCCCAGCTGGTTCCTCTCCGTCAGCTCGAACTGTTCCGCGAAAAGAGCAGGCTGGAGGCCAATGCCGAGATGCCTGCGGCGGAAAAGGCCGAGCGCATCAAGAAGATTGACGAAGCCCTCGACAAGCTGTCCCTGTAATACGCTTCGGCGGCGCGGAGGTTCCCGCGCCGCTTTTTCCCGGCGGGCCCGTACCGCCGGTTTTCCGAAAGGATTGCCATGAGTTCCGAATTTGCTCTGTCTCCTCCGCGCAAGCGCCCTATGGAACTGCTGCGCCTCGTGGGTTGGGCCGTCGCGCTGGCGTTTCTCGTCTGGTCGTGGCGGGGGGCGGAAATGCGCCCCATGACCCTGATTACCGAGTCGGGCAATATCCTCACGCTGATCAAGGATTTCTTCCCGCCCGACTTCACGGACTGGCGGCTGTACGCCACGGAAATGGTCGTCACCCTGCAAGTCGCCATCTGGGGCACGCTGCTCGCCGTGGTCTGCGCCGTGCCGCTCGGCATCCTGTCTTCCGACAACATCGTGCCGTGGTGGGTCTACCATCCCGTGCGCCGCCTCATGGACGCCGCCCGTGCCATCAATGAAATGGTGTTTGCCATGCTGTTCGTGGTCGCCGTGGGCCTTGGCCCCTTCGCGGGCGTGCTGGCTCTGTGGGTACACACCACGGGCGTCCTCGCCAAGCTGTTCTCCGAGGCCGTGGAAGCCATCGAGCCGAGCCCGGTCGAAGGCGTGCGCTCCACGGGGGCCTCCTTCCTTGAGGAAGTCGTATACGGCGTCATCCCGCAAGTTTTCCCGCTGTGGATCTCCTATTCGCTGTACCGCTTCGAGTCCAACGTGCGCTCCGCCACCGTCGTGGGCATGGTCGGCGCGGGCGGCATCGGCATGGTGCTGTGGGAACTGATCCGCAGCTTCGCTTTCGAGCAGACCTGCGCCGTCATGTCCCTCATCGTGCTGGTCGTGGTGGTCTTCGACATGCTCTCGCAGCAGCTGCGGAAGAGGGTGCTCTAATGCCCGCCCGCTATGCCGTGTACTACGCGCCTTCGGCGGGCGATGCCCTGCATCAGGCTGTGACCCCGCTGCTGGGCCGTGATGCCCTCGGGGGCCTGAATGTGCCGCAGGCGACGCCTCCGGGTGTGAATCCCGTTTTCTGGAAGGCGATCACCCGCGTTCCCGCCTATTACGGATTGCACGCGACGCTCAAGGCCCCCTTCGAACTCCGCCATTCGGGGATGGACAGCCAGCTGTTGCGCTCCACGGGTGAAGTGGCGTCCCGCTTCCTTCCCTTTGAAATTCCGTCTCTGTCCCTCGCCTATCTGGGCAAGGAGGAAAAAGGCTTTTACGCGCTCGTTCCCTCGACGAAATGCTCTCTGCTGTCCTTTCTGGAGCGCGCCTGTGTGATGGATCTGGATGCTTTCCGGGCTCCCCTGAAAACCGAGGATGTGGCCCGGCGCGGCCATCTGTCCCTTGAGGAACGCAGCAACCTGTATATGTGGGGCTACCACCGCGTCCTTGATTCGTTCCAGTTCCACATCACGCTGACCGACGGCATTGCCGACGCGGGATTGCGTGCGCTTGTGGGCGCGGGCCTGCGCAAGGCGCTGGAAGGCGTGCTGGACGCTCCGCTTCGTATTGATGCCCTGACCCTTTTCAAACAGGAAAACCGCAATCGGCCCTTTTCCGCCGTGGCGCGGCTTCCGTTCGCCAACGTACAGACTGCACGGGAAAAAGCATGATGTCTCTCACCGTTCGACAAGAAAGGATGCGGCTGTTGGCCCTCGCATCCGTGGAGCGTCTCGAAGCGGGGCTCTCCGCCGTTACGCCGCCGGATTACGAGGTAGTCCGCGGGCCGGAAACCGGGCTGGTCATGATCCGGGGCCGCGTGGGCAACACCGGCGACGCCTTCAATGTGGGCGAAGCGCTTGCGACGCGCTGCGTGGTCTCGTTGAAGGACGGCTGCCTCGGGTATGCGTGGATTCTGGGCGAGGATACCCGCCGCGCCGAACTTGCCGCCCTGTACGATGCCCTCTGGCTGCGGGAGGGTTATGCGGAAGCCCTTGATCGGGAACTGCTCCCCGAGCTGGAAGCGGAACGCGCCCGCCGGGTGCGGGAGGATGCCGCCGCCGTCGAGCCTACCCGTGTTGATTTCTTTACGCTTGTCCGAGGAGAAGACTGATGCCGGCCTTTTCTCAGCCCGTATTCGATATGCAGCGGGTGTTCCGCGTTGTGCTCGACGCCATGTCCCGTCCCGCGCGGCTTTGCCGCCTGCCCGTATTCCCGCAGTCCGTGCCGGACGGCCTTTCGCCCGTACTGGCGGATCTTGCCCTGACCCTGTGCGACGGCGAATCTCCGCTCTGGCTCTCTCCGGGCCTGCGGAAGGATGGAACGACAACGTGGCTCCGTTTCCACTGCGGTTGTCCGATCGTCGAAGAGGCGGACAAGGCGGCCTTCGCGCTGGTGGCGGACGTTGCCGAACTGCCGCCCCTGTCCGCTTTCGCGCAGGGCGTTCCCGCCTATCCCGACCGTTCCGCAACCGTCCTGCTTGCCGGTCTGGCCTTTGATGCGGGAACCCGTTTCCGTGGTTCCGGCCCCGGCATCTGCGGGGAACGTACCTTCACCTGCACGTTGCCCGAAGATTTTGCGGAGCGGTGGCGCGAGAACACGTCGGGCTTTCCGCTCGGCGTGGACATGCTGTTGTGCGGCGCCGGCGGCGTGGCCGGTCTGCCGCGCACCACGCGCCTTGAACGTCTGCCTCAGGAGAGTACGTCATGTATGTAGCGGTCAAAGGTGGGGAAAAGGCCATTTCCGCCGCCCACGAACTCCTTCGCCGGGAAGGGCGGGGCGACCCCTCCGTCCCCGATTTGGGGATCGAACAGCTGATCGGGCAGTTGCGGCTTGCCGTGGACCGGGTCATGGCCGAAGGCTCCCTGTACGACCGGGATCTCGCCGCGCTGGCCATCAAGCAGGCGCAGGGCGATTTGCTCGAAGCCGTATTCCTCGTCCGCGCCTACCGGACCACGCTTCCCCGGTTCGGCAGTTCGCTTGCCGTGGACACGTCAGCCATGCGCGTGCTGCGGCGCATTTCCGCCACGTGGAAGGATCTCCCCGGCGGGCAGATCCTTGGTGCGACGTTCGACTATACGCACCGCCTGCTGGATCGCACCCTCTCCCGCGCTGAAGCCGGAGCCGCCGAATCTTCTCCTCTTCCAGTAGAACCTGATACGGATTCCCCGCTCGGCGGGCCGTTGCCGCGTGCGCTCGACGCGCTGGTTGCGGAAGGGCTGCTCGAACGGCCCGCGCCGTCGGATGACGATGCCTGCCGCGACATCACCCGCCAGCCTCTGGAACTGCCCGCCGATGCCCCGGAGGATCGCGGCGTGCGCCTTCAGGCGCTGGCCCGCGCCGACGAAGGGTTTCTGCTCGGCATGGCCTACTCCACGCAGCGCGGCTTCGGTGCGGTACATCCCTTTACCGGAGAACTGCGCCGGGGATGGGTGGAAGTGTCCTTTTTCTCCGAAGAGCTCGGCTTCGATGTCGTTATTGGCGAAATCGAGCTGACCGAATGCGAAACCGTGAGCCGCTACACCGGGACGGCCCGCCCGCCGTGCTTCACGCGGGGCTACGGGCTGGTTTTCGGCAACAACGAGCGCAAGGCGCTGTCCATGTCCATCACGGATCGCGCCCTCCGCGCCAAGGAACTGGATGAACCCGTCGTCGGCCCGGCGCAGAACCCCGAATTCGTGCTCCTGCACGGCGACAACGTGGACGCCTCGGGCTTTGTCCAGCACATCAAGCTGCCGCACTACGTGGACTTTCAGGCCGATCTTTCCCTTATCCGCGGCTTGCGCGCCAAGCGGCAGAACGACAAGGATATCTAGATGTCACAGACCGACGTTTGCGCGAGCGCGCCGCTTGAGGGCTATGCGTTCGCCTATCTTGACGAAACGACCAAACGCATGATCCGGCGGGGGCTCCTCAAGGCCGTGGCCATCCCCGGCTATCAGGTGCCGTTCGCCAGCCGCGAGATGCCCATGCCCTGCGGGTGGGGGACCGGCGGGATTCAGGTTACCGCGAGCATCCTCGGCAGGGACGACGTGCTCAAGGTCATCGATCAGGGCTCCGACGACACCACCAACGCCGTGTCCATCCGGGATTTCTTCCGTAAGA
>OGCM01003963.1_pt1 | contig 10612 bp, 7 predicted proteins | sample 1570151 | NCBI WGS metagenome assembly OGCM01 (sample SAMEA4370582, study PRJEB24528) | human gut metagenome
CAGCGTGTTCGACCTGCTGGGCGGCGGCTTCCTCGGCCGGACGGACGGCGGCCCGCTCGGCGGCGACGGCTGGACGCTTCTGGAAGGCACCATCGACGCCTGAACGGATCTGCAATAACAAGCAAGACCTGCCTGAACAAAATCAGACAGGTCTTGCTTGTTATTTTGCGTCTCTGGAATCGATCGTTCCGCGGAAGAGTTTCTTCGAATTTTCATGAAGCACGCCGTCGGTCTTGATCTCGCTGACGGATTTCTTTCCTTCGTGGAGAGCGACGTAGTTCATATCAAGGACTGCATCGTTTCCGACCGTGTAGGCGATGTCCGCGGTGAACGTACTCTTTTTGCCGACGAGATCTGCCTTACAGCCGTTGTATACATGACCACCGGAGAGGAAGAGGTGGATCACGGAGAATTTTGCTCCGTCAGCAACCTTCGCACCGATGTCGTTTAAGACGGTTTTTGCATTGTCATTGCGGATGATCTGGACGAGAGTCACTTCGGCGTCTTTTTCGAGGATCAGTTTTGTCTGGACGCCGGAGAGAGCAGTGTGGTCTGCACCCGAAGCACCGTCGGCCTCAGCCGCCATATCCATGATGACGGTCATCTTACTTCCTTCTTTTGCGAAGATTCCGAACGTATTTAAGCTATGCTCGGAAGCGCCGTATGTGAAGCCGATGCGCACCGGTGTCTCTGCGAGGTCTCCATCCGTCGAGAGCAGGACGGCACCGGCTGCGGACTCTCTGACGAGAACATCCATATCCGGTCCCATTCCGCCTGCGATCTCCCGGAACTGATCCGGAAGGCCGGCAGGGCAGTTTGTTTTTGAGATCCCCGCCGGGATCTCAGCTTTTATTTCATGCGCTCCGGAGACAGAAATCCCGGAGACCGCAGTTTCATTCATTTTCAGCCAGTTCCATGTCTTTGAAGGGAGCTGGTTGATCTTCATGTTCTCCATCATCCAATACTTCCTTTCATTTCCAGGTGGATCAGATTGTTCATCTCCACCGCGTATTCAAGCGGAAGCTCCTTCGAGACATTGTCGGCGAAGCCACTGACGATCAGGGCTCTCGCGTCCTCCTCGGAGATTCCGCGGGACATCAGATAGAAAACGGCATCGTCGCTGATGCGTCCGATCTTTGCCTCGTGTCCGACGTCGGCATCCTTTGTGCGGATATCCATCGCCGGGATCGTGTCGGAGCGGGAGATATCATCAAGCATCAGGGACTGGCAGGAGACAGCAGATTTGCTGCCTTTTGCCTTCGCGGATACGACAACGGAGCTTCGGAAGGTGCTGATCCCGCCATCCTTGGAGATCGATCTCGTATTTACATAGGAAGAAGTTTTCGGAGCGTTGTGAACGACCTTACACCCGGTATCGAGGTTCTGTCCCTTACCGGCGAATGTGATCCCGGTGAACTCGGATCTTGCGCCCTCGCCGTTCAACACGCTCATCGGGTAGAGGTAAGAAACATGGGAACCGAAGGAACCGGATACCCACTCGATGACTCCGCCCTCCTCGACCTTCGCCCGCTTTGTGTTTAAATTGTACATATTTTTCGACCAGTTCTCGATCGTAGAGTAGCGGAGCTTTGCGTTTTTTCCGATGTAAAGCTCTACACAGCCGGCGTGGAGGTTTGCCACGTTGTACTTCGGTGCGGAACATCCCTCGATGAAGTGTAAGGACGCGCCCTCATCGACGATGATCAGGGTGTGCTCAAACTGTCCGGCACCCGCCGCGTTTAAACGGAAGTAGGACTGCAGCGGGATCTCGACGGAAACTCCCTTCGGAACATAGACGAAGGAGCCGCCGGACCATACCGCACCGTGCAGAGCGGCAAATTTGTGGTCATGAGGCGTCACTAGCTTCATGAAGTGTTCTTTTACCATATCGGCGTATTCGCCGGTCAGGGCGCTCTCCATATCTGTGTAGATGACGCCCTGCTCCGCAACTTCCTTGCGGACGTTGTGATAGACGAGCTCGGAGTCGTACTGGGCACCTACGCCTGCGAGAGAGGTGCGCTCCGCCTGCGGGATCCCGAGCTTTTCAAAGGTATCCTTGATCTCCTCCGGGACCTCGGACCAGTCCCCTTTCATCTTTGTGTTGGCACGGACGTAGGTCGCGATGTTGTCCATGTTTAAGCCTTCGATGGACGGGCCCCAATCCGGAACCTTCATTTCATTATATACTTTTAAGGAATTTAACCGGAAATCATGCATCCACTCCGGATCATGTTTCTCCTCGGAGATCTTTTCCACAATGTCCTCGGTAAGACCGGATCTGATGCGGTACGCATCTTTTTCCTCATTGCGGAAGTCGTACATGTTGCGGTCAACGTCCTCAACATACGTCTTTTCCTTCATTAGTTGTTCTCTCCCTTCTCGTTCGCGGAAGCGATAAACTGTTCGAAGCCGTGCTCGTTGATCTCATCGACGAGAGAGCCGTCACCCTCTGCGACAAGATGTCCATCGACGAGGACATGGGTCTTGTCCACATGGAGAGATTCGAGAATTCTGGTGCTGTGGGTGATGATGAGAAGGGCGCCGTCCTTGCTCTTCTGGTATTCCTCGATTCCCTTGGAAACAGTGCGGACCGCATCGACATCAAGACCGGAGTCTGTCTCATCGAGGATCGCCAGGGACGGATTTAAGAGGAGAAGCTGTAAGATCTCGGCTTTCTTTTTCTCACCGCCGGAGAAGCCGACGTTCAGATCACGGAAACCGTAGGACGGATCCATATCGAGGACCTCCATGGCTTTCTGGAGTTCTTTATTGAAATCCCAGATGCGGACATTCTTTCCGGTTCTTGCGGAGAGAGCGCTGCGGATGAAGTTGGAGAGGGAGATTCCCGGAACTTCAAGCGGATTCTGGAAGGAGAGGAACATGCCGAGCTTTGCACGCTTGTCAGCGGCTTCTTTCGTGATGTTCTCGCCTCCGAAGAAGATCTCACCGTCTGTCACATGATAGTTCGGGTTCCCCATCAGGGTGCAGCCGAGTGTGGATTTTCCGGCACCGTTCGGTCCCATGAGTACGTGGGTCTCGCCTTTGTTGATCGTTAAGCTGATCCCGTGAAGAATGGATTTCTCTTCCACATCCACGGAGAGATTTTTTACATTTAATAATGGTTCTGACATATCGGATTCCTCCATGTATTTTATATAAGGTAAAAATGTAAGTTTCAGCAATTTCCGGACAGATATGAACCGGCACCGGAGCTGATCTCCGGGATACGTTCCGTCTGCCGGGACTAAACCTAGTCGCTTACTAGGTGATGCAATGATATTATACCTGTATTGAGAAAAATATGCAAGAAGCAATTCCTACAAACATGCTATGAATTGGTATTTATTCCTGTACAATCCGATATTTCCGGGAAAATCTGCAGGATTCATGAAACTGCAACAATCGGAAAACAATTCTGAAACATGGGCATGGTAGGCTGAGCAAAACAGCGGAAATCACAGACGGGATCGGACCGGAGACAGGAGTTTCTATACAGAAATTTTGCAAACCTTACGAAAATATAAAATCATTATAAACTGGAAAAACAGATATTGACAGAATGACAGGGTGTCACTATAATGGTGACGGGTTGTCACTTTTTGAACCGGTTTTTATAGAAGAGGGGAGATGGAATTATGCCGACCGAACGGTTTATGCGGCTTCCGAAGGAAAAGATCGAAGCAATTCGGGCTGCGGCGGCAAAGGAATTTATGAGGGTAGCTCCGGAGGAAGTGTCGATCAACCGGATCGTTCACGACGCGGATATATCGAGAGGAAGCTTTTACACATATTTTGAAGATAAACAGGATCTGTTAAAATGGCTGATCTGCAACCAGGCGGAACAGCATTTCACATCGTACATCACGATGCTGGACGAAAACGGCGGAGACCTATGGGAGGTCCTGGAGCAGATCTTTGATCTCGGGATGGACCGGCTTGAGGATTCAGGGTTGTCAGCGATCTTTCACAACCTGGTCAACAGCGCAAGACTGGTAGAACTATTCAAAGGCGGACCGGATTCGAACCCGGAGGCGATGGAGGCAAACCGGAAATTTTTAAAACTGTTGTATGAACATGTCAACAAAGAGAAATGTGATCTGGATCATCAGGAGTTTTTCGAGCTGATCGAGATGCACATGATCGTATTCATCATGTCACTCAAACGTTTTTTCCGGGACGGCGAGTCGAGAACGGAAGCTTCCGAATATTACAAACGTCATATCCATATGCTCCATTATGGCATATGTGGATATAAAACAGAGGGCAGCAGGAAGAAAACAGACGAGGGACGTTCATAAAAACAGAACAACCGGAGTCGTACCACAGCAGCATGTTACAGAAAATGAGGAGGAACCATGAAGAAAGCAGGTAAGATCGTAATCGGGCTTGTATGCGTCGGCGCATTTGGAGCCCTGATGTTCACAAGATTTACGAAAAAAGAAGAGCCGATTGAGGCCGTTCCGAACCCGACCGTCGTCGTCCAGACACCGGAGACAGGAAATATTGAACTTTCCACAGGACTGACAGGTACCGTGGAACCGGCAGATCAGGTATACATTATCCCGAAGGGAAGCGGAGAAGTACTGGAGGTTTATGTAAATCAGGGCGATACCGTACAGAAGGGGCAGAAGCTGTTCCGCATCGACAACAAGCAGTTAGACGCGGCAAGAATCACGTTAAATACGACCCAGGTATCCTTAAATGATGCCCAGACATCTGTAAACAGGATGAAGGCGCTCTACGAGAGCGGGGATATTTCCGCCCAGGCCTACGAGCAGGCGGTAAGCGGTCTGTCCATGGCGAAGCTCCAGTATGATTCCGCAAAATTAAACTATGATACCCAGAGCGAGAACACGGTCGTTACCGCGCCGATCGCCGGTGTCTTAGAGCAGTTTGGCGTGCAGGTGCATGATATGTCTGCGGGCGGTTCTGTCGCAGGTGTTGTATCCGGTGCAGGCGGAAAAACACTGACCTTCAACGTGTCGGAGCGTGTCATGAAGGGATTAAATATCGGTGATCCTGTGACGGTGGAGAAGAACGGAACGGATTACAGCGGCGCGATCTCCGAGATCGGCAGCATGGTGGACGCGTCCACAGGACTTTTCAAGGTGAAAGCGACCTTGGGGGACGCGGACGGACTTGCCAGCGGAACGATGGTAAAGGTTTATGTGACAGCGGAGAAGGCGGACAACGTCATGGTCGTTCCGGTAGACTGTGTCAATTACAGCAACGGAGACGCTTACGTGTATACATATGATGCCGCGACAGCAACGGCGAAAAAGACTCCGGTGGAAGACGGACTCATCGATTCTGACAAGATTCAGATTGTTTCCGGACTTTCCTACGACGACGAGGTCATCACAAGCTGGTCCAAGGAGCTTTATGACGGCGCCGCTGTGAATATTCAGGGCAGTGATGACAGTGCGGAAACGACAGCCGACAGCAGTGAGACAACAGCAGAAGAGACTACAGAAGCCGCGGAAACGGCAGCAAAATAAGGAGGCACAAGGAACATGGGACTTACCAAAAAGGTCTTAAAACGGCCGGTCACAACTGTTCTTGTTGTGCTCTGCCTGATCGTATTCGGTCTCAGCTCGATCTTTTCATCCCAGCTTGAGCTGATTCCGGAAATGGAGATGCCGATGCTGATCGTCAGCGCGGTCTACCCGGGAGCAAGCCCGGATGACGTGGAGCAGCTTGTGATCAGTAAGATAGAGGATGAGATCGGAACGCTTTCCGGTGTCGATTCCGTCACCAGCATGTCTTCGGAAAACTTCGGAATGGTCCTGGTCCAGTATGACTATGACCAGGATATCGATAAAGCTTACGATGACTTAAAGAAAAAGCTGGATGGGATCAAGTCGGATCTCCCGGATGATGTCGATACCCCGACGATCATCGAGATGGATATCAACAGTACGCCGTCCATCACCCTCGCGGTCAACAATGACAGCGTGGATAACCTCTATAACTATGTAAATGACGATATCGTTCCAGAGATCGAAAAACTGACTTCCGTAGCCAGTGTCGACGTATCCGGTGGTCAGGAGGCCTATATCAAGGCGGAGCTGATCCCGGAAAAATTAAGCCAGTATCATGTGAACATGAATACCATCATTGCGGCTTTAAAGTCTGCGGACTTTTCCATGCCGATCGGAAGTACCTCCGTCGGAAACAAGGATCTTTCCGTGACATCCGGAACATCCTTTGACACGATGGAGCTTTTAAAGAAGATCCCGATCACACTGGGCAACGGAAATATCATCTATATGGAAGATGTTGCCAATATCTACAATACCGTTGAGGCAAAGGACAGTATCGGACGTTACGACGGCAAAGACACGATGACGATCGGTGTCAAGAAAAATCAGGACAGCGACCACATTACCGTTTCCAAGGCAGTCCAGGAGACAATGCAAACGTTAAAAGCACAGGATCCGTCTCTGGAGTACGTCGTTGTCAACGATTACAGTGATCAGATCAGCAATTCCTTAAACAGCGTATTCCAGACCATGATCATGGCAGTCATTGTTGCGATGCTCATCATCTGGCTGTTCTTCGGGGATATCAAGGCATCCCTGATCGTCGGAACCTCCATCCCGGTATCAATTTTAGCGGCCCTCATCCTCATGAAGACCATGGGCTTTACGTTAAACGTCATCACCCTGTCGAGTCTGGTCCTCGGCGTCGGAATGATGGTTGATAACTCGATCGTAGTTCTGGAGAGCTGCTTCCGCTTTACGGATAAGGGCGGCGGCTTTATTGAAACGAGAAAAGCCGCAATCGATGGTACTGCAGCTGTGCTGGAATCCATCATCGGTGGTACCGTTACGACCTGTGTCGTATTTATCCCGTTAGCTCTGATCTCCGGAATGAGCGGACAGATGTTCAAGCCGTTAGGCTTCACAATCGTATTCTGTATGATTGCGTCCCTGATTTCCGCGATGACGCTTGTACCGCTCTGTTACGTGTACTACCGTCCGAAGGAGAAGGAAAATACCCCGGCCTCCGGCATCATGAGAGCTCTGCAGAATGGATACCGTTCCCTGATGGAGAAGCTTTTAAAGAAAAAAGCGATGGTCATGGGAACCGCCGTTGTGCTTGTGATCTTCTCCCTGTTCCTTGCGACAAAGTTAAAGACAGAGCTTATGCCGGCAGATGATCAGGGAACGATCGCAGTGACGATTGAGACCCAGCCGGGTCTTAAGATCGAGGAGGTCGATAAGATCCTCCAGAGAGCAGAGAACTATGTGACTCAGGATCCGGATCTTGATTCCTACATGCTCTCCTACGGAAGTTCCGGACTTTCCATGAATATGGGCGGAAGCGGAGCGACCCTGACGGCATATTTAAAGGATGACAGAGGCAGAAAGACGGATCAGGTGCTCAAGGAATGGAAACGCGATATGCAGAAATGGTCGGATTGTTCGGTCAGTCTGGAAAGCCAGAGCTCTCTGGGCAGTGGGATGTCCATGGGAAATGCGGAGGATCTCGAATATATTCTTGTCAGCACACAGTACGATGACTTAAAGAAAGCATCGGATGAGATCGTTTCCGAGCTTCAGAAGCGCCCGGATTCGACAAACATCCACTCTTCCCTTGTAAAGATCAATGTGGATCCGGTCAAGGCGGCAGCGGAGGGACTTTCCCCGACCGCCGTTGCTTCCCAGGTATACATGATGGTCAGCGGAACGACGGCAACGACCCTGAATGTTGACGGAAATGATATCGATGTAAAGGTTGAGTACGCGGATGATGAGTACGATACGATCGATAAGCTCCAGGGAATCGTTCTTCCGACAGCGACCGGCGGATCTGTAGCCCTTATGGATATCGCGGATATCGGCTTTAAGGACAGCCCGCAGAGTATCACAAAGAGTGATAAGCAGTATCAGGTGACGATCACCGGTACGCTGACAGAGGGAGCGGACAGCACCACGAAGGATAAGATCCAGAAGGAGGTCATCGATAAGTACTTATCCGGCACGATCTCCATGCAGGAAAACACATCCACAAAGATGATGAACGAAGAGTTTGCGTCCCTGGGACAGGCGATCGCCACAGCCGTATTCCTTGTATTTATTGTAATGGCTGCACAGTTCGAGTCACCGAAGTTCTCCATCATGGTGATGACAACGATCCCGTTCGCCCTGATCGGTTCCTTCCTGTTCTTATGGTTAGTGGACTGCCCGATCAGCATGACCTCCCTGTTAGGCTTCTTAATGTTAGTCGGAACGGTAGTAAACAATGGTATTTTGTACGTCGATACGGCGAACCAGTACCGGGCAACGATGGACTTTAAGGAGGCGGTCATTGAAGCCGGCGCGACCCGTATGCGCCCGATGTTCATGACAACACTCACGACGATCGTGGCAATGATCCCGATGGCGGCGGCTTACGGAAATGCCGGTAAGACGATGCAGGGACTCGCACTTGTGGATGTCGGCGGACTGATCGTCTCTACAGCGATGGCACTTCTTGTTCTTCCGGTCTTCTATGTGATCATGAGCGGAAAGAATACGGATAAGGAAGAAATCGTTGACGTAGATTAAGCTTTGAACATTGAAAGCGGATCCCTGCAGAGCCTGCAAGAGACGGCCGCTGCCCGGTCGGGAGGCAGTCAGCCGGAATGCGGAACGCTCTGCGGGGCTTCCTGCTTTTGGAGGCGGCAGCCAGGGGATAAAAATTGCCACCGGATTGCCGTATTTGGAAAGAAAATGTAAGAGAAACGTTATTGCGTTTCTGCGATGAAATCGTTATGCTCATAGATGGAGGGAAACCTATGAGACAGAATCAATGGAAAAAGGCAGGTCTGACCGTGCTCTCAGCCGTTTTTATGGGAAGTCTTTCCATAGCGGCAGCGGATACCGGAATACCTGCGTTAGCTGCGACGAAGGACGTCGCGGTCACAGAATATGACGAAGCAGCGCTTGAAAAGTTTAAGGACAACACGCTGGAATACTGGGAACTCCCCGGACTCATTGAGCGCTACAATACCGATTATCAGAACCAGCTGCAGAAGTATTATTACAATCCGGGCGGATCCACGGGTCTTACGAAGGATCAGATGTCAGCGATGGCGGCGGATCTGCGCGCGGAGGCAGATGAAATGGAGCGGGATGCGAATGATGTTCAGTATGATGAGACAGTATCCCGCGACGTGTATAAAGGATATAAAGCAAATATGCATGCTCTGCGGGCATACGCACAGCAGCTGGAGGATGCCGCAAAGGGAAAGGGAGCCGGTGGTTCCTCTGCACTCCGCGGACTCCGCATCACGAGAAATGAGAAGACAAAGACCGCGAGGGAAGCAATGCGGACCTATGAGACCTTAAAGGACCAGTATGAGATCGCCCTTTTAAATCAGGAGATCGCAAAGCAGAATTACGAGGCGGCGTTAAAGAAAAAGGATCTTGGAATGATGTCGAAGGAGGATGTTCTGACCGTGGAGGACGCACTGAATTCCGCGAACGGAAGTGCTCTTCAGGCAGCGTCCGGCCTCAATACCCAGAAACAGACGCTGATCACAATGTTGGGCTGGGATTACAACGCTGATCCGGAGATCGCGAAGGTTCCGGAGCCGGATCTTTCCGTGATCGCGTCCTTTGATCCGAAGAAGGATGAGGCGAAGGCCATCGAGATGAACTACACTCTGTATGATACAAGGATGACGAGTTCCAAATCGGCGGGCGGAGCAGTCACGAAGGCAAGAAATATCAAGGATCAGGAAGATTCCGTCCGTTCTTCTCTGGATCTTATGTATAAGGACCTGAAACAGAAACAGAAAGCCTATGAGGCATCGGAAACGCTCTATGAGGCGGCAAAGGCCGATAAAGCGGCTGCTGACCGGAAGAATGAGCTGGGGATGTTGAGCCGTCAGGAATATCTTCAAGCAGAGTCTGCATGGCTTTCCAGTGAAGCATCCCACACGGCGGCGAAGCTGGATCTCACAGGAGCGATCGAAAATTATCAGTGGGCGCTTGAGGGACTTCTCGATATCGGTTCCTCATCGCAGAGCTAAAGGAGAATCAGAATGAAAAGAAATTTGACAGGACGTGTGATTCCGGCAGCACTTGCGCTTGCGCTTGCGGCAGCGCCTGTGAACGCTTTCGCAGCGACGAAGGCGGTTCAGGCGACCGGTGTTGCGGATGAGAACGGATTTATATCCCAGCCGGGAAATGAGTACGATGACGCGACGATGAAGAAGCTCGCGGATAACATGCTGGAATATGACGAGATCGGGAAGCTTGTTGAGGTCTACAGCCCGACGTTTAAGACAGTGAAAGAGACATATTCCGATAAGAAGGACGCAGCAAAGGATGTCGTGAAGCTGAAATCAAAATTACTGGATAGTTCGGGAGAGCTTGCGGATACGGCAAGTACACTGAAAGGCTCTCTTGACGCAGCCAAAGAGATGATCGGTAAAGTTCCGGCAATGACTCCGACAAACTACGCACAGCTCTATTACAGTTCAGAACTCATGGACTACCAGGCAGACGCGATCGCACTGCAGGGCGACAGCCTGGAACAGGTATCCCCGGAGCAGATGCATATCAAGCTTGTGGACAGCACCCGCGCGGCGCTGACCGCCGGCGCCCAGAGCGCCATGATC
>OGCM01003967.1_pt1 | contig 10591 bp, 9 predicted proteins | sample 1570151 | NCBI WGS metagenome assembly OGCM01 (sample SAMEA4370582, study PRJEB24528) | human gut metagenome
GTGCCCTGCCTGCGATCTGCAAATCGGAATCACTGCCAAGATAAGCCTGAATCGGGTCGATCACGACCAAGCGCGGCCGGAATTCAATGATTGCCTGACGGATGCGCTCATCGTCTAATGTAAGGCCGTTATATACTTCCTCATTGATGAAAGCAATCTTACTGCAGTCTGCTCCGCAGCGTTCCAGACGGGGCTTTATCGTGTCTGAAACGCCATCCTCTGAGCACTGATAAATCACTTTTTGCGGTGTACCGATTTTATAACCGTCCGGGGTCTTACCTCCTGTTGAAAGTTCCGCAATCAGATTCATCATCATGGTTGATTTTCCATCGCCAGGATCACCTTGCAGCAGTGTGATTTTTCCGATTGCGATAAACGGATACCACAGCCACCGTACATCCGTTGATTGGACTTCGCTATACAGTGTCAGCAGCCGTTCCATTTCGTTTCCCCCACTTTATTTTTACAGTTTGATTTCATGCTTTTATTATACACTTATCAGATGATTTTTTCTGTGAAGTGGCACTTCACATGTGCAGCAAATTGTGATGTAACACTTCACAAAATTGCCTCAGAACACACGACCGCTGGGGGTGGCCCCGCCAAATTCTGAGTCACATTTTCATCATTTTCTCTATACAGTTCTTCTAATCAAAAACGAAAGTACATCTGTTAACTGAACCCCGCTGTACAGCGTCAGTAACTTTTTCACTTCGTTCTCACTCACATTATCGTGCTGTTTAATTTTATGGCTTTATTATACACCTGTCAGATGATTTTTTCTGTGAACCAGCAGTTCACTTGTTGCCCAAAATGTGAACTGCTGGTTCACATTTTGGCCTCAGAAGCCATCTCCGCTAGAGGTGAAAAATAAGAATTCTGACTTCTATGTTGGCTGTTCTTTTCGTTCTTCTTGATTCGTTTTTCCATAGGCCAGATAATAAAAGTACTCTTATGCGGGCATTTGAAAGGAAGATTTACTTATGTCCGTCAATTACGTTGCTTTAGGAAAACGCATTGGTTATTTTAGAATGCAGTGCGGTAATATCACCCAGGAAGCCTTAGCCTCTAAAATCAATCGCAGTCGTGAATTTCTGGCCAAAATTGAAAAAGGCACAGAACACCCCAGCATTGCCACTCTGGTCGATATTGCCGACGCCCTCTGCATTTCCGTTGATGATTTGTTGATAGACAGTCTTCACTATTCCGTTTCAACTTCCAACACCGAATTGCATCGTCTGTTATTGGACTGCAACGAAACTGAACAGGAAATCATTATCCACACGGCGAGTGAGTTAAAGGCCACTCTTGTCAGCCTTGGAATTTAACATCCATCCGTATTAAAATCACAAAATAAAAAGGCCCGCATAAGTCGCAGACGCACCCTCGAATCATCTTGGGTGCTGTCTGTGGTTTATGCGAGCCTCTCTTATAATTCTTTTTCTGTATTTTAACTCATTTTAAGTTATAATACAGAATTCAAGTTAAGATTTGTTGTGAATCACTTTTTCTTTACCATGCAGCGCTTTTTAAAGAACGAAATACCGTAGCAAAGAATCTGATCGTAATCATCCTCATACTCCTTTGCATACATCCGATCATCAATTTGCTGCAAGGCTATATCGCATTCACTTTCCAGATTTTCCAAAACCTTCGTGTACTTTGCTTCAAAGATTGCAACGCGGGCATTGATGGAATCGTAAACGACCACATCACTTCGGCCTTCTCCATGCTCCTTATTGGAATCCACCATATATCCGGCACCTGTGAAGATACCCGCAAGGAAAGCATGATAGAAGTCTTCCCGGTAGTCATGGTAGCTAATGGTGCGCCGGAGCAGAGCATTCATTTCCTTGGTAATGCCCTCGCTATCACCGTTCCAGACTGCATCGAACAAAGCATTTCGATTCCACTTCTTCGTACTGTCATCGAACCATTTGATGACTGTTGTTTCAAAAATCTCTTTGATTTCTGCGTTCGGAATCATAAGGGCAACCATGCCATCCGGCAACTCACCCTTATAATCTTCTTCACGCGCCTTGGTTAAGTACCCTGTCAGGTACAGCGTACTCCAAAGATTGTCTTCTGAGGAATGTAGATAATCATAGGTCAGGTTTTCATCCACACGCTGAACGATGCAGCCACCAGCCATCAGCGTTTCAAGTTTATTTGTGATGGTACTGCCTGCATAGTCAATAAAGGAACGGATGATGGCATTATCGCTGGTGTTTTTCCAGTAGCTGATAGGCTTAGCTTTCGGATTGCGCTGCAGTTCCAGCAAATAATTCATTACATCCCACGGGCAGTAAACATCAAAGGCTCCGAAATGGTATCCATCATACCATTTCTTGATGCTCTCAGCCTGCGTTGTCAAGTCAGCATCCTTTAGCAACAGGTCAACCTCACTCTGTACAAATCCGAAATACTCGTTCAGACGAGAATTTGTGATAGTATCCGATACAAAATTATTTGTTCCCGTAAAAATGCTTTCTTTCGCAATCTTTAAGCAGCCCGTAACAACTGCAAACTGAAGTGCTTGATTGTCTTTTAGAGCCTGCATCAAGCCTTTCATAACATCGAGCATTTCATTATAATAACCGTTGTTATTCGCTTTTGCTACAGGGACATCATACTCGTCTATAAGAAGAATTACAGGCTTTGCATAATAGCTCTGCATCATCGTTGTCAAAAGCATAAGGCTGTTCTTAACTTCTTTTATAGAACCATTGCCATGTGCAAGATGCTCAAACGCTGTTTTTTGGAATTCTGTAACACTTTTACTATCAAGCAAATAAAGATGTTTGTTGTACAAATCCGCTATCACCATTGTGAGCATATCGTATGCCCCAGTAAAATCCAGACCGTCTACCTGTCGGAATGAAACAAAGACTGTCGGATACTGGTTCATCCACTCATCACATAATACCTGATGCTCTGCAATTTCCAGCCCATCAAACAGTTCTTTGCTGTCTTTACGGATGTCAAAGAAGCTTTCTAACATACTCATGCCAAGCGTCTTACCGAAACGCCGTGGTCGAGTGATAAGTGTCACTTCTGCTTTTTCGTCCAAAATTTCCGCAATCAGGCCAGATTTGTCAATATAATAAAACCCACCGTTCCGAATCTTCTCAAAGTCCGAAATACCAACTGGGATGTTCAATTTTTTCATCTCTGCTGCTCCTTTCGCGTAGCCACACACAGACTTTTTATTGCTTCTATGATACCATGAATCTCATGTTCTTACAAGAAAAACTCTGCTTACTGCATTGATTCTGGCTACGACTCATTCGGCATAGTCTGCCAACACATTTTCAAATGTAAAATGAATTTTCACATGTTCATCGTTGAAAACCTCGATGCGGTCAATAAAAGTTTCTACCACATTCTGTGATAAGTACATCACATCGCCTGCTTCTTCTACAGTACTCATGACAGTCTGCAAATGATCAGTGTCCTTCTTCACAGGCTGGAAAGCTTGATTTTTCTCGGTACGCAGCCTTTGAATCTGCTCCATCTTTTCATCTTCCTGCACTCTGTAGGCATCTCTCTGCCGGATGAACTCTTCCTTACTCATATTCCCGTCGGCGTATTGCTCATACAGTGCAACGCGCTGTTTTACAATCTCTGCCTTTTCTGCACTCAGCTTTTCTTCCTGCCGTTCCAGTGCGGAGAAGCAGATCAACGCTTTGCGTTCCCGTTCGTGCAGGATTTCCAGTACATACTCTGCCTGCTTTATCTGCGCTGTCAGCGCATTTCGGACGATATGTTCCAGCAGTTTCTCGGAGATCGGGATTCGCTTGCAAGGGCTGTCCACCGCTGTGGCCGAAAATCTGCAGTTAAACGAGGGGCCAAGCTTCTTGAGTACACGATATTTCATCAGCTTCTGGCAGTAGCCGCAGTAGACCTTGCCTTTCAAGGGATACTGGCGTTTTGTGTAGTTCCCGGCCTGGTGCTTCCCATGCTGCAGCATAATGACCATTTGTGCCTGTTCAAATTCCTCCGGGGTCACAATGGCGGCATGGCTGTCCTCAATACGTACCTGCTGTTCCAAAGGAGCGCGCAGAACCCGATGCTTACAGGGAACCGGCATAATGAATTTCGCGCCCACATAGGTTCCCTTATACTTCTCATTTTTCAGAACATGGTAAACCGTTCCACTTGTCCAATGGCTGCGCTGCAGATCCCATGCTTTCTGCTCACTGTACACATGGTTTTCCGCCACATGATACGCTGCCGGGGTCGGGATCTGCTTTTCATTCAGGATTTTTGCGATGGTGCCTGTTCTGTTGCCCTGCAATGCCAGTTCAAAGATCAACCGTACATACTGGCTGGCTACCGGGTCGAGGATCAGCTTATGGCAATCGTTCGGGTCCGGCAGGAATCCAAACGGGCGGTATCCTCCGAGATACATTCCTTTCTTCTGCATCACATGGTCGGCTGCTGCGATTTTGGCGGAAATATCACGGCTGTAGGATGCGTTGATGATGTTCTTGATGGCTACTTCCAGCCCTCGCACATCGTTTCCGGCCTGCATTCCACTGTCGTAACCATCGTTGACGGAGATGAAGCGAACGCCCAGCAACGGGAAGATTCGCTCCATATAATCGCCTGCTTCAATATAGTCACGGGCGAACCGGGAAAAGTCCTTTACGATAATCGTTTTCACCTTTCCGTCCTGTGCATCTTGAATTAGCCGCTGAAACGCAGGACGGCTTGTAGATGTGCCGGAGTAGCCATCGTCCACATACTCCTGACGCGGCTCTGTTGCCAGTTCGGGGCGGGCCATGATGTACCCCTCTACCAGTCCGCGCTGGCCCTGAATGCTGTTGCTCTCGGTCTTATCTGTTCCCACATCCTCGTCCGCAAGAGAAAGCCGGTAATAGGTTCCGATCATCTGCTGCTCACCGCCTTTCAAACGTATAGATCAATTCTGCCTTTACAATCTCCGCAGCACGATTTTCCAGATTATTCATACGGCGTACCCATTCCATCTGGTTCTCTTCTTTCAGTTTTTCTGAAGTTTCCTCACGCTGACTCATCTGCTCGATCAAGACCTTATACCGCTCTGCAGCCTGCTCTTCCACATTTGCCAAAACAGTATCCAGCTTTCCACTCAGCAGCAGGCTCTGATAATAGGCTGGTTTTCGCAGTTTCAGGTACGCCTTGTGTAGCATCCCCCAGCGGCCAATCGGACGGGTCCGTGGCAGTTTCAAGGCTGGCAGATAATAATCACCCACCAAAACATATTCCATTCCTGTCCGGGCATCATAGATTTTTTCTTTCATTGTCTGTCCTCCTTTTTCGTTAGAACACAAATTCCGTGTAAGTATTTTTCTTGTGATCCACTTCAATTTTCTTTACATACTGCTGCAGATTATCTGCCGTTAAAAGAACCTCTGTGTTGCCTGCGATTTGCTTTTTCTGCTGCAATTCTTCTTGAACAACGACCAGTTCTTTCTCGTTTTCAGCTTTTGTCTGTCTGAATATTTAATTTGTCCCGAATTCATTACCGCCTCTATTCTTGAAGATCTCGAAAGCGTTGCCTCGTATAATGTTATATGGAATGTTTGGTAAAACCACGCTTCAAATGCATCATTCAGCATCACGCATGTTAGTGTTGGAAGTAATACAAAAATAATCACAATTGCAAAAACCATTTTTTTACTCACAGGTTTCTTTTGTATAAGCCATTTTGAAAGTACAAAAAAAATTATCGCAACCAACATACAAATTCTCTTAAAGCTCAAAATGCAGAGAATCAGAGAAATTATAGCTTTTTTTCTTTTTCCCATACTCTCATCTATTATTTTCTCCTGTACAGTTTCATCGTTTCCTTTACAACTTCATCCCAGTTGTATTTTGCACAGATAAAGTCAGCTGCCTGCTTTTTCATTTTCATAACCATTTCAGGATGGTCACAGGCCTCTTGCAGTTTTTCTCGCAAGTCCTCTACATCCGACTTTTTGAAAATCAATGCCTTATCTTCCACAACCTCTGCGCACTCTGGAATGTCGGATACCAGACAGCAATTGCCGTAGCTCATTGCCTCCAGCAGACTTAATGGCATTCCCTCCAGATCAGACGGCAGCGTGTAAATGTAAGCATTGCTGTATAGTTCATCTAGCATTGCTCCCTGTACAAACCCGGTAAAGAGAATCCGATCGTCACCCTTCGCTAGGTCTTTCACTTCCTCCATAAAGGAATCCGTATCGCTGGAGCCGCCTGCGATGACCAGTTTTTTATCCGTCTTGACATTCTTGAAGGCCTCAACCAGATATCGAATACCCTTTTCTGGCACCAGACGACCGAGGAACAATATGTAGGAATCTTTCTCCAATCCAAAATGATCCGTGATCAGCTTTGCTTCCCGAACCTCTGGCCGATTGACACCATTAGGGATAAAATGCGTCTCCCTTCCATAGGTCTCCAAGAAATACTTCTGCACTCCTTTGCTCAGAACAATGACCTCGTCCGCATATTTCGCAGCATTTTTTTCGCCTTGGTGGATAAACTTAGAGCCAAGTCCTGATTGCCATTTCTCGCGCTGCCAATCAATGCCGGCCGATGTCAAGTCTTGGACAACATTTTTCACAAATAAAACTGAAAAAACGCAAAAAAATAAGCCCTACAAGGCTTTCAATCGATATCGAACCGATCTGAGCCTTGTAGGGCTTTACATTTTACTCTATATGCTTTTTATCTTAGACCGCCTGCAGCGGGGTGTTTTCCATCACTTTCTTAAATTCCTCTACTGTCATTCCAGCATCTTCCGCTGCTTCTTCAATCGTCACACGGCCTTTTCTTACCTGTTTAACCAGCATCCGCATCTCACCAATGTTGATGCCTTCTTCTCTACCTTCGGCCTTTACGCCCTGACTAAGGTTGCACATAACAAGCACCTCCCTTTCCAGTTCTTCGTTCATTGCAACGCCAAATTCTTCTTCAAGAATTTTCTTTTTCTCTGTAGCTGCTCTGGAAGAAGAGAGCAGCACATCCATAAATTTCACAATACCTGTATAGTTTTCCGTACCCGGTTCTCCAAGACAAATCGTTACAACACTCATCAAATCGTAGTTTTCCGATTTTTCAACAGCGTTTCCAATCAACTGCTCTGGTCGGATAGAATAACGAATCAGAGTGTTTTGGAACTCCTTGGTTGGGTGTGTACAAACCCAGATAGAGTACACTTTTCGGATTTTCCCATACTCCGAGTTCGTGAATATCGGACCATGCTGTGCGGAGATCATCCTGCTGCAATAATAGATTGCTCGCTTTGTCAACGGGTATCCCGGATTAAAAGCCGTCTGCGCTTCCACATTGATAATAAGACGTATCACATCTTTCTGTGCAGTAGAACCTTCTGACGCTGGTGCGATTGCATCGAACCGGACATCATAATTGATGGTTCCTTCCGTCAACGTAGAATCCTCATTATTGCTTCCGACAATTACGTCAGAAGTTTTTTGGGGTCTGTTTGTATCATCAACATGAACGCCAACCGTGCCCACTTCCGGCGTTCCTTCGATATACTTCTCTGCAATTTCGTCTACGGAACAGGCACTGTACTCATTCACACAGTTCTTCATAATCTGTGCCAGAATCTGTTTGTTGGCAAGCAGCTTCTTGGCAGCCTTATCATAGCTCGAATCATATTCCGTCTGCGTTATCGCATGAGCAAGCTGATTTTCCATCGGCATTCACTTCCTTACAGCAGATTCAAGAGGAGAGTATACTTCCCCCATTGTGCTTTCATCTTACCATAAAACACTTTGCATATCAAGCTGGCAGATGTAAACTTTTCAGCATAGATTTGTCCATATTGCCCGCTCTGGTTTAAATTCAAGTTAGCATAATTCAGCATAATATTCCAATATAGCAGCATCTGTATTCAAGATTTTTCCCGCCTTGACTACCATTCCCGTTCATCTTTTTCAAGTGAAATGATAACTGCGTTTTTCTCAGCTTCATATCTCCCCTTAAACTGATGATCCTTTCCTACGGCTAGTTCATTTGCCTCCAGCAACGCCTGAATGAACTGTATTCCGTTAATCATCATTCGGCACTGTCCATCGGTCAACAGCCTGTCTGGAACCTTAAAGGACATGGGATGTTCCGCGGTGCACGGAGTAATCGCAATAGACTTCCGATCTTTCCTCTGCAAAACACAAATATAGGTCGGACTCCCAAGGACACGAATAACATCCTTTCCCACATTCATTCTTCGGCTTTCTGCCGGAATCGTCACCATCAGATTCATAATTCGTCCAGAACTCATGTCAGCATTCCCCTCTCAACAACCTCACTGCCCGGTCGTTGTACATTTTCAGGCTGTTCCGACAAATCTGGCAAAGGTATATTTTCAGATTCTTCACATTGCGGTATCGGTACTGAAATAGTATCTGTTTTCTGTTCAGGCTCATCCAATACAGCAGAGCCCTGATACCCAATAAAATCCTCGAACAGATTCATCTGATGACCAGCGATGTAATCATTATAAGATTTGCCAATCCGATCCTTATAGACATCCGGGAAGAACTTTATCTGTTTTTTCTTCATTTCGCCAGTAAGCGGGTCCGTATATTCCTGTGGCTTCGGTGTGAACATGATTGCTTCTTCCAAATCGAACAACATACAAAGGCCTTGATCTGAATTAGCCACCCGTCCAAGCACTTTATAACGACATTCTCGATTCCAGTTCATGAGTTTGAAGATATTTTCCACAAATTCCAAAGAGGTAATATCCTTATTCACCCAGTTTTCGTCCTTCTGCCGTGCCCATTCAACAGACGCGCTGTCCTCTTCTGGACACATAATCAATGCAAGCCGCTTCTTGTTTGGGTGCAAAATCGGAAGAACATACTTGATTCCTTCAAAAAGCCGGATGCAGGCCATATTAAATTTCATAACGCCATACTTTATGCTCACTGCTGGCTTATTCAGCATGGAAAATTGTGTACGCGGCGGCAACTCATAACCATCAAATTTTTCGTACTCCAGTTCTCTTTTATGTTCTTTTCGTATCTGCGTCAACTCACGAATCAAGGAGATTTCCCGAACGCTCAGTTCCTGCGCCCTGCTTTTTTCTTCCATTCTATAAGTTCCTCCTACATCGACATCAAAAGATCATCCAGTTCACGTTGAACTTCATTTCTGCTTGGAATTGCACCAATCATGGGATTTTCTACGACTTGGCCAGATTCCATCACATCACTAACTGTAATGCTCTGAACCCATTTACTCCGATATAGCCGGCATTTCAGATTCATCGAACAATTTTCTTGTTCATACTGATTTTTCCCAGTCAAAATCCGGGACTCATCTAATTCAAAAATCAGAAATTTTGCATTTCCCTGACCCCGGCAGATACCACGGCACTGATAGCGGCAATTCCTTCTCCAGTTCAATGTTTGGAAGACCAGTCCAGAAAATGCTCTGGCTGAAAAAACACTATGAACGTCATTGTCATCTCTCCAGCGCATCGTCGTTGAAAAGCAGTGATTGCTCTTTCGCAAAATCACGATCTGCAGAATCGGATGATAGAGCAGTTCCACATACTCGCAGTCGTCCAACCGGCTATGGCAGGCCTTGCTGAAACGGATTCCATTTTTAGAAATCGTCATAACCGGGCTGCTCTGGTTGATAAAGCAAGCACCTGAAACCGTCATATATTCAGATTGAAGTGCCTTTCCCAGTGTTGCCCCAGCCCTCATCTCTGCTATTTCGTTCAGTTTCATCACCTCTTCCGGCAGATAGGTGCTCAGGCAAAGGCTGCGGATGCTTTCGGCATTGATACCGTTCCAGTTCGGATGGATACCCACAAAGCCTTTCAATGATCCCTGCCAGATTACCACAATATCCTGCACACCGCACTTTTTGCTGCTGGATGCCACAAGATGTGCAGCCCGTGCAATCTCCGGCGAAACAATTGCTTCGTGATGTTCCGGGACATAGGCAGAGCAGCGATTCCCATTATTCTTTGTGACCTTGCCCAGCTTGTAGTCCACCACGATGCTCTTCCGGGCTTCCAGATCACCCCAGCGGCGTTCATTTTTCATGATGTTTGCTACCATCACACCGTTCCACTCCTGCCTGCCGCGCAGGGTGCTGCGCTTTTTCTGCGTCAGGATCATTGCAATCTGATCGTAGTTATACCCTTGAATAAATGCCAGAAAGATAAACCGCACCGTCTTTGCTTCTTCCGGCTCGATCACCAACTGGCCATCCTTAGTATGCCGATACCCCATCAGGTCAGCCACCGGGTACTGCCCTGTCATAATACGCTGGTCATACGAAAGGACCATGCGGCGGCTCTTGTTGCCCGATTCCCAGTCTGCCAAAAGAGCCTGAATGTCAAGACTGTATTGACTGCTTGGATTCAGCGTGTAGATGTTTTCAGTTTCAAAGTACACGCCAATGGGATGTGCCGGGTGCATAGTTTTCAATGCTGCGATCTGCGTCATACAATCCGAAAAATTCCGGGCAAACCGCGAAATGCTGGCACAGATAATCAAATCCATCTTCTGGTCTTTGGCATCTCGCATCATGCGCTTAAACGCATCCCGTTTCCGCAGTGAAGTACCCGATTTTCCTT
>OGCM01003969.1_pt1 | contig 10586 bp, 9 predicted proteins | sample 1570151 | NCBI WGS metagenome assembly OGCM01 (sample SAMEA4370582, study PRJEB24528) | human gut metagenome
GTATTAACAATAGAGGCTGTCGGTGACAAAGGTAGTGTAAGAGTCTCAACGGAAAATAAAATCCGGCGTGCTTTTGGAGGAAAAGGATACACAATTATAAAGCATGACGGTACGCAAGTCAAAAGCAGTAAGCTTCTTCCAAGTGCATTTTTCACAATCAACAAGTCCGGAGATACATTTGTCATACAGGGCGGTGGGTTCGGACATGGGATTGGCATGAGTCAGACCGGTGCGAATGAAATGGCAAAATGTGGAAAAAACTATCAGGAAATATTGACTTTTTTTTATCAAGGCGTCACCATTGGATAATTGTTCGTAGACAAAATGTATAAAATCGGGTAAAATATAAAATTATGTAACTGTTCAGAACAGGCGGTATCACTGGGAAAAGTGGAACGCCGGAACATAAACAAAGCTAGGTAAAAGTGATGAAAAAGATAAAAGAATTATATGATGACATCATGGAGCTGACTGGAGAGATAACGAAAGACCATGTAGGGGCATACGCTGCACAGACAGCATTTTTCTTCATGCTCTGCATGATTCCGATTATATTGTTGTTACTGACTATGGTGCAATATACGCCCGTCACAAAGGCTGATGTCATGACGGCTGTGATCCAGGTATTTCCATCATCGGTAGATTCATTGATTACATCCATTGTCAATCAGGTCTATAATCAGTCATCTGGTATTATCCCGATTACGATCGTGGTAGCACTTTGGTCTGCAGGAAAAGGTGTACTTGCCATGAGTTCAGGACTGAACTGTGTGTATAATTGCCGTGAGACACGTAACTATTTTTTTCTTAGGATAAGAGCAACTGTTTATACAGTAATGTTTATACTCGTTATTATATTTTTGCTTGTGTTGTCGGTATTTGGTAACAGCCTGAATATTTTTATTGCTGAGCATGTACCATTTTTAAGAAATATGGCCGACTGGCTGATCCGGGCAAGGAATATTATTACACCGATTGTAATGATTGTATTTTTACTGTTGATATATAAATTCCTTCCTAATAGAAGAGACACATATAAAAGGCAACTTCCGGGAGCAGTATTTTCTACGCTGGGGTGGATGGTCATTTCCTGGGTGTTTTCTGTATATGTGGATGTGTTCAAAGGATTTTCCAGTATGTACGGAAGTCTGACAACGATCATGTTGATCATGATGTGGATGTATTTCTGCATGTATTGCATTTTGATCGGCGGAGAGCTGAACATTTGGTTCGGGGAAAAGAATAGTTAGACAATATGATAGAGAATAACAATAATAAAACATATATATGGAAACAAGCTATTTGCTGGCGAGAGTAGAATGGGTTAAAATTAATTATGTAGAGTGCATAGTGATGATTATAATTCATTGAAAAGGGAATCCAGTGAGAATCTGGAACAGCCTATTCTACTGTGAAGCGGACGATGGTCTGGAAAATCACTCTGGCTAAGATGCAAGGGGAAGATATGATCAAAGGAGGATGCAAAGTCAGGAGACCTGCTATGTATATGTATGGGATTCCGGTAGGGGAAGAACAGCGGTTACGCTGTTTTTACTCTGCCTTTTTTAATACATAGAAATATAAAAAGTATAAGGACGATTATATGAATACTGCTATAATAGTCTGCTCCACACTTACAAAGCATGTGAAAGCAGCACAGAAAAAAATGAATACAAATTATCCCATTATTGAACTGGATAATTCCAAGCATAGCAGACCGGAAAAATTCTGGCAGTTGGCATTTCTTGCCATGGAACAACTTCCGGAGGAAATAGACACCGTGCTTTTGGGACTGGGAGTTTGTGGAGGGGCATCAGTAGGATGGACTTTTCCAAGGCGGACAATTATGCCAAAAGTTGATGATTGTATTACACTTTTAATGCATACGGACGAAAAGTTTCATTACAACCTAAAAGAAGTCGGACATTTTTATTTGACTGAAAACAGAGATTTGATGTCTATTGAACAGATGGAACAAGATTTAGTTTTAAAGTATGGTGAAAGAAGAGCCAAAAGAGTTATGAAAGTCTGGTTTGATGCTTACAAGAGTGTAGATATTGTGGATACAGGTGTTTATGATTGTTATTCAAAAGAATATGTAGAGCGTGCAAAAAGGGAGTCTGCAATTATAAATGTGCCATATCAATATGTGCCGGGAAGTAATATTATATTAGAAAAATTAGTGTCTGGGAAATGGGATGACCAATTTTTGATTATTGAAAAGGGAGGTGTAATGACAGAAGAAGATTTTGGAATGACAAACAAAGAGTCATTGCATACAACATATTGATTATATTGAACATCATGTGTTGCAGGATTATGCGGATTTCGACAAATTGGAAGTGACGGATCCTTATAAAAATCCAGTTCTTGCACCGATTTTGGAAAGTGCCAAGAGATTGAAAGAACGTTTCCCGGATGTTAGTATGACAACGAGTGTGGCAGGTCCGATTTCAACAGCTATAGCAGTCAGGCCAATCGAAGTGATGAAAGATAGATCGATTGATGATGTCATTGAGGCGTGTAAAGACTGCCTGAGAAAATGTGGAGATAATCCAAAAGGTTACATTTTGAATACAGGATGTCAGCTCCCGATTGGTACACCGAAAAGAAATGTAGAGGCATTTATCTATGCGGCAAGAAAATACGGTCGTGGTGCGCAGTTAGGAAAGTTTCCGAAAGGTATGCTGGAAGATTAAAATATGTAATTTGTGCAAATGAAGCGACAAAAATGATATTTTGAGGTAAAAAAGGGACACTGTGTTTCGCAGTTGGGGACGTAGTATTTTGAAAGTTTGCTACGTCCCCAACTAATCAAAAAATGCATAATTTTCCACATGAACTTGCAAAAAACTGGTTGATGAATCAGAATAAGGTATGATATAATTTTATATCAGAGAATAGGCATTGTCTTATGACAGTGCTTTTTTGGGGTAAAATATAACGGGGAAATGAAATCAAGTAAAGAGAGGTTAAAATCATGAAACAAAAGAAAAAAATGTCTTTGGCAATGCAGATTTTTATCGCATTGATTCTTGCAATCGTAGTAGGACTTCTGATGCAGAGTCATGCAGAATTTGCAGAGAGTTACATTAAGCCGTTTGGAACAATTTTCCTGAACCTTGTAAAGTTCATCGTAGTTCCAATCGTATTATTCTCCATTATGTGTGGGATTATCTCCATGCAGGATATTAAAAAAGTAGGAGCAATTGGTTTAAAGACCGTTGTATATTATATGTGTACAACCGCATTTGCAATCACATTTGGATTGATTGGAGGAAATCTGTTCAAAGGAATGTTCCCGGTCGTTGCAACAACAGACTTGACTTATGAAGCAGCAGAGTCGGTATCATTTATGGATACAATTGTGAATATTTTCCCATCCAATTTTATTGCACCGATGTCTGAGTCCAATATGCTTCAGGTAATTGTGATGTCAGTATTGTTCGGATTTGCGATTATTCTGATTGGACCGGAGAAAAATCCACGTTTGATCCAGGGGTGTAATGATCTGAATGATATGTTTATGAAATGTATGGAGATGATCTTAAGATTATCTCCAATCGGAGTATTCTGTCTGTTGTGCCCGGTTATTGCAGTAAATGGTCCGATGATCATCGGTTCACTGGCAATGGTGCTTTTAGCAGCGTATGTCTGCTACATTATACATGCAGTTGTTGTATATTCATTAGCAGTAAAGACAATGGGCGGTATGAGTCCGATCGCATTCTTTAAAGGAATGCTTCCGGCAATGATGTTTGCATTTTCCAGTGCTTCTTCCGTAGGAACACTTCCAATCAATATGGAGTGTGTAGAGAACATGGGAGCATCAAAAGAAGTGACTTCATTTGTGCTTCCGCTTGGAGCAACAATTAACATGGACGGAACTGCAATTTATCAGGGAGTATGTGCAATCTTTATCGCGTCCTGTTATGGAATCAACCTGACACTTCCACAGATGCTGACGATTATCCTGACAGCAACACTGGCATCTATCGGAACAGCAGGTGTGCCGGGATCTGGAATGGTTATGCTGGCAATGGTACTTACATCTGTAGGACTTCCAGTAGATGGAATCGCTCTTGTAGCTGGAGTGGATCGTATCTTTGATATGGGACGTACAACAGTAAACATCACAGGTGATGCAAGCTGCTGCATGGTTGTCACAAATCTTGAGAAAAAGAAAGCATTAAGAAAAAAATAAGTATGTAGTTTCGCAAGTAGGAATGTAGAGCCATTCTTAATTATGTACACTTGGTTTTTATGAGTTTATTCTTTTTAGGAATTCCATGAAGACTGAGTGTATTTTATTTGGAAAAACGATAATTGGGTAGATATATCAATATTATTTATTTGAAATAAGCGTGCTTAATAATTATACTGGATGCAGAAGACTATATTAGTGATGGATTTGACATTTAAAAGGGAATCTGGTGAGAATCCAGGGCAGCCTATTCTACTGTAAGATGGACGAAGCTTCAACAGAGTCACTGGTATTTATATCTGCAACAGAACAGCAGTAATATAAGCCGGGAAGAGGAAAGCAGAGGATGAAATCAAGCCAGGAAACCTGCTATATAGGAATTGGGATTTTCGGTAGGGAAAAGAACAGACACTTCGTTTTATTTTCCCTGCCTTTTTTAGTGGAAAAATATTTTATACTGATCGTTCATGACAGCGATAGAAGCTATAGTGTATAAAATCCAGGGGGAATATTGAGAAACTTATTGTTTGCATGTATAATACGAGGAGGAGATTTATGCACGAATTAGACCAGATGACACCGAATCAAAGACTGAATGCTTTTATGACAGGACAAGCAATGGATCGAATGCTTGCAATGCCGGTCATAGTATCTATGTCAGGCGATGTATGTGGGATGACCCATCGCGAGAAAAGAAGCTCACCGGAGAATGAGGCAAAGTGTCAGATTGAAGCGTACAAAAGATTTGGTAATGACCTTGCAGTCATTGAATACGGGCTTCACATGGTAGGAGTTGGACTTGGGGGAACGACCAATGATCCGGAGTTTCAGACACCTGCAATCGCAACGTATCCGCTTGAAAGTTTGGATGATATTGACAAGCTGGATCCGGAACGCCTGAAAAAAGAAAATGATCCGCACCTAAGACATTGTCTGGAGGCATGCCACATTGTAAAAGAAGAAATTGGTGATGAAGTACCGGTCGGGGTTCTGATTACTGGACCATATACAGCTGCCACAAGCTGTTATCCAGCAGAGAAGCTGTTCCGTGCTATGAGGAAATCACCAGAAAAGGTTCACAGACTTGTGCAGTTTACAACAGATTGTCTTATCGATATTTATAAAGAGTTCATTCAAGAAGGGGTATTGATCCTACAATGTGATCCACTCGCTTCTGGCACAATCTTGAGAAATAGTCAGTATCAGGAGTTTGTGCTTCCGTATGCAAAAAAAGTAAATCAGGCAATTCATAATGCAGGAGGAATGGTCTGCTATCATATATGTGGGGATACGACCAAAACAATTGATGACATGGCAGATGCAGGAAGTGATATGATCAGTGTGGACAATGTCGTTGATTTGGAGCATGTAAAAAATACAGCAGGGCAGAAGATGCCGATTCTTGGAAATGTGGCACCGGTCGACTATTTTATTCAGGGAACAAAGGAAGAAATGGATGCAGCTGTAAAGAGGTGTTTGCAGAAAGCATGGGATTCACCGAATGGTTATATTCTTGCCTCTGGATGTGATCTTTCCGGTCAGGTAAAATTGGAGAATATTGAAGCGTTTATGAATGCAGCAAGAAAGTATGGAAAATGGCCATTAGATCCTAAGAACTTTGAGTAAAATGTGTCGGAAAGATAATCTGCCAAATTTGAATAAAAAGATATAAAATCAGAAAACTAATCTGATGGAGGTAGATAAACAGGACATGGTTGTTCAGATCATATCTGGATTTCGGGGATCCGGAAAAACAACATTCTTAAATCAATGTATAGAACAGGTAAAGGGAAAGACTGCGGTAATTCAAAATGATTTTGGTGCACAGGCAGTTGACCGGGAAAATGCAGAAGGCAGCTTGATATATGAAGAAATCGGTGAGGGCTGTATTTGCTGTGGGATGGCACTTGAGTTTGAAGAAAAGATGCGCCGGATTGCCATGGAAGATTGCCCGGACAGAATTTTTATAGAAGCATCTGGATTTGGAAAACTGTCCGATGTCGTGAAAGTATGTACGCAACTAAAAGAGAAGGAACATCTTGAGATGGTGATTGGACCGAATGTTACCGTTGTAGACATTGGCATGGTGGAGGCATATGCCTCCGGACTGGGAGAATTTTATGTAGACCAGATTGAACATGCAGATGTGATTCTGGTCAATAATATTGATTCAGACGATGTAGAATCGGAGGAAATAGAAGAAGGCTGGAAAGCGCTGGAACGACTGAATACGAAAGCGTTGAAAAGTGAAAATGCACGGGAAGTATTAAAAAGTGTAATGGAATCCGGAAACGTAGATCAAAATCTTCAGATAGAAGGAGATACGCTTATAAAATATCTTGGAGCTGACGCATTTGTAGAAGTGCCGGATGGTATCAGGATCATCGCAGACAGTGCTTTTGAGTATTGCATGGAAGTGCAGGAAGTGCATTTGCCAGATTCAGTGGAACGAATTGGAAAGCATGCCTTTCAGGGGAGTGGAATCAAAAAGATACATTTACCGGAAAGCATAAAAACAATCGACATCTATGCTTTCAGCGGAACACCTCTGGAATATATAGAATTACCGGAGAATTTGCAGAAACTTGGGCACAGTGCATTCCGTTATTGCAGGATGTTAAAAAAAGTGAAGTTTCCAGAACATCTGGTGGAGATTCCGCATGATACATTTAATGATTGTGGAAAACTGCGGGAAGTAATACTGCCGCATGATACAGAAGTGATTGGGGCTCATGCATTTTCCGGGTGCGCGGCACTGGAACAGGTGGATTTACCGGAGAGTGTGAAGCGAATTGAAGAAGGTGCTTTTGTGACTTGCGTCAGTCTGGAGAAAGTACATTTGCCAAAAGGACTGGAAGTGGTAGAACGCAAGGTGTTTTACCGGTGTACGAATTTAAAAGAACTTCATTTTCCAAAACGGGTGACAGAGTTTGGCAAAGGCATCTTTTCACAATGTTCTGCATTAAAACGAGTGTATATAGAAGGAAACCCGGTGGATGAAGAAGTGTTTCAGGACTGGGATATGTGGACAACTTGCTATGATATGGAAGAAATCATTGCACCGAATATGAGGATTACGAGATTTGCAAAAGAATGGAGAATGTGGGCGGCAGCAGGACTTGCAGATTACCTGGTAGAACAGGGAGATGTAAGAAGTGAAATCCTTGATTCTTATGTGAAGGATCTGAAAGAAAACCGGAGTTCCTATGAAGTCCTTTTATTAGAAAATAAAAAGTTATTACAGTTTTTCATTCATTACAATTTATTGGCGGAACAGGCAGTGAACAGACTTCTGGATCAGTCACTGCAAAAATCCGATATGGAGATCCGCAGCATGCTGTTGAATTATCAGGATGAAATCCAAAATGAGGATAAGAAGGAGGAGACGGGCAGCCAGCTTGATCAGCTTCTGGCAGCGTTGTCATAATATTTATGAATATTAGGGAAGCAAAAGAGCAGATTGAACATGCGGTAAAATTGTACCTGGAAAAGGATGAAAAAGGCAGATATATAATTCCGACAGAAAAGCAGCGTCCGGTATTTTTGATGGGAGCGCCGGGAATCGGTAAAACTGCAATTATGGAGCAGGTTGCGCAGGAACTTGGAGTAGCACTTGTGTCTTACACGATGACACATCACACAAGGCAGAGTGCACTGGGACTTCCATACATTGTAGAAAAGGAGTATGGCGGAGAAAAATTTCAGGTATCTGAGTATACGATGAGTGAGATTATTGCAGCGGTTTATGAAGTGATGGAGGACACGGGAATATGTGAAGGAATTCTTTTTCTAGATGAGATCAATTGTGTATCTGAGACTTTGGCGCCGGCGATGCTTCAGTTCTTACAGTACAAGACATTTGGACAGCACAAAGTGCCTGAGGGCTGGATTATCGTAACAGCAGGGAATCCGCCAGAATACAATCATTCTGTGAGGGAATTCGATATTGCGTCCTGGGACCGCGTAAAGAGAATGGATGTAGAGCCTGATTATAGTGTCTGGAAAACATATGCTTATGAGCAGGGGATGCACCCGGCAATCCTGACTTATCTGGATCTGAAGAAAGATGCATTTTATTCCGTGGAAAATACAGTGGATGGAAAGCATTTTGTGACAGCAAGAGGTTGGGAAGATTTAAGTCAGATCATGTGTCTGAGTGAAAAGAAGAATCTGCCTGTGGATCTGAATCTGATCAGCCAGTACGTGCAGGACGAGCAGATTGCCCGTGACTTTGCAATTTATTATGATTTGTTCAAAAAATATAAAAATGATTTAATTGATTTGCCAGTTCTTCATAATCTGCATATTTTTCTCTGAATAAAAATAGTGACTCATTTGAATTCAAATTCAGGTAAAAAAAGTCTCTTTTTAACTTTTCTTTTAAGCTTTCAACAAAATGTTCTTCCTCTGTTTCAAAGAAATGATTGGTACTGCTCGCTATTATCATTCTGATATATGGATTCTTCTCATCTGTCATTTCCTGTGCATACGCCTGGACCTGTTGGTAATCTTCAATATTTCCTTTGTAAAGATAATTTTGAAGAAAATATTTTTTCAGATAATCCCCCTGTCTTGTCTGTTTTTCTTCATCTTCAATCCTGCTTTGGATTTTTCCTTGCACACGTTCAAATGTCTTGTGAAATTCTTTCGGATTGACAGGCTTTAGCACATAATCAACCACCCCATAACGCAAAGCATCTCTTGCATAAGTAAAATCGTTATACCCGCTGAAAATAATAATCTCCAGATTCGGATATAACTCTCTCGCTTTTTCTGTAAGCTCAAGACCATTCATATATGGCATCTTAATATCTGAAAACAGAATATCCACTTTCCGATCCATCAAAATTCCCAGTGCCACTTTTCCATTTTCAGCTTCCAGAATTTCACACTCTGCCCCTTCTCTTTTTAACAATAATTTTATTCCGTTTCGTTCCAGTTTTTCATCATCTGCAATTAATATTGTAACCATACCCACTATTCCTTTTTAACGTCCGAAAACAGCAGTATTTCTTATTCCCAAAAAATACTGCTGTTATCATATAATAAAGTTTCTCTCTTTTATTTTAGTTTATCCATCTTCTTTTTACAAGGTTTAACCTTTAACTGCTCCTGCAACAACACCTTCGATAATGTATTTCTGACAGAATAAATAGAAGATAATAATTGGAACGATTGCGAGTACCAAAGTACCCATCATAGCTCCCATATCAACTGAACCATATCCACCTTTCAGATACTGAACAGCCATCGGAACTGTTTTATATTTTCTTGCATCCAGCACAAGTGATGGAAGCAGATAGTCATTCCAAATCCACATTATTTCAAGAATTCCAACTGATATAAGCGTTGGCTTTAACATTGGGATAATGACAATAAAAAATGTTCTTATTGGTCCACATCCATCAATTGCTGCTGCTTCTTCAATTTCAAGCGGTAAACCTTTTATAAATCCTGTAAACATAAATACTGCCATTCCTGCTCCAAATCCCAAATATATAATTGGAATTGACCAAGGTGTGTTAAGTCCTAATGAATCTGCTGTATTTGACAATGTGAACATTACCATCTGGAATGGTACTACCATTGAAAATACAAACAAGTAATATACTATCTTACAAACCATGCTGTCAACTCTTGCTATGTACCATGCTGCCATTGATGTACAAATCAAAATCAACGCTGTTGATAAAACTGTAATTACAAAACTATATAATACCGATTTAAAAAACGGATAATTTCCAAATGTAAAACCTTTGATATAGTTTGCCCAACCTACTAACGCCTCACCAGTAGGCCATGCAAATGTGTCTGTTTTTACAAAGGTGTTAGCTTTGAAAGAGTTCATTAACACAATAAATATAGGACAAACATAAACTAAAGTTACAATTGTCATTATTGTAGTCAACAGTTTTCCATGTTTTAATGGAATTTCACTTGTCTCTTTCATTTTTTTCTTTTTCGGTGTAGCTTTCACTGTAGAATCTTTAATTGTTGAATTCACTGTCTTCTCATTGTTCATTACTGCTGCACCTCCTTAGATCTTGTTGCCTTAAGCTGGATAATTGATATACCTGCAACTAAGATAAAGAATATAACGGCTTTAGCCTGGGCAACTCCCTTACCTGTAAGAGACTGTCCGTAAAATGTGTTGTAAATGTTAAGTGCCAACATTTCTGTTGTCTTTATAACTGAACCATCCTTTAACTGTTCAAACGGCTGTCCGTTTGTTAAAGCTAAGTTCTGATCAAAAAGTTTAAATCCATTTGTTATTGTTAAGAATAAACAAATTGTAATTGATGGCATAATATTTGGAATTGTAACTCTTGTCAATGTCTGCCATTTTGTTGCTCCATCAATTTTTGCTGCTTCAATTAATTCT
>OGCM01003981.1_pt1 | contig 10550 bp, 7 predicted proteins | sample 1570151 | NCBI WGS metagenome assembly OGCM01 (sample SAMEA4370582, study PRJEB24528) | human gut metagenome
CATTTTATATATAGCATATATGAAAATATTACAGTATACTTATTATATACAAAATTGATGCTGATGCGAGAAAGCTTATAGATGCTGAATTAACAGTCTGCTCAAATTGAGATTGTTTATTCTTTTAAATGGAGAATGCCCTATGTGTCCTATGGAACCAGATATTCTGCTCACGGATGCGATTCGTTATGATCATAATGCCAGATACTCTTTTATGACAATTGATGATTTTATTGACATGGGGCTTAGATCATCAGATGAGAAAAAGTATTATATTGAAAACCTGTGCGTCGCATTCTCGTTACTTCAGTGATGAGTTAGGGCAATTTACCTGGATGTAGAAGACATGGAAACCGGGGAACATATTTTCTGAAAATAATATGAAAAATTGATTGAAAAATATCACAGAATAAAATATACTACTTATGAGTATGCTACTCGTGAGTAGTATATTTTGTTTGAGCTGCTTATGATTTAACAACGAGGAGGCTGCTTATGATAGGGAGATTAGACGAGCTAAATCAATTAGAGCGATTTTATAATAGTTCCAAATTTGAATTTTTGACAATGTATGGAAGACGTAGAATTGGTAAAACAACTATATTAAGAGAATTTGCAGGCAGGCATAAAGCCCTGTTTTTTTCTGCACAGGAGAAGAATGATTCTTTGAATCTTCTGGACTTTTCCAAGATGGTGCAAACATTTTTCGAAGGCTCTTTTATATCTTCTTTTCAAAATTGGGAAGCTGCATTTGAATATATTACAGGAAAAAATTCAGACGAAAAATTGGTATTGATTATTGATGAGCTTCCTTTTCTGGCAGAACCGAATCCTTCAATGACATCTGGAGGCGTTTTCCTCTGAGATTTCACTGGAGGAAAATATAAAAAATAATCTGCTTATGGAAGGGGCCTTTTTGAATGATGAACCCCAGACACTTTTGAGGATTGAATTAAGAGAGCCTTCAGTATACAATTCCATTTTAGAGGCGATTTCCAATGGATGTAATAAGATTCGTGAGATTGCAGATCGAATTCATGAAGAGAAAAGCAAGTGCAGCAAATATATGCTTACATTGCAGACTCTGCGATTAATTGAGAAGTGTGTTCCCTGTACCGAGCCAGAAACAAGTAAAAAAGGGATTTATGAGATAACAGATAATTATTATAAGTTCTGGTACAGATTCCTTTTTACAAATCAGAATTATTATTCCATGCTGGGCCTGGAGCTTTCCTGCGAAGAAACTTCCGTTTATTCCATATAAAATGGTGGGGGAATAATCCATTGATAAAAGCGCAGGATGATGTTGATATACTTGCGTTTGATAAAACGGGAAAGAAAGTGTTGCTCTGTGAATGTAAGTTTCGAAATAAACCAATGCCTATGGAAGAGTATGATGACCTGGTTATGGCTGCAGAAATGTTTAAAAATGCAGAGGAAAAGTATCTTATGTTTTTCAGCAAGTCTGGTTTCACAGAGTCAGTAAAGGAAAGGGCGGTGCGAGAAAACGCGGTGCTGCTTACAATCGAAGACTTGTATTAGAGTCTTTTTCAGACCCGCTCTAAGGAGTATAAAGAATGAACAGAAAAAACTTTCTGAAAAATAAGAAAATCAACTGGATCAAAGTGGTTATCCAGATATTGTCCTTCGCTTTAATTCCGGGCTTATTTGAAGGGGAATTTGCAGCTGTGGGAAATATTGTTTCCTGCATATACAAGGGAAATATTTCCTGGGAAAGTGTGAAGTATTCTGTATGGATGCTGGTGGCAACTGTGCCGGCAACAGTACTTGTGGGAAGGTTTTTCTGCGGATTTTTCTGCAGCTTTGGGGCAGTGCAGGATTTGTTATGGTTTGGCTCACATAGATTGCGGGCATTATTTCCGGGAAAAAGAAATCTGAAAAAGGCTGATCGGATATTCAGATTTGCCAAGTATGCAGTGCTTTTTTACTTTATAATATTCGTATGGAGTGGCGTAACAGCTGTGAAAACAGCCGGCCTGTGGCAGGTGTTTGGGCAGTATGTTTCATTTGGTCACTGGCCGGGACTGAAGCCTTTGCTTTCTGTTGGAGGAATTCTGCTTCTTGTGATCTTTATCGGCTCACTGTTTGTGCAGAGATTTTTTTGCAGATATTTTTGCCCTATGGGAGCAATTTATTCACTGATTTCACAGGCGTCTTTCCTGAAAATTGATAAGCCGCGGGACGGGTGCGGAAAATGTCATTTATGTACCTCGAAATGCCCCATGGGGATGGATCTTACGAAGAAAGACCGGATTGCCGGAGGAGAATGTATCAGCTGTCAGAAGTGTGTAAGCTGGTGTCCGAAAGGAAATGCGCGCTTTAGAAGCAGATATGGAGTGCTGATCGGAGTGGGCGTTACCTGTATTACAATCATGGTGTCACAGCTCTTTATAGCAGGAAATCTGGCTAGAGAGAAAATGGCAGATTCAGTGAAACAAACGGCAGAAAATAATGCTGAAGGTAACTTTCAGAATGGTATTTACACAGGAACCGGTGAGGGCTACAGAGGCAAGGTGACGGTTACGGTAAAGGTTGCCGATGGGAAGATAACGGAGCTTGTACTGGATGATTATGCAGATGATAAGTCTTATATGGAGAGAGCGAAAAACAGGATTTTCCAGGAGATGATCAGCAGGCAGAATACAGATGTAGATGCAGTTTCCGGAGCGACTTACAGCAGTAACGGCTTGATTGAAGCTGTGAATAAAGCACTGGGAAATGAGGAAGGTGAAGGGAAGAAACCCGAACAGGAAGAATCTGAAGATAAGCAATCCTTTATAGAGGCTGGACGTTTTCAGAATCTGACAGATGGCATTTATACCGGCTCGGCCGATGCATTTCGAGGTGATGTGGAGGTTCAGGTTACAGTTGAAAAACAGAAGGTAACGGATATTTCCATTCTTTCCTATTGTGATACAGAGGAATACTTTTTCAGGGCAGCACCAGCTGTAATCGAGCAGATGAAGGCTGAGCAGAGTCTGAATGTAGACGCGGTAAGTGGAGCAACCTACAGCAGTAATGGGATTATTCATGCAGTTGCAAATGCACTGGAGATTCCGGAGGATCAGTATGCACCAAGACCTGGCAGAAATCTGACTGCAAAGAAAAAGAACCATGGGCATATTGTGAAGCATGAGATAACAAGTCAGGAAGAGTATGAGGAAAAAGTAGAGAAATATTCAAAGTGATATGGTCATCCCCCAAAAATAAAAGCTTCTGAATCAGACACAGGACTGAAAAATCCTGTATCTGTCAGAAGCTTTTATTTTTGATTTGTATCCATATTATTTTCTGCCATAGACAGATATTTATATGTGGGCAGAAAGTTAGTGCTTTTTGCCTTTCTATAGTATTGCATAAAAATACGTTCCATAATATTGGGAATCTGAGATTCAACCGGCTGAAACAGGATGATCAGATACTGCATGGAACTGTATCTGGTACAGATATCCACACGCCGGATGGTGTTTTGGATAGCCTGTTCCATATGGGAAAGTGTCTGCTCAATTTCTTCAATATGAGCGGGAGTGTCCGAAGTGGCTTCCAGTGTGAGCATTACCAGGTAGCAGCGGCTTCCGCTTCGGATAATGAGCTGTTGCATATATTCATACTGTCTGGAAAAATCCCGGTAATTCAGTTCAAGAGCACCTGCATAGCTGCCACTTTTGCGAAGCGCGTCTGCCACCTGCTGAAGATCCCTGGCAGTACCTGGTGAATCGGAAGAGGAATGACTGATCTGATGATAAAAGGAAAAGTGATTTTTACCATTTTGCTTTACATTGTATAATGCCTTATCTGCTTTGGAATAACAGTCTGCAAAGGTATCGCTGGTAGTGCACATATACAAACCGGCAGACAGAGCAGCATCTTTGATTTCAGGATCAGCTTCTGCGATGGAATGGAAGTGGTGGAAAAGCCGTGTCGTTAGTTTCGACACATTTTCAGCACTTATGTCTGGCAGAAACAGAAGAAATTCATCTCCACCAAGACGACAGGCAATACCGTTGGCTGTATAGCGTGAAAGCAGGGTTCCCAGATTCCTTAAGGCGCGGTCACCGGCCATGTGTCCATAAACGTCATTGATTTTTTTCAGATTATCCATATCAAGGAAAATAAGACAGCCGTTATGTTCCTGCATGAATTCTGCAATAAGCCGCTCTCCAAGGCTTCTCATAGGAAGACCGGTCAGGAAATCATAATTCTTTGAATCCTCCTGGTTCTTTATGGTGCTGACTACTTCTGAAATGAATTTGTTAATGGTGTGGTCAGCCTCTGGTGGAGCTGTTATTTCCTGTGTGCGGATATTGTGGAGAACAACACGCTTTTCATCTAATAGCTTTAAAAATACATCTGTAATTTCCGGATCAAACTGTTTCCCGCGGTTCTTACTGATTTCCTCCCGGATCATTTCCGGAGGAAGTGCATTTCGGTAAATTCTGCGGGAATTCATGGCATCATAGCTGTCTGCCATTGCGGTGATGCGTGCATGAATGGGAATTTCGACACCGGAAAGCCCGTCTGGATATCCATTTCCATCATACCGTTCGTGATGATTTCTGGCCACTTCAACAATATGAGGGACAAAGGTAATATCCTTCAGTATTTCTGCACCGACGACGGTATGTTTTTTTATCAGATTATACTCGTCATCTGTAAGTCTGGAGGGCTTGTTTAAGATCAGATCCGGAATACCAATTTTTCCAATATCATGAAGGTAAGCGGCATGCTTTAACTGCTGGATTTCCTCTGAAGACCATCCAAGTTCGGCTGCAATAAGTGCGGCATATTCTGCAACCCGGTAGGAATGTCCGCGGGTGTATTCGTCTTTAGCCTCGATGGTGGTGGACAAAGTCTGCATCATTTGCAGGGAAAGGTTCTCTGTCTGCTTCTGTTTGTGTTCCAGCTCCAGCTGCTGGCGCGCATTCTCTATATGCTGAATGCTTCGAAGAGTTCGGACAATGTTGACAAACAGCAGAATGAGCATTCCAATGCCGATAAAAAGACCGGACAGGGATGTGACAAAATATACAGAGACGCATTCAGCTGCAACGCAAAGCAAAACGAGCAAATGAGCCAGGAGCAGAAGATGGTCTGAGGCTTTTTTTCTGTGGCGGATGTAGAGGCAGAGATGGATAAACACCATCAGGAATGTACCTATCAGTATGATCTGTCCCAGGGGGAGGGTTTCAATGTAGTCTGCAATATTTGCTATGGCCAGAATAGAGCAGACTGTAAAATCCAGTAGGGAGATTCCGATTACAATATGATAAAGTCTGCGGTGAAGCCCATTCTGTACATTGTCTGCATAAAGCAGAAGGGGAATCGGTCCAAGAAGGATCATAACGAAGCATAAGGAAGCCAGGGCAGATGAGTTTGGAATCAGCAGCTGGCGGATCTTGGACTCACCCAGCATCCAGGTTGCTCCCATTATCATGCACCAGTCAAGATATTCCATGTCAAAGCTTGTGTGGTACACAAAACCAAGGGTAAGGCTGAAAAGAATGGTGGTCAGTCCTGCAAACAGGGTGAAAAATGCGATGTAAGTGGCCTGTCCGTAATGGTTAAAGATCAGCTGCCAGATGTCAGCTTTATCTCCGCAGAAAATCTGGTTCACAACACCGGAATAGTTGGAGGTGTAGGTGGTCAGTTCAATGCGGAGCTCCTTTCCGGCATCTTCATGGGAGGTGGAGCAGAAAATGAAACGGCTGGCGGAATTTTTCCCAATCAGACGGGTTTTACTGGTGCTGTACTGTTCTCTTAAGGTGCCGTTTATGTATATGTTTACGTCCTGCAGGGAGGAACGAATCGCTATAGATGAGGCATCAAAATCTGACGGAAGGGTAGATGTGATGACCATGGTTTCGCCTGCGGGAACATCATAGGAACCGGGAACTGTGATTTCTTCAGTGGTGCCGTCAGATTTTTCCCAGGTAAAGGTTCCGGGATAGAGGAGGGACGGAGAGTTTCCGCTGACAGTTCTTTCATCAGCACCGAAAAACTGCATGAAAATGAACCATCCAAGAATGGCGAGCATCAGAAAATAGAAAATGTATCTTGGTCCCTGGCGGGCAGGGGATTTCTCCTTGGTCATGGTAATCTCCTTGTATGTGAGTGGTGTTAAATTTTTGTGGTTGTTAATTGTATTATACTATATATGAAAAGATTCATCAAAACATTATTATTCATAACGAGTGGAAAATTTATATGGAAGGTATTTGTGATATTCCGCGAGGTGTTTTTGTGAACGTAGTTCACAGAAAACTCGAGAATTGCGGCGCGAAATCATGCGAATGCATGATTTCTTTGCATCGCGGGGCGGTTACTGGTCACAGAGGAACCAGTAACATATATTTTTAAAATTTTTCAGAAATCTGACCGTTTCGGTATACGAAATTCCAATAAAGTGGTATAGTTAATCTAAATAAGTTTTACAAAAACATGTGGCGTTTGGGATGAATTGAGAAAAATTCTGTCAAAAAACATGTGAAGTACGGGGGAAAATATGGATATTTTAGTTGTGATCGATATGCAGAATGATTTTATTGACGGAGCGCTTGGCACACCGGAGGCGGAAGCCATTGTGCCTAATGTGGTGGACAGAGTGAAGAATTTCAATGGTCTTGTGCTGGCGACCAGGGATACTCACGGCGGGGATTATCTGCAGACCCAGGAGGGCAGAATGCTTCCTGTAGAGCACTGCATCCGCGGCACCTACGGCTGGGAGATCCGGGAGGAGATTGCAGAGCTTCTGGAGTCCGGACCCATTGATAAGCCAACCTTTGGCAGCGAAACTCTTGGAAAAGTCCTGAAAGAATTTAATAAATCAGAGACCATTGACAGCATTACACTGGTAGGGCTTTGCACAGATATCTGTGTGATTTCCAATGCCATGCTGTTGAAAGCATTTTTGCCGGAGGTACCGATCATGGTAGATTCTCTTTGCTGCGCCGGAGTGACGCCGGAGAGCCATGAACGGGCGCTGGAAGCGATGAAAGCTTGCCAGATAGAGGTCCTTTAGGGAGTCATGAGAAAACAAAATTTGGAAGTGGTTGCTTAAAAAAATGCCGCAAAGTCACGGAAAGTGGTGATTTTGTGGCATTTTTATTTTTCTGTGTCAAAAGAAAACTTATTTTCTCATATTTCCATCAAAATCACATGATACTATATTAAAGTAAATTGCGGCTTCTGTCTGATGGGAAACCGCAACGATTTACAGAGCATTGAAGCCTGTTTGAAATACAGAAAGCCTTTTTCAAACACGTTCTAGCGACAGGCTTTAAGAGAGAGGAAAGAGCCGTGAAAAAAATAGAGATTCTTGTTGTAGAGGATGAACCGAAATTAGCACAGACGATTTCTGACTTTCTGAGGATTCAGAACTATGAAGTAGAGACAGCACTGACCGGGAACAAAGCCCTGGAATATTTTTGCCAGAATAAGCAGAAGGTGGATCTGATCCTTCTGGATCTTATGCTGCCGGATATTTCCGGATATACCGTATTGAAAGAGATCAGGAAAATATCGGAGGTTCCGGTTATTATTTTGTCTGCAAGGTCGGCAGTGGCAGACCAGATGAGCGGATTCGAGAAAGGTGCGGATGATTATATCACCAAGCCCTTTACTCTTGCACTTGTGAAAATGCACATTGAGGCGGTGCTGAAGCGTGCCGGGAAGCTGCGGACTATGGTGGAATACAATGATCTGCAGGCAGATGTAAATGCACAGCTTTTATTTTACAAAGAGCAGCATATCCCCACCACCAGGAAGGAATTTGATCTGATGGTTTATTTCATGGAGCATCCGGGAATTGTTCTGCCCAGAGATACCATATTGAATGCGGTGTGGGAATACGATTATACAGGTGATGTGCGGACCATTGATACTCTGGTGAAGCAGCTGCGGAAAAAAATGGGAGAAGGCTGCAATTATATCCGGACTGTTTACGGCGTGGGCTACATCTTCGGGGAGGACATCCATGAAAATTAAAAAAGATTTCTGGAGAGATGGGAAAGCTCTGTGGATTCAGATTATTGCCTTTGCGGTGGCAGTCATGCTGTATAGCGTGTGCTGTTATCCCATATATACTTCATCAAAGGCCAGAATCATGCGTCAGCTGTATGAAGATATCCATGACATGGATCTTGAGGAACTTAGCGAGGACGACGAAGAAACACTTGGTGATTATCAGAAAGAAAAATTTGAGACTGTAATTGCGAATGAAAATTATGAGCAGATTTATACGTCCAGATCATCTCTGAAGACCACGCATGCCCGTAAGTACATAGAAAACAAAATTGCCCAGTACACAGAAGAAGGAACCCTGGAACAGCGTCGCATGGAATCCAGGCATATTCTGATGTTTCGTGGGAAGATTATACAGGATGGACATACATTCTATGTTTACCTGCGAAAAGATGTTCAGTCAGTTCTGGAAGTGATTGAGGGAACCAGATTATATCTGGCGGTTGTTTTGCTTCTGATGGTGGGATTAAGCTATTTCCTGGAAAAAATGAGTAAAGCAAGTACCGAGAAAAAAGCAAAGCAGTCTGACTATCAGCTTCTGGAAAGCCAGAGAGAATTTGTGGCGAATATTTCCCATGAATTAAAAACACCTCTTGCAGTAGTGTCCAGCCAGGTGGAAATGCTGGAAATCGCAGGAGATAAGATTGATCGTTCCTACTATTATTCTTCCATTCACGAGGAGCTGGACAAAATGTCCAGAATGGTAGGAGAACTCCTTGATTTTTCCATGTTGGACAATCAGATGAGTTCCATGGAAATGAGCCGTGTAAATGTATCAGAAATGATAGAATATCTGCTTCTTCGATATGATGCTATGTTCCGCAAAAACGAGATCAAAGTGGAACAGGAAATCGAAAAGAACTGTTTCGCATACGGAAACCGCATGTATCTGGAAAGAGCAGTAAACAATTATCTGATGAATGCGTTTCAGCATACAGAGCAGGGAAAGCGGATCCGGATTACTCTGAAGAAAGAGAAAAAGCAGATACGCATGGAAGTCTACAACGATGGAGAGCAGATTAAAGAAGAGCAGATGGAGCATATCTGGGACAGCTTTTACACAACTTCCCAGAAGAAGAAACCGGTCACATCTGAGAATGAAGTACGTAACATTGGTCTTGGACTTTTTGTGGTCCGAAAGATCGTGGATAAACATAAAGGAAGCTGCGGAGCCCAAAATATGGAGAACGGAGTGCTGTTCTGGCTTCAACTTCCGGAAATCAGGGATTTGGGAAAATGAGAAAGTGGAATAAAAAAACAAAAATTGCAGTATTTATTATATTTTTAATTTTAGCTGTGCTGTTTGCCGCTCTATGCTGGAAAAAGCGCCGTGGAATCTATAATACATATATGAAGCTTACTGGTCAGGAGATTCCTTATTCTGTCCAGGAAAAAAGAAGGAAAAAATATGGATATTATGACCAGGAATTGAATGCTTCCATGAATCTGGAAAATCCGGTTTACATAACTGAGAATGACGGTTCTGCAAATGAGATCGAAACAGATATTCCAAAAGAAGCCACACGTATAGCATCCTCTTATGAAATCGACCAGCAGCTGCAGGCTGAGCTGGAGAATGGATACAGCTGGGAGGAGCCTATGGTGATCCAGAATCCTTATCAGGTTTCTCCATTGACAGCGGTGATTATTTTCGACACAAAAGAAGAGTGTGCGGTGCGTTTTACGGTCAAGGGAAAAACGGAAGCCGCAGATATCAGCGGAGAAGTGGAATCTGCTGCTTCACACAGAATCCCGGTGATCGGTCTTTACCCGGCAATGGAAAATACAGTTGTTCTGGAGCTTCTGGATAAATCAGGCAAGGTTACAGATTCCCAGGAAATCACTATTACAACGGATGAACTTCCGGATAAACTGGATGATGCTGTGAAACCGGTGAAAACAAGCGGTGAATCTGCATTTGAACTGACTATGGTATATGGACAGCGGACAACCTTCCCATTTGCTTATGACTGTATGGGAGATATCCGTTGGTACATGAGCGGAGAATTTACTTCTGGAATTTACATGCTGTCAAATAGCAGGATGATAGTTGCCTCCAATGAAGCTTTTATGCCATCCCAGGACAAACCGCAGACAACCAATCTCTATGAGATGGATTATCTGGGACGCGCCTACACCATGTACTATGTGGCGGGTGGAAATCACCATGAAGTAATCGAAAAAGAGCCGGATGGAAATCTTCTGGTCCTGACCAGTTCCCTGGAAGGACACATTGAGGACAAAATCCAGGAAATTGACAGACAGACCGGTGAAGTTGTAAATGAATTGATAATGGAAGACATTTTTGGAGGGAAATATGAGGACCGGGTTGACTGGACTCATTTAAACACCGTGTCTTATCAGCCGGAGACAGATACCATTGTGATCAGTCCGCGAAATCTGGAATCTGTAGTCAAATTGAACTGGACGACAAAGGAAATCCAGTGGATACTCTGCGATCCGAGATTCTGGGAAGGCACAGAATATGAGAAATATGTGCTTCAGCCGGA
>OGCM01003988.1_pt1 | contig 10537 bp, 7 predicted proteins | sample 1570151 | NCBI WGS metagenome assembly OGCM01 (sample SAMEA4370582, study PRJEB24528) | human gut metagenome
CTTAAAACAAACAGAGTTGGGAATCAAACAAATAAAAGAGTTCTTCCAGTTAAACTTGTCATCCGAATTACGCCTCAGACGCGTGACAGCCCCTCTTTTCGTATTGAAAGGAATGGGTATCAATGACGATTTGAATGGTATAGAACGTCCCGTTTCATTCCCTATCAAGGATTTAGGTGACGCACAAGCAGAAGTCGTTCATTCATTAGCCAAATGGAAAAGATTAACTCTCGCCGATTACAATATCGAACCGGGATACGGTATCTATACCGACATGAACGCCATCCGTTCTGATGAAGAACTCGGAAACCTCCATTCGCTCTATGTAGACCAATGGGACTGGGAACGTGTCATCACCAACGAGGACAGAAACGTAGAATTCCTGAAAGAGATCGTAAATCGTATCTACGCTGCCATGATCCGTACAGAATACATGGTATATGAAATGTATCCGCAGATCAAACCTTGTCTGCCCCAGAAATTACATTTTATCCATTCGGAAGAACTACGCCAACTCTATCCGAACCTGGAACCCAAATGCCGCGAGCATGCCATCTGCCAAAAATACGGTGCCGTATTTATCATCGGTATCGGTTGCAAGCTAAGCGACGGCAAAAAACATGACGGACGTGCACCGGACTATGATGACTACACATCCACCGGCCTGAACAACCTGCCCGGACTGAACGGTGACCTTTTACTTTGGGATGATGTACTGCAACGCTCCATCGAACTATCCTCTATGGGTGTTCGTGTAGACAGAGAAGCGCTACAACGCCAGCTCAAAGAAGAAAACGAAGAAGAGAGACTGAAACTTTATTTCCACAAACGATTAATGGACGACACACTTCCACTATCTATCGGTGGCGGTATCGGTCAATCCCGTTTGTGTATGTTCTACCTTCGCAAAGCTCATATCGGAGAAATACAAGCCAGCATCTGGCCGGAAGATATGCGCAAAGAATGTGAGGAACTTGATATACACCTTATATAATTGCTATGAACGTACAAATAGAAGAAAGCTGGAAAACACACTTACAGCCGGAATTTGAAAAAGATTACTTTCGCACACTGACGGAATTCGTAAAAAGTGAATACAGCCAGTATCAGATTTTCCCTCCGGGAAAACTTATTTTCAACGCCTTCAACCTCTGTCCTTTCGACAAAGTGAAGGTAGTAATCATCGGACAAGACCCGTACCACGGACCGGGCCAGGCACACGGGCTCTGTTTCTCTGTAAACGACGGAGTACCTTTCCCTCCTTCTTTGGTCAACATCTTTAAAGAAATAAAGGCAGACATAGGTACAGACGCTCCTACTACCGGAAACCTGACTCGCTGGGCTGAGCAAGGAGTATTATTGCTCAACGCCACTCTGACTGTACGCGCTCATCAGGCAGGCTCTCATCAGAATCGTGGATGGGAAGCTTTTACAGATGCCGCTATCCGCGCACTGGCAGAAGAACGGGAACATCTTGTATTTATCCTGTGGGGAGCTTATGCTCAACGAAAAGGAGCTTTCATCGACCGCAACAAGCATCTGGTACTTAGCTCTGCCCATCCCTCTCCCCTTTCTGCCTACAATGGTTTCTTCGGAAACAAACACTTCAGCCGTGCAAACGATTATCTGAAAGCAAACGGAGAAACGGAAATAATATGGTAAGAAGTTGAGAATTGAAAATGGAAAGTTGAGAGTCGGCTGCACAATAAATGATGACGCTGCATAGTAACTCTCAACTCTCCATTCATCTTATTATTGCTAGATATTGTTATATATCTGTCTACACTTTTCTATTCTTAAATATCCGCATTAGCTTACCTTACACAACACTAAGTCTATTTAATCTTAAAAAAATATTTCTCATACATAAAGCTAGCCAATAGATCAATCCTATAAAACAAGATTAAATCCAAACACCATATAATATTATCAGTATTTATTTCACTACTACAAAATATACAATGAACTATTGTTCATAAATTCTATAGAATTGAAAATCATTAATTTAAGTTCAGTTCTTTTTCCATAAATAATTCTACCTTTGCTTTGTACTCATGAGACAAAAAATTATCAACCTTTAAACCAAAAGTAAAATGAAACGAACAAATTTATTTTTCGGTTTGGCATTTGCATTATTCTGCTCATTGCCAATGTATGCACAAACAGTATCTGAAGATGTAGATATCAACACTACATCAGAATCTGCAACTCCCAGATTTGTCAACATGTTCATTAATGATAATGGTGCCATTTATCCCATTTACGTACCCAATTTATCTGAAAACACAAAGATTCAGGAAGTTTGGAATGAAGCCTCTGCTATCTTGGGCACAAGGTATTTTGATCTTTACTATAATGGTCAAAAGTTGAGCTTAGACAAGAGTTTCGCTGATTATTGGATCACAGGTAATATTTCTGTTTACCTTGAAGTTAGAAGGCGTTAAGTTAACAATTACTTTTCTTACAGAGAGAGTGTGTTGTCCGGAGCACACTCTTTTAAACAAATACTTTTTCTTAGTCTATTTCTCTCTCTTGCCTAAATAAATTATATATACTATATTGATCAAACACATGCATTTTCATTTCTTCATCGCCAAAATCTGTATTTAATAGACTTTTATCTATTTCGTATCTGAATTCAAATCACAAAATACAAAATTAAGTGATTATATATAAATGATAAATATATTCTTAGATAAATATTCATCATTCATAAACTTAAGTTCATCAACACCTCTATATTTGCATTTTTTATTACTAATACATATTAAACGCATAGCATTTTCCATTACATTTATAACAAAAAGCCTACCATAACTCATAATAAAACGAATAATATGCATAGTAAAAATGATTTCAACATTGAAAATTACATAAAAGCTCTATCCACATACATACCAGCGTCCTCCATGGTCAAACTAAAAAAAGCATATAAAGCCTTCACTTTTACAAAACACCCTAAATCAACTATTCTTGAAAACAGACAACTGAATGATTCATTTTGCATCCTTATATGTGGGACCATAAGACATTACACAATAGATAGTAACACAGCAGAAGAACAAACATTACGATTCACCCTCTCAGGCAATTTACTGTGTCAATATGGAACCGCTACAGAAGCAACAGAATATTTAAGCTGCCTATCTGAATGTACCATTTTATCTGTCTCAAATACAATTTTAGCAGAGATAGGAGAAGAAACAAATTTGAGAATATACTGTCAAAATATTATAAAAGAAAACTTAGAGTTAGAAGTGGCTCTATTAAGAATGCCACCAGAAAAGCGATATATAAAACTATGCAAACAATATCAAAACATATTTCTGACGGTCCCATTAAAATACATTGCGTCATTTTTAGGAATCACTCCCCAAGCTTTATGCAGAATTAGAAAGCGTTTACTAATAACACCCTAATACCACTGAATATTACTTTGCGTCTGACTTCTCTGCTCATATTTCAAGTCTTGAAGAATACTTGCATTAGCACGAATCGTAACATTATAGTATTTCCAACGTCCAAATGGTGAAAGACTGGCAGACAAGTTAAAGCAGTGCAAATCACGAGAAATCGTACAGGAAGTCTGCGTTATTTCCTTCGCTTGGAAATCGTAACCCGAATTGAACGAAAGCGACCAGTTATTGGAAATCTTCACATTACCATTCATATTGATATTGTGAGTATAAGTAAACGGATATCTCATCGAATAGCGATTAATAGGCTTAGTCCTATCTTCACGAATATTAAATGAATAACTGAAACTTAAAGACCAAGGCATCTTGAATACTTGATAACCATCCGGGTCGGCTTGCGCCTTCTCTACTTTCTTGGTCGTAGTTCCATCTTCCGTACCTTCAGAATCTTCTCCGTCTCCATCTTCTGACTCCTTCTTGTCTTTATCCTTCTCGTCTTCCTTCGGACCGAACCACTTTTTCCAGGTATCGTTATTAAAGGTATAGTTAAAAGAAGAACCATACCCCTGAAAACGTCCGAAACGTCCATACGACCATTCAGTTCGATTACCTTCGACCACATTACCACTTTTATCAAACGTATAAGCGTAAGTAGCAAATGATGCATTCATATTGAAAGTATAATTCTTTGTCAGTTTCAGTCGAAGATTCATACTCAAGGGGCTCCATGGCTTTTCCTTTGCAGCCATATTATATGACATATTCACACTCAAATCATCAATCAAGCTGACTTTCTTTAATGTATCCTTCTTAGCATCATAATATTTCATCTCCAGATTATTAGCAATCGAGAAACTAACCGTTCCCGAACCCTCACGTGAAGGGACTCCAAAAGGCTGTCCCGTATAGGGTGAATAATACTGAGTATTTCCGTTATTATCCGTATACTCTTCCCAGTATTTACTAAATGCAGGAGCACCACTGATACCAACCTGCGGAGTGACAACGTGGCGAATCTGTATCTCTTTCTTCTTCATGAAAAGAGGTTTGTACATACCATACAGTTTAGTACTTAAAGACAAACTGGCTGAATAGTTGGAAACACGATAAAAGCCATTAATAGTATCATTCAGATTCTGTTCCAAACGCCCTGTTTCCTCATTATACGTCTGATTTATCTTGCGGGTGTACCAACGCTCCGTATAATTCACCGAAGGATTGACCTGCAAATACTTGAACAGTGTAAAAGTAGCACTGACAGGAATATTATGGTTCATCGCATTTTCCCATCCGCTGATGCCGGTCTTGAACAGACGGTCGTCTTTAGTACGGATACTGTTCGTCAGACGTCCTGTATAGCTGACAGAAATCTTCTCATACCAACGCTCGGCTCCGGCAGCCTTCTTCCGCTTGAAGGGAAACAGACGGCTCAATGTAATATTAAGGTCAGGAAGCGTTACTGCAATGGATGAGTCACGCATGGTCTGCGCAATATTGGTCGTTCCAGACAAGGTCAGACCGATATCGGGGAAACTACGGGAGTAACTGATACTTGATGTCTTTGTATTCTGAGTCAACAACTGGGAGTTATAAAGGTTGTTGATGTTAGATCGTTCGTAACTACTGGTAGAGAAGTTCACACTGGCGGAGAAAGTACTGTTCGGACTTGCCTTGGCATCCTGACGGTGGTTCCACACTACCTTGAAGTCTTTGGCAACCGTATAATCCGGCATTCCTTTGTCTCCGGTCTTGGTCACCTGATAATCCGCCTGCAATGTACCGGAGTATTTGTACCTCTTATTATAATTGGTCAATCCGGAAAGCCGCCATGAACCTTTCGTGAATATATCTCCTGTCAGCTTCAAGTCCATGATGTCACTCATAGCAAAGTAATATCCGCCTTCCGCCAGACCGAAACCACGGCTTGAATCATCCATATACGTCGGCATAATGAAACCCGAAGAATAGCTGCTGGAGAAAGGGAAGAAGAAAAACGGCACAGCCAGCGGCAGGGGAACATCTTCCACCACAAGATAGGCAGGTCCTGTCACTACATTCTTCTTGGGGCGCACTTTGGCTCTTGTCAACTGCATATAGAAGTGAGGATGGTCATGATGATCACAAGTCGTGTAGCGACCGTGCTCCATAAAGATTTCATCATTTGCTCCTTTCTTGGCTCTGCTACCGGTCACATAACCTTCACCCTGTTGAGTGATAATATCGGTGATTCCCGCTTTTTTGCTCTTGAAGTTATAGCTGATTGTTTCTGTATCGTATGCAGTTTCACCTTCTTTAAAGACAGGTTTACCTTTGATCGTTCCCGTCGTGTCTTTAATACCATAGGCGTGTACTGTACTACTGTCCAGATTCATGGAAATCACTTCCGCTGCCAGCTCAATGTTCTGATAGTTGACTTTGCCGCTACCATAAAGCGTAGCGGCACCTCCCAATGTAAAAGTGGTGGAGTCGTTAGATTCATAAATAACCGGTGCATCGAGCGGTTGTTTCTTTGTCGGTGCTACAGAGTCGACGCGTACCACAACTGTATCCGCTCTCAACGAATCGTTCCCGTTAAGGGAATCCGTTTGTGCAGTGTTGGAGGCAATCATCCCTCTTCTTCGACGCTGAGACGTAGCCTCATCAGGAAGCATCAGCAAGACAATCAGCAATATGAATGATATAATTATTTTTGCTCTCAATGGCGCCATTAACTAATAGTTTTACGCTTGAAGTGGCAAAAGTACACAATCTTCATCAATAATGCGTGAGAATCTCCGTTATTTAATTATTTTTTAGTGCTATAAAAACAAAGAGCACCACCCATCAAAGCGGTTTAGACCTTCTTCACCATATTTTGCAATGCTTTTCCGGGCTTTTTCTACTGTCTTTTCTTCGTCAAGATGAGTTTTAGAAAAGAATTTATCGGCAAAACAGATTATTTGCTCTTCCAGAGTGACGGGCACCATCTCACGATGAGGAACAGGAAGCTGGCGTTCTATGATTTCTTCCAGTGTCAGTCCGGCTCCGGTGTGACGTTCGCAAACCAGTGCATGGCGTTCAAAACCTTCTTTTCGTAAAAGGTCTGCACCCAGATAGCCGTGCGCGATGTAGGGATGCTCTCCGAAACATTGGATGGTGGGAGCATCGGTCATAAAGATTCCTATATCGTGCAGAAGCGCGGCTTCTCTGACAAAGCTGCGGTTGATAGGTAAGTTAGGATGTGCATCTACAATCTTCAAAGCTTTTTGGGCTACAGAAAGGCTATGTATTAGTAGAATGTGTCGTTGTTCCGTATCCTGCGGATAAAATTTGTCGATGATTTCTATTGGATTCATACTTTTTCACTAGTTATTACTTGTTCCCTTACTGATAAATGATATTTTTGTGCAATATTACAAAAATTTACTGATATGCAAGCCAGAAGTTCCCTCATTCTTTTCTCTCTGTTCATAATACTGTGTTCTACATACGCCAGTGGAAAAGTAATTACGGGTGCCGAGCGTATGGATCAATACCTGCCGTTAATCAAAGGAAAGCGGGTAGGAATGGTGGTAAACCACACTTCCATCGTCGGCACAGAGCCAATTCATCTGCTGGATACTTTATTAAAACAAAAAATCGATATAGTGAAAGTCTTTGCACCGGAACACGGTTTCCGCGGCAACGCGGATGCCGGTGAAACAGTAAAAGACGGAAAAGACAGCCGTACGGGAGTAACCATCGTCTCGCTCTACGGAGATAATAAAAAACCGACTGCCGCCCAACTGAAAGATATCGATGTAATCTTGTTCGACATCCAGGATGTGGGCGCACGTTTCTATACATATATCAGTACGATGTATTATGTAATGGAAGCTTGTGCGGAAAACAAAAAAGAGATGATTATACTGGACCGCCCCAATCCATGCGATTACGTAGAGGGACCTGTATTAAAAGCCGGATATAAAAGTTTTGTCGGAATGCTGCCTTTGCCGGTTCTTCACGGTTGTACTATCGGAGAGCTGGCGCAGATGATCAATGGAGAAGGATGGATGACTACCCAGGCAAAGACTTGTCCGCTGACTGTGATTCCCGTAAAAGGGTGGAAACACGGACAGCCCTATGCACTTCCCGTGAAACCGTCTCCCAACTTGCCCAATGCACAATCCATCCGCCTTTATGCCTCACTTTGCCCTTTTGAAGCAACACGTGTCAGTGTGGGACGCGGAACGACCTTTCCTTTTCAGGTGTTAGGCACACCTAACAAAAAGTATGGCGATTTTGCCTTCACTCCGCGCTCCCTGCCGGGATTCGACAAAAATCCGATGCACAAAGGAGTCACTTGTTATGGCGAAGATTTACGGAACGTAACAGACGTAAACGGTTTCACGCTCCGTTACTTTCTGCGTTTCTACCGTTTATCCGGCGAAGGCGCAGCATTCTTCTCCCGTCCCCGATGGTTTGACTTACTGATGGGAACGGATTCGGTACGCAAAGCGATCCTTAAAGGAGAATCGGAAGAGGAAATCCGTGACAGCTGGCAAAAGGAGTTGCAGACCTACCGTGATATGAGACAGAAGTATTTACTTTACTAAGGAACGGTTCCTCCACTTCTCAGCATTCCGTTCGAACTCTTCGGCTTTCTTTCCACTCAACCTTGCAGGCATTTCAAGTATCTCCGGAATGTCTTTTGCATTGTCAATGATTTGAGTGCCGGAAGCGTTCTTCACAATACGGACATCATCGTACAGTGAGTCATTCTCCAGATAAGCTTGCATCCGGAGCGTGTCTCCCGTCACGTCGATATGCTGGTAGAAACGGCGGTCCGTCCCGAAACGATCATACTTATCATTGAAAGATAGACGGTAACTCTTCGGGGAAGCGTGGCTTACCAGATACAACGGGGTGGTCATTTCGCCCTCATCGTTCTTATTAGTCATACGGGCATAGTTATGCTCATGTCCCTGAAGCACCAAGTCTACTCCATATTCACGGAACAGTCCGTCGAACATCCAGCGTACGGCAAGGTTGTTCGTTTTACCTTTTATAGAATATACAGGATGATGGAGCATGACGATCTTCCATTTCTTTTTCGAAGCCTTCAGCGTTTTCTCCAGCCATTCCCGTTGAGAGAAGAGGAACCAAGGATCACGGTTACTATCCAGCGTGATGATAGTGGCATCGTTGTAATCAATAGAATATACATTATTATTCTTATACCTCGATTCGAGCAGATAAGAAAAGACATAAGCAAATCGTTTCTCCAAAACACGTACCAGTCCTTTTACATATTCATGATTTCCCGGAGAAACCAATATCGGTTTGGTGGGAGCTATGGAATCCACGCTCTGATAGGCTTCATCCCAGTAACAGTTCATCGGACGCTCTGCAAAGTCACCGGCAAACATATAGAAGTCCGCCTGCGGATAGCGATGGCGCACATTTTCCATAAAGCCACGTGTCTTTCCACGCAAAGTATCCTGCACGTCACCTATAAATACAAAGGAGAAATGATCAGTCGAATCGGGTTGCATCGTGAACGAATACCAATCGGATGAGCGATCGTCATTCCATACCCGATAAGAGTAGGAATCGCCATAAGAGAGTTCTTTAAATTTTGCCCAGTTGGCATAACCGAACCCGCCCAGTGTACGGAGAAATTTGGAAGAGCCGTCAACGAGAAGAGTATCTCCGGAACCGATCTTTGTATATTCCAGCTTTGCCTGCTTGGAAACGCCTCCGCACACCCAGCTCACATTACGGGACAGTTCGCCGTCATTTCCGAATGTCAGAAATACCCGTTGCGGGTCTTCCGTCAGCACATAGCGTATTTCAGGGATATTGTGGAACCAGACTTTCCAGCGTATCTTACAAATGACACCACCGGCAATCAATATCAGGAGAACGATGCCCCAAGCTATTTTCTTCTTCGTAATCTTCATTTTTCCGATTTTAAAAACTGGTAGCAAAGATAAATATAGTGTCCCATAAATCGGAAATTATGTCCTTTTTTAACCTTTAACAAATTCACCTCTACATGAGAATTTAAATATCTAAAATTGCTGTCATCTGTCACCAAAAGCTAAATAACACACTGATTATAAGCTAATAAAGAGGTGACAGCAGGGCGTGACAGCATTGTGACAGCACATTTTGTTGTCACAATGCCGTCACGCTTTGCTGTCATATCCTGCTACTATCATATATTGCTCCTTGGAATGATAAATCAAAGAATAGCTTAGTCTAGTTGGTTTCCATGCGATGAAACTATAGTTCCAAGCTGAAGAAACCAAAGTTTCAAGCAGAGGAAACTCCAGTTTCAAGACGATGAAACTAAAGTTTCATCAAGCAAAAAACAATTTCTACAATAGGAAACTATCAGCAGTAAGGTAGCTTCAGTCTCTTGTTTTTCTCTTCTTCCACAATTGCCAGCTATTAATAATATTTTGCCACATATTAACACATCACCATACAAATCTGATTATCAGCAAATAAATCCACCTATTACTAATAGCAGGTAACAAAAAAACGAAGAAAATCGCTTAGTGGTGGGCTTCGTGTACAAAGGCAACAAAGGGAAATTACCTGCCAAAAAAGAGATAGGCTTTCGCTCTACAATAACTTTCTCAGTTCCTCAATGTCAGGCAAGGCGTTACGAAGTCGTTCCGGCATATCTTTGGATGTACGGTAAGTAGCGACTCCCATCGGCTTGTTATAATCACGAACTGCAAATTCTACAAAAGTTTGATTCATTTCTCTGCAAAGGATTATTCCGATAGAGGGATTCTCGTGCGGTTTTCTCACATATGAATCCAAAGCGGAAAGATAAGTATTCAGTTGTCCTAAATACGAACTGCGGAATTTCCCGGACTTCAATTCAACCGCCACTAAAGAATTAAGTTCCCGATTGAAAAACAACAAATCAATGAACATTTCCTCTCCAGCCACTTCAACACGATATTGATTGCCTATAAAACTGAAATCCTGCCCAAAAGTCATAATAAACTTCTTCACGTTGGCAACAATCGACTTTTCTACTATCTTTTCGTCTAAATCCTCTTCCTGCTCATCCAGTTCCTCCACATTGATGAAATCAAGCAAGTATTCATCTTTGAATGAGCAAACAGCTTTTAGAGCTTGCT
>OGCM01003992.1_pt1 | contig 10530 bp, 7 predicted proteins | sample 1570151 | NCBI WGS metagenome assembly OGCM01 (sample SAMEA4370582, study PRJEB24528) | human gut metagenome
TTTTCAATGAATACGGAGTAAACGCTCTTATCAAGCACAAATCCCTTCGGTGCTTTGGTTTCTCGTACAAGATATTTACCGTAGAGAAGTTCTTTCATCTCATAGATACCGGTTGCGGTTTCTTCAAGATTTCCGATAAGTTCATCGCCATCGTCCAGTTTACCGTCGCCATTAACATCCTTATACACTTCAAAAGTTGCACCTGTCAGTTTGTTATCCGGATAATCAGCGTCCACTTTGGTAAGTTCAATATTACCGTGAATATACTCGTCGGTAATTTCCACTTCGATGACCTGCTCATTCTCCCCGATGTTTACTTCGTAAGAAGTATCATCAAGCACAAAGCCTTCTGGAGCTTCGATTTCTCTTACAATCCACTTTCCATAAGGAACTTTTGCAAAAGAAAAACTGCCGTCCTTTTCAGATGTGGCAGTCATAATAGCGTGTTCTTTTGTAAATTCGGTTTCATCTGCTTTGAAAATGCCGATTAAAGCACCTCCCAGTGCTTCTCCGTTCTCGTCAATCTTCTTACCGGATACAGAACCGTAAATAAGTTTGTTTTCAATCGGCTTTCCGTCATTCACTTTGATTTCAACCGTTTCTGTGTCCTGACCGGCATACTCGAATGTGAACGGATACTGTGTATCAGAGAGGATATAATGCTCATCTGTGGCAATTTCCTTGACATAGTAGCTGCCAAATGGAAGGTCTGTATTTGCAGTCGCTGCTCCGTTTTCATCAAGCGTGATAATCTCAATCAATCCGTCAGCCGGAATAACTGTACCGCTTGAAGATACAACATCTTCTTTTGCATAGAGTCCGAAACTGATGTTTTTGATTTCATCATTCTTGCCGATACCAAAGGTTTCGTCCTGCTCTAAGATTTTTTCAAGAGAAATCTTCACTTTCTGTCGCTCGTTTACGAAGCTGGTTGCAGTTTCAGTTACCGCTACATCCTGTCCGGCATAAGTGAGTTCCACCGAATGCTTTTCTTTGTTGATGACCATACCTGTCGGTGCTTTGGTTTCTACTACCGTATATTTACCGAGATAGAGTTCCTTACTTTTAGCTGTTCCGTCCTCATCGGTTGTTACAGTATCTACTACATCGCCCTTGTGATAACGAAGTGTACCGTCCGGCGTGATAACATCTTCGTCGGCAGTGATTTCATAAACCGCACCTGCAAGTCCTTTGACCTTATACACCGGCTGATAAATCACATCTTTATCTTCCTCGCCGGATACATTGACACCAAAGAATACTTCGCCGGTTTTCTCAACGGAAATCGTACCTTTCTGTGCCATATTCGGCTTATCCACCTTAATCAATGTGATACCGCCTTCCTGTGTGGAATTTTCTTCTGTCACATCAAAAGAAACAGGAGTACTGTCGAGTACATATCCATACGGAGCCTGAACCTCAACAAGTGAATATCCCTTGCCATAGTCCAGTTTTTCAGGTGTAACAAGCTGACCGTCTGCGTCGGTATAGAATGTGTCGATGGTTGTCGGTGTAGGATAAGTAAATGTCATACTTACTTTGTTACCGGCAGGGTCATAGATTTGGAAACCTGCACCTGCATACGGGATTGTCTTGCCTGTTTCTGCATCAACCTTTACGACCTTGATATATGACTCAAAGTTGGCATTGTTGATGAGATAACGGTAAGTCTGACCGTCCTGAGAAATGAAAACATCAAAGTCTTTCATAAACTCACGACCTTCCCAGCCTTTCGTCTGATGAACGGTATATATGCCGTATGGCATATCCTTTGTCTGAGCAAATCCGTTTTCATCGCAAACAATAGTATCTCTTTCATCTTTGTCGGCTTTTTCAAATGAGCCGGAAGATTTCAGATACACTTCAAATTCAGCACCGTTTTCCGGTGTCTCAATCTTGGTTTCCCCATCATCGGTATGTTTGATGATAGCGATATTGCCTTTCATAACCTGCTCTGTCACATCATTTGCCACAAGATTGTGTTCAATCGTAAAGAGTTTTGGCTCTGCACCTACCTTGTGGATTGTCTTATCAAGGAGATAACCCTCGCTCGGTGTGATTTCTCTGATTGTCCAATCGCTGTCGCAGACATATTCCTTTGTTGTGAACTGCCCCTCGCTGTCTGTCACATACTTATCCACAAGTGTGTCGCCTTTATAAATTCCGTAAACAGCACCGGAGAGTTTTGCGTCGCCCTGAGCAGTGCCTTCTTCTCGGTCACTCTTTGTTACTGTAACGCTGAACTTTTTAAGAATATTGGTAAAGTCTCGATTTGTAACCTCGTTCCATTTAATCGGTGCAGTCTGCTTTTCAGGAACGACATAACGGATTTCTGTATCCACTTCTTCGAGCGTATATGGTGTGCTTCCGCTGATAAGCACATCTTTGAATGTTGCAACACCGTTTTTATCGGTAACTGCATATTCATCAACTGCAATGCCTGCAAGGGAAGTACCGTAAAGGCGGAATTTCACACCCTCTACAAGATTATCTTCCGAGGACTTAATGACCTGAAGATTGCCTCTTTTAAGAACATTGTTGAAGTTTACGGTTGCCACCTGACCGGCAACAACAGTTACTCTGTGAACTTCCTGCGGAACATATTTATCGATAGATTGCTCTGTTACCGTATATACGCCCGGCATAAGGTTGTCAATCTGGAACTTACCACCGTTTGCTGTGGTAACTGTCTGATTTACTCCGTTGCCTGAAATGGTGAAATTGATACCGTCAACCTTTCCGTCCTCAGATGTTTTCACAATCTGACAAGAACCATAGCTGACTTTCATCTTTACATATCCGCTTACAGGGTCGCTGACTTCCTGTGCGTAAGTAACAACATCCTGCACACTTGAATTTTGACCGTGCTTTCCCTCAGACCATACGACGACACCTCTGCGGACACCGTTTTTCTTACTTGCGGTAATGGTAAATTCCTTACTCGGTGCTTTATCCATTGACACCGTAAGTTTGTTTCCGCTTGTGGAAAATGTTACACCACTGATGCTCGCCTTGAAATCATAATTTGAGAGTACACTGTTTGAGTCTGTAAGAGTCGCAACATATTTGCTTCCGTTCCATTCAAGTTCATTTACTTTCGCTGAACCGCTTGATTTAGTACAGAAGCTCGGCACAACTGTATGATTCTGCACACTGCTGACCATACTGTTGTAGTAATTCATAATCTTACTGCGAAGCGGATGTTTGGCATTGATAACATCTTTCACATTGCTGCAACCACTGGCTGCTTTGTGATTAAAGTTTGCGTCACGCTCTCCTACGACTGTTTCCCAAATAAGAAGCTGTGTTGCATAAGCGTGAGCAATACTGTTTGCCGCACTTTCGTTCTGCGACCTCCAGCTTGTTGAAATCGTTCCTCGATAGCCGTACTGCAAGATACGACCGATAAAGAGTCTGATTTCATCGCCGGAGATAACTCCGTTTGCTGTGATATTGTTAAAATAATTTTCATCGTACTTGTTCATACTCTGACCGGAGCTGAGTGAAACACCCGGCTCGATACAATAGGCAATATTACCGGAATATGAACCGATTGCCTTTAAGTTAGTGTGGGTAGAACTGCCGGTATGCCAACCGTTCTTCAAAGTAAGGTTACTGTGTCCCCACACACCGTCGTAATTTGCGTCGCCGTCACGAGGGAAATCAACCATATACACTTTGGTCTTTTCTCCGCTTGCAGCAAACGCTGTGCTTGTCCCAATACTCATAAAAGCACTGAGACTGAGAACCGTCGCCATAACAAACGATACGGCTCTCTTGATTTTCGTCTTTACCATCTAAGTTTCCTCCTTAAAATGAAAGAACGCACCGATTATCTCAGTGCGTCCGATATTGTATTTTATTTTGTTTTTTAGCAGTAGCCGATATAGATTTCATATTCCGTATCGGATACCTTTTCTGCCCATACCCATACTGCGGTAAATCCTTCCACATTTTTGTATCTGTTCAGCCTACTTTGAATATCGTCCTTAATGCCTGTGCGTTTGGCATTTGCAGTGATAGGATTATCCCAACAATCCGTAGCGGTACTGTCCAGCTCTAAACCGATACTTTGAGCATAACTCTTGGCGTAACTCAAATAAGGATTAACATCAAAGCTCGGCTTCGCTTCTTCCGTCGGTTTTGGCTTTGTGGGTTTCACTTCTTCCTTAACTGGCGGTGTTTCCGGCTCTGGCTTCGGTTGTTGCTGTGACTGTTTCTGCTCTTGGGTGCTGTCAGACTTTTTCGTTGTCTGAATGGATTCGTTGCTTTTTGCAGTTTCCGCCCTATTATCTGCCGTAGAAGAAACATCCGACTTTTCCTGCTGACTTGGCTCTGTTGTTGCTTCACTTGATACTGGTTGCTCCGTTTCGGGAACAACACTTGTATCCTCTGCTTTTTCTGTTCCGTTCGTTGTTTCGGTATTACCAGCCGTAGAAGAAATCCTTTTATCCGTGTCATTTCGTGCGGTTTCTTTGGCTGTGTTACCGTTACATCCGGCAAACAAAATCATCCAGCAGGCAATCATACAAACCATCCATTTCTTTCTCATAAGCTATCGCTCCTTTCGCCTTAATCGTAATCAATCAGACAAAAAACAGCAAAGGTGCGAATATCCAAACTTTTATCGTATCAGACACTTTGTTTACACTTCAAATGTGCGAACCCTTTATTAGACAGCTATAAGTTATGAGAGATAGGTATATTCAAGTGAGATAGAATATATCTTTTCAGCAAGTAAACAGTAGGTATTAGGGGGTAGAGTGTGAGAAGGGGGAGTAACAAAATCGGCTATCTGCTGTCACGGTCTGCCCGTTGCCTGAGATACTTGTTGTAATGCTCCAATGCCTTGCACACGAAGTCCTCCGTTTGGCTGATTGGGATATTTTTCGGGATGAGTTGTCGCACTCTGTCGCCCCTTAGCACAATCTTCTCTTTCTGGTTTGGCTTTTCCTCCGACATAATGGCTTGGATAGCTTCGGTTGTGAGTTTGCCCTCATCAAAAAACTTTCGCATACGGATAGTCTGGTCGTGAGAGGGAGTTGCGTCGTTCATATCAATCTCGTCAACCACATCACGCTGACAATCTTCGTCAAGATACGACAATTCAACCGCCGGTCGCATTTTAATTCGACCTTCATCGACAAATTCAAGCAGTTCGGGAACAAGATTTGTAAGGCGAACATATCTTTTAATTTGGGATGTGCTGTCGCCCGTTTCCTCTGCCAAAAGACTGTTTGAGCGTGTTCCAATTAAATTCGGTCCCACTGGGTCCGAATTTTCTTTACTTGGTCTGCCTGCTTGTCTTTTCATTGCATCCAATCGCATTTTGTAGGCAAAGGCTTTTTCAGAGGGAAGTATCTGCGACCTTTGGAAATTACTTTCCACCATTAGAATTGTGGCTTCATCTCGATTAAGGTCAACAACCTCACATCTTAGCGTTTCAAAACCGGCAAGTTCGCTTGCTCGTTTTCGTCTGTGACCGGATACGAGTTCATATCTTCCGTCCTCTTTCTGCCTTACCGTAGCCGGAGTAATTACTCCACGCTCCTTGATACTCGCGACAAGCTGCTGCATATCTTCATCGTCCCTAACCTTGAACGGGTGGTCTGGGAACTCGTCAATCAGCTCTAATGGAATATCTCGGATTTTAGAAAGTCTTTCTTCCTCTCTCTGTGCCTGCGTTGTAAAAAGGTCATCGAGCCTCGTGAGAGTGAAGTCGCTCTTTCTTCCTGCCATCTGCTAACACCTCCTTCGTAAATTCGGTGTATGCCTTAGACACCGTACTGTTTGGCTCATAAGCAAAAATGCTCTTGCCTTTGGAAGAAGTTTCTGCAGCTTTCACAGCAATCGGAATATATGTGCGATACAGCTTAATCTGATTTCCGAAATTCTCCTGCAACGCTTCCACCGTACTTTTGGCGAGGTTTGTGCGGTTATCCACCAAAGTGAGAAGCATACCGTCTATCTTAATATCCTGATTGATATACTTCTTGACTTTTGAAATGGTCTGCACAAGCTGGGTCATACCCTTAGCCGGCAAATACTGTGCCTGCACCGGAATAATCACGCTGTCTGCCGCAGATAGAGCATTGAGTGTTACCATACTCAGAGAAGGCATACAGTCAATCAAGACAAAATCGTATCTGTCTTTGACCTGACTCAAATAATTCCTCAAAGTGGTTTCTCTGCTCATAGCGTTCATCAAGTTATATTCCATCGCCGAAAGTTCAAGGTTCGCCGGTAAAAGGTCAACACCTTCCTCGTGATGCAGGATACCGTCTGTCGGGTCATTCATCGTTTCACTAATTACATCTGTAAGTTTTGTTGCAAGCGTAATACCCAAGTTATCCGTATCTCTCCAACCGAGACAAGTAGTTAAATCTCCCTGTGGGTCTGCGTCTATGAGCAACACTTTCTTACCCTGCATTGCAAGACCAACACCAAGATTAACCGTTGTCGTTGTCTTTCCGACTCCGCCTTTTTGATTGCATATGGCAATCGTTTTACAGTTTGACACCTCTTGCGTCCTCCTTTCGATTTATTCATAGCCAATAAAATACGGCTATGTACTTGACCGTTTCATTTCCTAAACGGTCGTGGCAATATTTATTCTCAATATCCCTTGCCAAGCATATCGCTTTCGGGAAGTCGTTAAGGAACAGGCTGCTTATCTGTATCATAGGAATCTAACCTCTGCCGGGTACTCCGCCAGCTCCGTAGAGAAGTATCATTATCTTTCTGACTGTCATCGCCATATCGGTTGCAATCCGATACTCATAGCAGGAGTTCTCGCTGTTCTGAAATTTTCAGAAGTTTCGGCGTACCCACTAAAGTGGCTATCATCAGAATTAAAGTCTTAACGACCTGTATATTCAGTTGTCAAAGAACAAGTGAAAAGGCTTCCGTTTTCATCATCAGGAATTAACCCCTTCACTCATTGCACAAAGGGCTTCATTTTGGACACCCAAAATTGCTGTTTTATCAAAAAATTTTTCAAAAAAATTTTTGACAACAAAAAAACCGCCTGTTTCGGTTAAAAAACAGACGGCATAAACGCTTAAAATTATTTGATTTTCAGTTTCTTTTTCCTTGCAGACAGAACTTTCAGAAGAACATCATCTACTGCGTCGGTGTATCTGCCTTGTGCTATCAAGTTATTTTTTAGGATGATAAGCGACTGTATCACTCTGCTTTGCTCATCATCGGTTAGATAAATATGATATTTCTTTTCTCTCATCGACTGCTCCTCCAGTTCTCAAATGTTTTCCTTATTATCCTGACATCTTCTTGTGTGTCTGAAGATATAAATATATGTACGCTCTGAAATGCCGCTTTAATACGCTGTGCATAATCGGGTTCCGCTTCGTTTGGCTTCATCGGCAACTTAATGAGTTTGATTCCACGTTGTTTACAGAGGTGTTCCTTTAGAATGTCTATATTCTCTGAGTCCGTATTCACTTGAATGGCAACCTGCCCCAGTGGGATATATACATCAAGTGGAATGCCGAATAACCTGTCAGAACCAAATTCCACTTTCAAGCCTTTCATATTTGCATAATAACTGATTGCAAGAGCTGGGAACAATGACAAATACTCCTGCTCACATATCCTGCACCCTTTATTAAGAACAGTACGCTCGTTTATCTTCATACTCCAAGAATGACCGTATCTGCATTTCCACCACGCTCTCTTTGCCGAATTTCTTGAAACTTCTGTCGGTTTTAACTTGTTTAATTCATAATCCCACTCAACAAGTAATTCTCTATCAGTTGTTGCAAGGTCATTGTATCCGGTAAGCACTGCCCTTTCTGCACACACGGGGCATACCGTTCCTTTCACACGAGCATTGATAACTGACTTCCACTCGTTACCGCATTTCCTGCAATGCCACCATACATTTTTTCTTGACTTTGCATTAACCTCATCCGGTTGCAGAGGATAATTCTTCTCTGACCATTCTTTTGCTATTAGTGGATGTGTACTTTTCAGGTCATTCTTTCCTTTTATAAATGTATATCCACTGCAACAAGGACATTTACTGCCGCCTGAGCGTGTGGAAATAAGCGTATTCCATTCGTAACCACAGATTTTACATTTCCACCAAGCCTTGCTGTTTGCAAACGCCGTAACTTCTGTTGGTTTCTTTTCATTCTTATCTGACCACTCATCTGCAACTTCCGGGAACAGGGTTGCAAGGTCATTAAATCCTGCAAGCACTTTGTTATGGGAGCAGTACGGGCAACCCGTTTTGTTGATGGTTCTGCTCTTTACGGTGGCTATCCATTCGTGTCCCTTTTCACATTTCCATATCACTTTCTTATGAGAACCAATAGAAACTTCTGTCGGTTTTATCTTATTCTTTTTCGACCACTGTTTTACCAGTAATGGCTCTAATGTCGCCAAATCGTTAATACCTGCAATCACTCTCGCACCGGAGCATATGGGGCATTTCTCGCCACTGGAACGTGCCTTTATACTTGTTTCCCATTCGTGACCGCAAGCACCTTTCCACCATACCTTTTTATTCGAGCCGAAAGTTATGCTGTCCGGTGTCAGTGGCAAATTCTTTTCCGACCACTCGGCAACCAATTCGGGATGTACTGTCGCTAAGCTGTTACTCATATCAAAACCTCCACTTCCTCTGTGATTAGAGTATATGAGGTTTTGGCTTTTACTTGTAGTTTACGAATGTCGGTAAAATTAAAAAGCCCTTTGTGAAAAGGATTTATCCTCTCTCAAAGGGCTTGGTAAACTTGAAGTTAACTATTTATCAATTCTTGCAGTTCATTGACAAACCGGCAGATATGAAATCCATCACACACTGCATGATGCACTTGGATGGCGAGAGGAAGTATGATTTTTTCATCATCTCTGTAATATTTCCCCATCGTAAAAATAGGAATCAAATAATCATATCCTTTCTGCAAATTCAAATTAAAGCCATCGAAGGTTGACCATGGTATCATCGATACATTAAAAACATTTTCGGGTACATCTGGTTTTCCTATCATTCCATAATTGCTTCCATACCGTTGCATATCATTCGCATACGCCATAGAAAATGCTTCAAAATCTGGTATGTATGGTGTCCAAAGGTTGGAAAATGTCTCTGTGTCCTCATGGAATATGGTATAGCTGGGTATCATCTCGTCATATATTCCCAGTTCACCCTCCTGATTGATTGCCGTTCTAAACTCTGAATGACGGTTTACAATCGTTGCAAGATAATAAAGCATCGCAGGGTATAATTTCATTCGTTTCTTTTTTATTTGTGTAATATCCAATTTAACAGTCATACTGTATGTGCAAGGTATATTCGTAAAGTAATGTTCAAAATACTCATTCCGTTTCCAACTACTTCTATCAATTTTTTCGAATACCATCAAAGTGCCCTCCCAAATTCTGATTATTGTCCTTTTACAAAGGCTGCATCATCTCAAGAATGATTCCATCCGGGTCTCTGAAATAAAACGCTCTGCTTTCCCCAAATCCATCTGCCCTGAAATCAAAATACTGTGGTTCAGACAGGCACTCCACATGATTTTCGATAAGGGTTTTGTAGACAGAATCAATGTCATCCGTATAAAAGCATACTTCCGAGATAGATGTCGTAAACAAGTCTGATTGCTCTTTATGGATTTTGCTATCTACAAACTGAATCAATTCAACAGGTGGTGCTTCAAGAGCCTTCGAACCATTCAAATATGCAACCCTTGCTTTACAATTTTCCTTACGGAACATTTTATCGGTCTCTTCGCCTTCCATAAGGATTTCGCCCTGAAATTCAAGTTCAAGAATATCTCTGTAGAAAGCAATCGAGCGTTCCAAATCAGAAACTGTTAATCCAACGTGATAAATTCTTCCAACCATTTACTATTCCTCCTTAACAAATGATAAATACCGATTTGTTTTTCTCTCATTTTGAAAATGGGCAATTCCGCAATGGAACTGCCCATATATCTTTAAAATATGCGATTTTTTAGGCTCTGCACCGTTTCAAGCACCATTTGGTGTAAATTTGGTGTATTTGTGTATTTTCAGAGCTTTTTCACAAATGAAGTACATCCCGTTTTGTAAGGTAAAACGGTACTTCTTAATAGAGCTTTGCACCTGCCGGGATGTGGTCATCAACCATCAGAAGATGGAGCTTTTCTTCGCCTTCTTCTTCGTGAACAGCACTGATAAGCATACCACAGGATTCAATACCCATCATCGGTCTCGGCGGAAGATTTGTAATAGCGATACAAGTCTTGCCAACCAGTTCTTCTGGCTCATAATATGCGTGAATACCGCTTAAAATGGTTCTGTCTGTGCCTGTTCCGTCGTCCAGAGTGAACTGTAACAGCTTCTTTGACTTCGGTACTGCAACACATTCTTTAACCTTAACGGCACGGAAATCGGACTTTGAGAATGTATCGAAATCGACAAATTCCTCAAACAAAGGCTCTACCTTTACCTTAGAGAAATCAATCTTTTCCGGCTCTGAATTTGGTGTAGAAACCTCTTTAGAACTTACACCATTTTCGG
>OGCM01003994.1_pt1 | contig 10520 bp, 9 predicted proteins | sample 1570151 | NCBI WGS metagenome assembly OGCM01 (sample SAMEA4370582, study PRJEB24528) | human gut metagenome
CGCGGCCCGGCATACCAAAGCTATCAATGTGGAGACAGCTGATGAACTCGACAAAGATTGGCTTAACGGTGCCAGGGTCGTGGGCGTAACAGCCGGGGCTTCAACGCCTTCGTCTATAATTGAGGAGGTACTTAACTGTATGAGTGAAGAAATCCGTGACGACATGAGCTTTGAGGAGATGCTCGCTGCATCCGAAGCAAAGCCCCTGTACGCAGGTAAGATCGTAAAAGCCAAGGTCATCAGCGTTTCCCCGACGGAATGTGTCGTCGGTATTGATGGTTCCAAGCACACTGGTATCGTCAAGCTCAGCGAGATGAGCCATGACCCCAACGCCAAGATGGAAGACCTTGTTAAGGTGGACGACGAGCTGGATTTGGTTGTTGTTAAGACCAATGACCAGGAAGGTGTTGACACCCTTTCTCGTGTCCGTTTTGAAGCCCAGAAGGGCATGAAGGATGTTTCCGAGGCTGCCGAAAACGGCACCGTTATGGAAGGCGACGTCATGGAAGCCAACAAGGGCGGCGTTGTTGTCAACGTCAAGGGCGTTCGTGTGTTTGTTCCCCGTTCTCAGGCTACCATGCGCCGCGACGAGGACTACACCAAGCTGGTTGGCCAGCACGTTAAGCTGGTTATCACCGAGTGCGCAGGCCGCAAGATCGTCGGCAGCATCAACAAGGTTACTGCTGAAGAAAACAAGGCAAAGCGCGATGAGTTCTGGAAGAACGTTGAAGTTGACAAGCAGTACACTGGCGTTGTCAAGAGCCTGACTTCCTACGGTGCCTTTGTTGACATCGGCGGCGTGGATGGCCTGTGCCACATCAGCGAGCTGAGCTGGAACAACATCAAGCATCCCTCTGAGGTCGTCAGCGTTGGCGATACCATCGAAGTGTATGTTAAGAGCTATGACCCCGAGAACCAGAAGGTTTCCCTGGGCTACAAGAAGGAAGAGGACAACCCTTGGGAGAAGCTCAAGAACGAGTATCCCATCGGCTCTGAGTTCGAGGCTCCGGTCGTTTCCATCACCAAGTTCGGTGCATTTGTCCGCATTCTGCCGGGCATTGACGGTCTGGTCCACATCAGCGAGATCAGCAACGAGCGCGTGAACAAGGTTTCCGACGTTCTGAAGGTCGGCGACATGGTCAAGGTTAAGCTGATCAATGTTGACTTTGATCGCAAGCGCATCAGCCTGTCCATGAAGGCTTGCCTCGACGAGGCTGCCGAGGACGCTGAATAATCCCCGAATTGCAGCAGGGGCCTGCCTGGCAACAGGCGGGCCCCTTTTGTTATATGTCAGTGTGCACTGTTGGCGTACACTGGCGAGCAGCGCTGCAAACCTCCCTGCGCTGTGTGGTAAAGGATAAACTGCATGGAAAAATTAAAGGCTTTTATTAAAAAATATTATGAGGGGTTTGCCTACCTGTTTTTTGGCGGGCTTGCCACGCTGTTGAACCTGGTGCTGTTTGCCGTGTTCCAGGCTGTGCTGGGCACGGGCTTTGCAACCGGCATTGGCAATGTGCTGGATAATATCATCTGCATTCTGTTTGCCTACTGGACCAACCGCACCTTTGTGTTCCGCAGCAAAAACAGCGGCCAGGCTGCTCTGGCGGAGTTTGGCCAGTTTGTGGCCTGCCGTATTGGCACCATGGTCATGGACCAGGTCATCATCTGGCTGGGCGTCAGCGTGCTGGCACCGCATGTGGCATTTGCCGCAGCCAACGCTGACCTGTGGGCCATGGGTGTTAAACTGTTCAGCCAGGTTATCGTGATTGTATCCAACTATGTGTTCAGCAAGTTGTTTATTTTCAAAAAGAAATAACAACACAGAACAGATAGAAACCCGAAACAACCAAACCGACGATGATAAGGAGGGCTTTCTTATGACAAACAAAATCCGCGGCGGTGCATTCCGTCTGACCGGCCTGATCCTGGGCATTGTGGGCGCAACGGTCAGCCTGACGGCCATTGTATTTTCGACCATCGGCCTGCACCAGGCGCACCTGTGCAAGACCTGTAAAAAAGGAGAAGAATTCAAATGAAATACACCAAGGAGGAAATCCTTTCCAAAGTTGACCACACCCTGTTGAAACCGGAGGCTACCTGGCCCCAGATTCAGGCCCTGTGCGATGATGCCATCAAGTATCATACTGCATCCGTCTGCATCAACACCTGCTATGTCAAGCAGGCTGTGCAGTATATGGCGGGCCGTGTTGCGGTGTGCTGCGTGGTCGGCTTCCCTCTGGGTGCAATGGATACTGCTTCCAAGTGCTTTGAAGCAAAGACCGCTGTGGAAAACGGCGCCGAGGAAGTGGATATGGTCATCAATATCGGCCGCCTGAAGAACAAGGAATATGATGCTGTGCGCGAGGATATCGCCGCCGTCAAGCGGGCCGTGGGGGATAAGGTGCTCAAGGTTATTATTGAAACCTGCCTGCTGACCGATGAAGAAAAAGAGAAGATGTGCGATATCGTGGTGGAAGCCGGTGCCGACTTCATCAAGACCAGCACGGGCTTTTCTACCGCAGGTGCGACCTTCCATGATATTGAGCTGTTTGCCCGCTGTGTGCGCGGCCGCTGCAAGATCAAGGCAGCCGGCGGCATTTCCACCGTTGAGGACATGGAAAAGTTCCTGGATCTGGGCGCAGACCGCCTGGGCACCTCCCGCGCTGTTAAACTGCTGACGGCGGAATAATTTTGCCGTAACGCAGGGTACACACAAATAAACCAAAGACCTCCATCCCATGCACAGAACCGTTCAGGGATGGAGGTCTTTTTGTCTACAATCAGCAATAAAATCAGTATTTGTTATCTTGCACAAAGCGAACGGTTGCGCTTACAGCAGGTACGCTTCAAACCGGTGCAGGTCATCCACCTTTACGGTTGCCTTGTAATACACGCCGTTTTCGCGGTATTCTTCAGCCAGAACGCTGCCGCGGGTGCGGAACACATCGGCCAGGGCCAGCTTGTCATAGGGCAACAGTACCTCAATGGTGCGCACACGGTGTGCCAGAATCTCGTCAATCTTGGCCAGCAGGCTGTCCAGGCCGTAGCCGGTTTTGGCGCTTACCAGCAGCACATCCGGGTCATAGGGGGCAACACCGGTGCGGTCGCACTTGTTGTAGACTGTCACCTGCGGGATATCCCCGCAGCCCAGGTCGTTCAACACTTCATCGGTCACGCTCAGCTGCTCGGCGGCTTCGCTGTCGCTGGCGTCGGCAATTTTCAAGATGATGTCAGAGCAGGCAGCTTCTTCCAGTGTGCTCTTAAAAGCATCCACCAAATCATGCGGCAGGCGGCTGACAAAGCCGACTGTATCCACCAGGATCACTTGTAACCCGCTGGGCAGCGTGCATTTGCGGGCGGTGGGATCCAGCGTGGCAAACAGCATGTCGGCTTCAAAAATTTCTGCGCCGCACAAAGCGTTGGTCAGGCTGCTTTTGCCCACGTTGGTGTAGCCCACCAATGAGATGACCGGAACACCGTTTTTCTGGCGGGCGCGGCGGGTTTCACCACGGCGCTTTTCCAGCTCTTTCAGGCGGCTTTCCAGCTTTTCAATGCGGCTGCGCAGGTAGCGGCGGTCCAGCTCCAGCTTGGTCTCACCGGCACCGCGGCGGGCACCACCACCGCCGCCGCCACCGCCGCCCTGGCGGCTCAGCGCCTCGCCAAGGCCCTGCAGGCGCGGCATGCGGTATTTCAGGGTGGCCAGCTCAGTTTGCAGCTTGCCCTCGTTGGTGGTGGCGCGCGCACGGAAGATTTCCAAAATCAGCATCGTGCGGTCCAGCACTTCCACCTGCAAAGCCGCGCTCAGGTTGCGGATCTGGCTGCCGGTCAGCTCGCCGTCAAAGATGGCGGCCTCGGCATCGGTATTCAGGCATACCAGGCGCGCTTCCTCCACTTTGCCCTCCCCCAGAAGGGTGGCGGCTTCGGGGGTGCTGCGCTTCTGGCACACGGTAGCAACGGCCTGCATGCCGTTGGCTTCCGCCAGGGCGGCAAGCTCATCCAGGCTGCGCTGGGAGTCAAACTTGCCCTGGTCCAGTGCCAGCAGCACAACGCGCACCGGCGGGCGCTCGCTGTCCAGAGCCTTCTGCCCAACAGGGGCGTCCTCTGCCGGGGCCTGGGTAGCGGTAAAGTCCAGGGTGATGGGGTCCTTCATTTCGTCCATAGGGGTCCTTTCTGGCCGTATTCGGCCAGGTCAGCAAAAGTATGGGGCAAGGGAGTGAATGTCAGACGGTTGTCTCGGCATTCTCCGCTGGTTCCGTTGGTTCTGCCGGTACAGCGGGGGCAGCGGCTGCCGGTTCATCGGATTTCTGGCTGCCGGGGTTCAGCAGGTACCAGGCCAGGCAGGGCACCTCGGTGCCGTCAAAGCGGTGCAGAACGGTATCGTGGTCATAATGGAAGCCGGTCTTGGCCAACACGCGGCTGCTTGCCACATTCTGGCTGGCGTGGAACCCGGCCAGCCAGGGCGCACCTACCATGCCAAACCAGTAATCGCGCACGGCAGCGGCGGCTTCGGTGGCATAGCCCTGGTTCCACCACTTTTTGCCCAAGGTGTAACCGATCTCATACATGCCGCCCAGCAGTTCGGTTTTCACGTTTTTCCAGGCATAGGGCTTTTCACGCTCACAGGATTCGGCGGGGGCAATGCTGATGTTGCCCATCAGCACACCGGTCACTTTATCGCAGATGCCCCAATCATAAAAATCCGGGCGGTCATATTGTTTGACGATCTCGTTCAGATATGCCATCGTTACCACCCAGTCACGGTGGGGCTCCCAGCGCAGGTAGCGGGTCACTTCCGGGTCATTGGCCCAGTTGCCAAACATCATTTCGCAGTCGTCGGTTGTCATACGACGCAGGACCAGCCGCTCGGTGGTCAACTCTTGTGTGCCGCAATGCTTCATCTTGATATACAACCTTTCCTTTGCAGTAGTTATGCTTGGCTGTGCAGCAGATACCGCCGCACAAAGCCCATAAAGATCTGCCACAACTTGTACAGCTGGGCACGGTAAATGTTACAGTAAATAAACAGGATTGCTGCAGTTAAAACAAACTTGATGATAAAATTGTGGGCGAACACCACGCCGATCACGGCCACACCCACCGCCAGCAAAAAGCCGCAGATCGTCCGGCTGAAGCTGGGGATGGTGCGGTAGTAATACTGCCCGGTCACAGTGCGGTACAAAAACATCGTTGCATTGGCCGCTACCAGGCCGACCGCGGCACCCATTACGCCAAAACGCGGCACCAGCACGACGCACACGGCAATGTTGGCCGCAACACCCACGGCGGTTCCAATCGTATCCTGGAACGGCTTGCGGGCAATGGTGTTGCCGTACACCGTGCCTTCGCACAGGATGGAGAACACCACGGCCAGCATCATCAGCGGAAAGTAGGGCAGGCAGGCCGATTTGGCCGGAAAGATGATGAAGATGATATCCTCAAACATGACCAGCAGACAGAAAAAGCCGAAGATCAGCAGGTTCAGCAGATCATGGATGCGGCCAATGCGCTCCTGCTCGGTGCGGTAATGCGCGTAGACATAAGGGCCCCAGTAGGTGGAAAAACCGGCCTGAATGGTGGTGACAAGCTGGGCCAGGGTGTAGGCGAAGTCAAACGAACCCTGCTCCGCCGCGGGGGCGTAATTGCCTAAAAAAGAAAGGCAGATGGCGCGGTACAGCGGGATCAGGATGGCCGCAGGTGCCAACACAATGCCGTAAGGCAGTGCCGCCCGGTAAATGTGGGCATAGGGGCGCAGGCCGCGCACAGGGGCCTCTTTCGTTTGACCTTTAGAAGCCCGCCGCCAATAGAACACTGCGACCCCCGCAAAGCTGCACACCGCACCCAGCACAAAAGCGCGGGCGTCCTGGGTAACAAAGCCGGGCAGCAGGTAGATCAGGTTCAGGCAGGCCTGCATCCACAGCGTTTCGGTGGTGTAGGCGCGTACATTGTTTTCCAGCCGGAGCAGCACGTTGAGGTAACGCACCAGCATGTACAGAGCAGCGTTCAGGAACAAAAACGGCACCAGCCCGGCACCGTTGGCCCCAAGACCAAAAGCCGCCGCCAGCGGCTTGGCGAAAAAGATGCTGCCAATGCCGCCCACCAGCAGCATGACCAGCACTGAAAGCCGGGTACACGCGGCAAACATGCTGCGCCCGGTGGAACCGGCAGGCGGTTCGTGGTAAAAGCGCAGCAGGCTTTGGTCCAGCCCAAGCATGCCCACGTTCATCAGCGACATGGTGTATGCCATGAAGGAAGCAGGAACGGCGTAGCTTTCGGCGGGCAGGACGCCCTTGATGATAAGCGCTGCGCCGGAAATGCCAAAGCCAAGGTAGGTGGCAATGGAGTATTTCATCACATTTCCGGCAAAGCTTTCAGTTTTTTTCGGTTCAGACATGGCAGGCTCCCATTTGCAGCGGGCGCACCGCAGCGCGCCGGAAAAACAACTTTATTTTACATATGGCCGGATGCGCGCTTCCATGCGCTGGATCTCCTCCGGCGGGATATAGGCTTTGTCCACATAACCGTAAATGCGCTGGGCAAAGTTAGCCAGCGGCGGGCAGAAGGCAAACACCCGTTTGGGTTCCCACTTGTGGCGGTACAGCATGTGTACCCCCGCCAGTGCGCAGAACTTGAGCAGGTTGAAGTGCGGCGTAAAGCCGGGCCCCATCGGTTCATCCCGCGGGGGATTTTTGTACACTTCCTCCAGCAGGTCGGCCATCCGCTTGTAGGCCGGGGCAGGGGAGGGGTCAAAATAGCCCTCAATCACATCCCGTGCAATGGGGAACGGCGGGTTCGGCTGCGCCATGGCAGCGGCAAACTCCGGGTAGCTAGTCACATAGTGAGCATCCTTGTAGATGACGGGGTCATACTCGTGCTCGATGGGCACCGGGCGCAGGATATGGCAGCTTTTGCCCGCCATGTATACTTCGGCCACAGCGGTGCTCATCCAGATGGAGATGGAATCCGCCGCCACAATCCACTGCTTGACGGAATCCGCAAAAATCACATGGAAGTTGGGGCGTTTGGCGGCCAGCTCGTCCAGGGCTTTGCATTTCCATTCGCTGGGGTGGCGGCGGTATACCAGTTCCACCTCCGGGTGGTCACCCAGGTAGCGGTCAAACCAGGCCAGCGTTTTTTCCATCGAAACGCGGTTGGTGCGGGCAAAGCCGGAAAAATCCGTTCCTGCCATTTTGGAAAGCTCGGCCACTTCCTGGTCGGTCATGCTGGCATAGCCAAAGCTGGAAATGTACAGGTGCAGCTGTTTGGCGGGGTCAAGGCCGAATTCCTTGCATAGGGTTTCCTTATCCTTAAAGTAGCCCTTGAACTCCGGCCGCAGAAAGTCCATCATCACAGCGCCGGTCACGGGGGTGTTCTTGGCATCCATGCCATGGGCCTGTAACCGCTGGGCAGTGCGCTGGCCCCAGCAAGTCTGCACGCAGCGCTTGGCGTTGCCGTTCATGTTGAACCAGTCGCCCTCCTCCTGCGTGTCGGAGAGCATCTGCTCCCAGTGCAGGTTGACGATCTTGTTGCAGTTGCCAATGTTGTTGTACACATGGCTGTTGATGGCTTCGTTGTCATACATGCAGCTGGCAACCAGAACTTCCGGCTTGTCTTTGCCAAACAGGCGCAGATCTTTGGCATCCAGCAGCTGGCGGATGCGCACGGTGTAGCCGCGGCGCTCCAGCTCCAATTTGAGCAAAAGATCGCTCTCGTATTCCCGAACGGTGTGTTCGTACAAAATCAAAAAGTCCAGTGCCACAGGGAACCTCCTTTTTGGGGTGGGGCAGCATCAGCGCTGCATATCATCAAACAGTTCGGCTGTCCAGTCCGGCAGGCCGTATTTTTCGTCCAGGTGGAACCCGTCAAAAAACTGGGTGTCATCATCGGTAATGCAGCTGGTGCCCCATTCGTAATTCAGCACGGTAAAATTCTGCTTTTCCAACAGCGGCAGAACTTCGTCCTGCATCACGGCGGTAATGCCAAAGGCATCGCATACCTCGGTGCGCACATTGGCGGCCATGGGGGGCAGCACAATGGTCAGCTCCACGCCGCGGTCTGCGCAGCGCTGGGCCATAGCCAAAAACTCCGCCAGCTCGGTTTCGTTCAGTGTCCAGTTCTGGCAGCGGGTGGTGATCAGCGCCGGGTACTCATACAGCTTTTTGTGCAGCGGAATCGTGTTCCCGGCATCATCCAGGTAATCCGCCGCGGTCCAGTCGCCGGATTCAATGGTGTCCGGCGTGCCCTTTACGGTGTCCATAAACACGGTCAGGGCGTTCACGTTGTATTCCAGGTTCAGACAGTAGGCCAGCGGGTTGCGCAGGGTAGCTTCCAGCGCCGAAAAACGGTCGGTGTTATAGCTGCTGTTTAAGGTGTAGAACGAAAGCTCAAACAGAATGCGGTCCACCTGGTTGCCGGAATCCAGCACATAGTTGGCAAGGTCCACACATTCCTTCAGGGAAGCACCGCCAAAGGCCAGGTTCTGCCAGCTTTGTCCGGTCAGGGAATCCACAAGGTCCATATCAAAGTGGGCCAGGCGGCTGTCTCCGATAATCAGGTTGGTGCCGGGGCTCTGCTCATAGGCGCGCACACGGGCCACCGGCTGGCTGGAAGAGGCTGTTTTTTTGATGCCAAAATAATTGTTTGGCTCAAACGCCACAAAAAAGGCAAACCACAGATAGACCGGCACGAACAGCAGCGCCAATTTTTTGATGATATGCTTCACGCCGGAAATCTCCTTTTTTCCATAAGATTAAAACCCTGCATAGGGGCCGAATGCGTTGGCGTTAAAGCCGCCGCTCTGCATGATGTACCCCACCAGGATAAAAACGATCAAAACAACATACAGCGCATTGCGGTGCTTGGCACTTGCCAGGGCAACCTCAGCCGGTTTGTTTTTGCAGGCAAAATTGCGCCGGTGATCCAGCCAGATGCCAAGCGCCAGCGCCAGCGCAGCGAACGCCCAATAAGCCGCTACCATAATGGTATTGGCGTAAAAGCCGGTATACGCTGTGCTGTACAGCTCCCCGGCAAAGCGGGCGGGGGACCAGCTGTTCATCAGGCAGCGGCCCAGGTAGACGAAAGCATCGCCAACGCCCAGGTTTTCGGCCATGCCGGAAAGGTTGCCGGACCCCACGCGGAAGAACACCATGCTGATGGTCCACAAAACAAACACCACAACCCGCTTGCCCCACAGCACACGGGCCGGGGTGCCGCGCTTTTTGGGTTTGCCAAAGCGGCGGTGCAGCAGCTCTTCGCCCACGCGGTAAACCGCCTGCAGCAGACCCCAGATGATGAATGGCGCGGTGCTGCCGTGCCAGAAGCCGGAAGCAAAGAACACGCAGAACACGCACAGCTCGGTGGGCAGGCGGCCAAAGCGGCCAAAGCGGCCAAGATCTGCCCAGGCCAGTGGCATAAAGAGATAATCCTGCAGCCAGGAAGAAAACGAGATGTGCCAGCGGCTCCAGAAGCCGGAAAAGTTGGTGGCGTAAAACGGGGTCTTAAAGTTTTCCGGCAGGTCCAGCCCCAGCACAAGGCCGGTGGCACGGGAAATCTCGGAATAGCCGGAAAAGCTGAAATACAGATAAAAAGTGTACATCACCGCGGTCAAAATAAGCATGGGGGCGCTGTAATCCGCATAGTGGGGGAAAACCGTATCCACCACCATGTTCAGCACATCCGCCACGGCAATGTATTTGAACAGCCCCAGTGCATATAGCCGCAAAGCGCGCACCGTGCGGGCGGCATCAAAGCGGTGCTCGGCGCTCAACTGCGGCAGCAGCGCACCGGCGCGGCAGATGGGCCCCTGGGTGACGGTGGCAAAAAAGTTGAGGAACAGCGCCAGCCGGATAAAGCTGGTTTCCACCTCGCAGTCGCCGCGGGCGGCATCGATCAGGTAGGCGATTGCGGCAAAACTGGTAAAGCTGATGCCCAGCGGCATGGCCACCGCGCGCCAGCCGTGCAGCACCCCGCCCAACAGGCCGTTATACTTAAAAAAGGCCAGAATGCCCAGCATACCGATCACGCCAAGGCGCAAAAAGGCGGTTTTGTGTGCGCCGCCCCGCCAGGCAAGGCCGCGGCCGCACAGGTAGGTGAACACCGCCAGTGCAATGGTGACCGGCAGCATGGCCGGCATGGCCAGCACATAAAACACCCACGAGGCTCCCAGCAGAAACACCGGCTGCATGCGCACCGGCAAATGCAGGTAAACGGCAGCCACAACCACCAAAAATGCACAGTATTGCAGGCTTTGCAGCCCCATGAGCGCAACCTCCAGACCTAATAGGAGCGGTACCGCACAACGCACGGCGTGCCGCAAAAAATCCACAGGCAGCAAGGATAAAATAAGACCGCCTGCACCCGCAATATGGCAAAATGGCACAATATCACAGATTAACTAAACTATTATACCTGTTTTGCCTACTAATGTAAAGTGGGCCGCCCCGCGGGGGCAAAATACGCACGAAAAAACGTAAAGGCAATACCGCATAATTCTAAGTGCCGATACGGCGAGCGAGGTGCGGCAG
>OGCM01004000.1_pt1 | contig 10510 bp, 11 predicted proteins | sample 1570151 | NCBI WGS metagenome assembly OGCM01 (sample SAMEA4370582, study PRJEB24528) | human gut metagenome
GACCAGCTGCGGCTATCCGCTCCTGACCTGGACGGATGGGGAGGAAGTCCGCCAGACGACCATTCCGCTGGATACGCCCAGCCGGACGGTACAGACGGTTCCGCTGACGGAAGATGGCCTGCCCGGTTTCCTGCGCGAAAAGATGCAGGCGGGCGGCTGTGGGGGTGTCATCGTCAACACCGTTAAAAAGGCACAGACCGTGGCCCGGATGCTGCGGGAAGCTCTGCCGGAAAAAGAAGTGCAGGTGTTCCACGCGCAATTCCTGATGCCGGACCGCGCCGCGCGGGAGCAGGAGCTCATGGAGCGGATCGGCAAGCACTCGACTCCGGCCCAGCGGGATGGACTCATTGTGGTGGGCACGCAGGTGCTCGAACAGTCGTTGGACATTGATTTTGACGTTATGGTGACGGAACTTTGCCCGATGGACCTGCTGCTACAGCGCATTGGCCGTCTGCACCGCCACACCTGGCGCTGCCGCCCACAGCCGATGCAGGTGGCAGTCTGCGCGGTGCTGGATACCGGAGAGGATGCCTTTGATGAGGGCAGCGCGGCAGTCTACGGCAAGTGGCTGCTCTGGCGGACACGGGAACTGCTGCCTCAGACCATCCGCCTGCCGGAAGAGATCTCCCCGCTGGTACAGCAGGTGTATGGCTGGGCGGCGGAGGACAAACTGCCCGAAGATGCCGCCAGTGAGAAGCTGTGCCAGAACTATGAACTGGAACAGGGAAAGCGAAAGGACCGGGCAGAGGCTTATCTGGTGCATCACCCGAAAGTGTATAAAAAATTCCCCCGGCTCAATACGCTGGACGGCTGGATGGCAGACGAGGGCGCCTGTTCTGACCCGGCGGCCCGGGCGGCTGTCCGTGACGGCGACCCGTCTGTTGAGGTGCTGGTCATGGTGCAGGGGCGGGATGGCAGCATCCATTTCCTGCCGTGGCAGGAGGGAGGCCGGACGGTAGCGTCCGACTGCCCGCCGCAGCCGGAGGAGGCGCTGAAGATCGCACGGCAGAAACTGCGGCTCCCGGCAGTGTTTGGCAAGGAATGGAACGTGAAACGCGTCATTGACGAGCTGGAAGCGGACAACCGCCGTCTGCTGGCCCAATGGCAGCTCTCCCCGATGCTGCGCGGGGAGCTGGTGCTACTGCTGGATGAAACGCTGACGGCCCATCTGGCGGGGATGACGCTCCATTATGACCGTGAGAATGGTCTGATTTATGAAAAGGAGGAAGCTGATGCAGGAAATTGAGTTTAACCTGTTGACGGAGCCCTGGGTCCGTGTCCGTCTGCCGGACAATACCGTGCAGGAAGTTTCTCTGACGGATGCACTGGTCCATGCGCAGGAGTACATGGACCTGGCAGGAGAGATGCCTACCCAGGACGCGGCCATGCTGCGGCTGCTGCTGGCGGTGTTGTTTACGGTCTTTTCCCGCGTGAACGAAGTGGGGGAGCCGGAGCCGCTGGAAGATGAAGAAGCCGCTCTGGAGCGCTGGGGAGCGCTGTGGGAGCTGAAACGTTTCCCGGAGCAGCCCATCCGGGACTATCTGGAGCAGTGGAAAGACCGCTTCTGGCTCTTCCACCCGGAGCGGCCATTCTGGCAGGTGCCGGAGGCGGCTATCGGCACGGAGTACGGCGCGGCAAAGCTGAACGGCGAGATGTCGGAGAGTAGCAATAAGATTCGGCTGTTCCCACTCTATGCCGGGGCGGGCAAAACAGAGATGACCTATGCGCAAGCGGTGCGGTGGCTGCTGAGTGTCAACGGCTATGATGACACCTCGGCAAAGCCAAAGGGCAAAGGACTGCCCTCGGTAGGTGCAGGCTGGCTGGGCAAAATCGGCTATATCCAGGCCAGCGGCGAAAATCTGTTCGAGACGCTGATGCTGAATTTGACTCTGCTGAAAGACGGCACTGAATGCTGGGGTGAAAATAAGCCCTGCTGGGAGTTGGATGCGCCCAAGAGCGCAGAGCGAACAGAGATTTTACAGCCGGACAATCCGGCACAGCTGCTCACACTTCAATCCCGTCGGCTGCTCCTCCACCGGGAAAATGGAAAAGTGGATGGTTTTTCTCTGCTGGGCGGCGATTTCTTCCCGCGCGAAAGTGCTTTTGTGGAGCAAATGACCATCTGGCGTAATGCTACGACCAAAAAGAATGAGCCGCCGGTGTTTGTGCCCTGCCGCCATGATACGGCAAAGCAGTTCTGGCGGGAGTTTCCGTCCGTGTTCTGCAAGGGCGAGGGCAATGTTCATCAGCCGGGCGTGGTGCGCTGGGTAGAAAAAGTACAGCAGCTGCGGTTTTTGAGCCCAAAACGAAGAATCAATTTCCGTATCTCAGCGGTGCAATACGGGGACAAAGACTTTTTCGTGAATGATTCGTTCAGTGATAGTCTGGCATTTCAGGCTGTTCTGCTGGACGAGCTGGGCCGTGGTTGGCAGAACCGCATCACCGAGGAAATTAGCCGGTGCGAGCAGACAGCCTTTCTGGTGGGGCACTTGGCGCAGGATATTGCCACTGCCGCAGGCGATAAAAACGGAAATGCCAGCGTCCCGGCCCGTTCCCAGTTCTATTTTGCAGTAGACCAGCCGTTCCGACAGTGGCTGCGGAGCATTGACCCGGAAGAAGATGACATGACCGAAACCACAGCCCGCTGGCAGGGGATCGCCCGCGGCATTGCAGAGCAGCTGGGCCGGCAGATGGTGCTGGAGGCTGGCAGCGCCGCACTGGTAGGGCACCGGGTCAAGCTGGACGCCGGGAAAAAGACCGAACGGATGGAGCTGTACACGGCTCCCAAAGCTTATAACCGCTTCCGGGCGGGGCTGTACAAACTTTACCCGAAAACAAACGATGAGGGAGGAACGGCATGAGTGAGAAAAACGAGAGCCGCACACAGGCCATCAGGGGCTATGTGGACGGCAAGATTCAATGGCTCTGGGGTCTGCCGGAGAACCAGCGGCGTGCAGAGCTGGCAAAGCTGCGCCGGGGCATTGGACATGCACCCGGGGAGCTTCCAGACCTGTGGGGCGGCCTTTTGCAGGGGATGCCTGCGAGCTTTTACGGCACAAATGGCCCCTCCCATGAAGAGTGGGCGGTCTATCTGGCACTGACCCTGTATGCCCTGCACCAGCAGAGCAACGATACTGTGTGCGTGAGCCAGTTCGGCTGCACGCTGGGCCGGGCCGTGCGCAGGCTGGCGGAGCAGACCGTGGCCAGTGGGCAGGACTGGACCGAGAGCAGCATTCTGCGGCGGTTCAACGCGCTGGCTACCGCCGAAGAAATTACCGAGATCAGCCATCATCTGCGGGGGATGATTCAGCTGCTGCGGGCCGCAAAGCCGGACAGCATCCCGCTGGATTACCCGCAGTTGGCTGTTGACCTGTACGGGCTGCAGTGCGATGCCCCGCAGCTGGCACAGCTGCCCGCCAACATCCGCCTGCGGTGGGGACAGGACCTCTACCGCTACGAGAAGAACGAATCGTCCGAGACGCAGGAAAAGGAGAACTGACTTATGAAAAAGCGTTTGTATGTTGACTTCCATGTGCTGCAGACTGTGCCGCCCAGCTGCATCAACCGGGACGATACGGGCAGCCCCAAAACGGCCATTTACGGCGGCGTGACCCGCGCCCGGGTCTCCTCTCAGGCGTGGAAGCACGCCATGCGGCAGGCCTTTGTAGAGGAAAGCCTGCTGGACGAAGAGGATGTGGGCAAGCGCACCAAAAAGGTGACGGAGCTGGTGGAAAAGGAGATCGCCGCCCTTGCCCCGGAAAAAGATGCTGCCAAGCTGGCTAAGAAGACGCTGGACAATGCAGGCATCAAGAACGATGAGAAAGGCACCAAGGCCCTGTTCTTCATCAGCCAGGCACAGATCAAGGCGCTGGCAACATTGGCGGTGGCCGATGATATTGAAGACAAGAAAGCATACAAAGAAGCTCTGCAAAAGGCGCTGAGAAAGAATCCGTCGGTAGACATTGCCTTGTTTGGCCGGATGGTGGCGGATGACCCCTCTCTGAACTTTGATGCCGCTGCACAGGTGGCCCACAGCATTTCTACCCATGCAGTGCAAAACGAATACGACTACTTTACCGCCGTGGATGACTGTCAGGTAGAGGACAACGCGGGCGCAGGCCATCTGGGCACCGTGGAGTACAACTCTGCAACCCTGTACCGCTATGCAACCGTCAATGTGATGGAGCTTGAACGCCATCTGGGCGCGGAAAAAGCAGCCGAAGTGGTGCGGAGCTTTGGTGAGGCGTTCATCCGCTCCATGCCCACGGGCAAGCAGAACACCTTTGCCAACCGCACTCTGCCGGATGCCGTCTATGTGACCATCCGGGAGGACCAGCCCGTGAACCTCTGTGGTGCCTTTGAGCGGGCGGTGCGGAAGAGCACGGAGGGCTACGCGGAGCCCTCCAAGAGCGCGTTGCAGGCCTATGCACAGCAGCTGTATCAGAGCTTTGCGGAGACCCCTGCAAAGAGCTTTACCGTGGGCACCGGGCTGGAAGCACTGGCCCCGGCCCAGCCGCTGAACACCATGCTGGATGCACTGGAAGAAGCTATTAAGGAGAACCTGACCGGAAACGAGGTGGAATGATGGCAACACTGTTGCTTCGGTTGGCAGCGCCTTTGCAGGCGTGGGGCGCGGATTCCAAATTCGAGACCCGGAAAACGGCTCGGGAGCCTACCAAGAGCGGAGTGATCGGCCTGCTGGCGGCAGCTCTGGGCCTGCGGCGGGATGAGACCGAGCCATTGACCCGGCTGGCGCAGCTGCGCTTTGGCGTCCGGGTGGAGCGGGAGGGCCAGCTGTTGGTGGATTTCCACATGGCCCGCAACGAGGAAAAAGAACGCTCCTATGTCACCTACCGCCATTACCTCGAAGATGCTGTTTTTCTGGTGGGCCTGGAAAGTGAAAACACCGCTTTGCTGCAGGAACTGGCAGAGGCGCTGACCCACCCGGTGTTCCCGCTGTATCTCGGCCGCCGTGCCTGCCCGCCCACTCTGCCGCTCTGCCTGGGCCTGCGGGAGCAGGGCCTTGTGGAGGCCTTGCAGGCAGAGCCCGCACTCTGCCCCGGCGGGCCCAAGCCGACCCGCATCGTGGCGGATGCCGCACCGCAGGAGCCGGGGGCTGTCCCGCAGCGGGATGTGCCTCTCTCCTACGACCCGCGGCACCGGCAGTACGGTTACCGCTCGGCCCGGGAGATCTCCCTCCGGCAGCCCGCAGGGGCCCCGGAGCCGACCGCCCATGACCCATTCTGTGAATTGTGAGGTGAAGTGCAGATGTATTTATCCCGTGTAGAGCTTGACCCCGCCCGCCGCAGCACCATGACGGCGCTGGCGGCACCACAGAAATTCCATGGCGTGGTGGAAAGTGCCTTTTCCGGGGAGCGCCGCCGTCGGTTGTGGCGGCTGGACCGGCTGGGCGAAAAACTGTATCTGCTCCTCCTCAGCGAGGAGATGCCGGACCTCTCCGGCGTTGTGGAGCAGTTTGGCACCGGAGTGGCACCAGAGTCCCGGAATTATGACCCGCTGCTGGCGCGGATCACACCAGGCAGCCGCTGGCAGTTTCGGTTGGCGGCCAACCCCACCAAAAGCTGCAAAGACGCCCAAAAACCCGCAGCGCGGGGAACCGTGGCCGCACACTGCACGACACAGTGCCAGAAGCAGTGGCTGTTGGATCGCGCCGCAAAGCACGGCTTTGCCCTGACGGAGGATTCCTTTACCGTGACCCGGGTGCAGTGGCACCACTTTGCCAAGCGCGGCACCCGCCCGGTGTCGCTGCTGGCGGTGACGTATGAGGGCGTTTTGCAGGTGACGGACCCCGAGGCGTTCCGGAACCTGCTGTGTCAGGGCATGGGCCGGGGCAAAGCCTACGGCCTTGGCCTGCTGACCGTGATGCGTGGAGGATAAGACCATGGCGGAGATGCCGGGCATGATCCGGCCGGACCTGCAGGCGCTGCCGCAGGTGCGGGACCGGATGACCTTTTTGTACCTCGAACTCGCCCAAGCTTGCGGTCAGATGCTGGATGGAACTTTTCCCCGCACACGCGGGGGTGATCCAAAAACGTAACGGCTGGGGTGGACAGAACACTTTCTCCGACATACTCAGAATACTATTTTTTCTCCGCAAAGCAAAAGCAGCGACCTTGTTCATTCAATCGAACCAGGTCACTGCTTTTTGCATGTGTGAAATTTTAACGATTTACAGTGATGTTTTGCAACTTTTTCTGGAGCTCGGCTTGGATATCGGTGAGGCATTCCAACAAAAGGGGATTGAACGCGCCGCATTCCCCGTTCAGGACCATCCGCATGGCGGTCTCGTGGGAGAACGCCTTTTTGTAGCAGCGCTCACTGGTCAGGGCGTCGTACACATCGGCCAGGGAGACGATCTGCGCGCTGATGGGGATGTCATTGCCCTTGAGGCCGTCCGGGTAGCCCCGGCCATCCCAGCGCTGCGGGGTGGGGGTAAATGGGCAAAAGATTGCAATAAAATCAAAAATCTGGTATGATAAAAAGACGTTTCGCATTGTATCTGTATAGGAGGGAAAAGCCATGCTGATTCCGGTTGTTTTATTTATCATCGGCCTGCTCTGCCTGATCAAGGGCGGCGACTGGTTTGTGGATGGCGCTTCGGCGCTGGCCCGGCGGTTCCACCTGCCGGAGCTGCTCATTGGTGCCACGGTGGTGTCCATCGGCACCACCCTGCCCGAGGTGATGGTCTCCACCATGTCGGCGGTGTCCGGCCATGGTGAGATCGCCTACGGCAACGCCATTGGTTCTGTCATCTGCAACGCGGCGCTCATCGCGGCCATTACCATCGCCGTCCGCCCGGGCAAGGTGGACCGTAAGACGCTGGGGATGCCAGTGGCGTTCTTCTTTGCGGCGGCAGCCATCTACTGCGTGGCAGCCTACGGCTTTGGCAAGTTCACCCGGCCTATGGGCCTCATCATGCTGGCCCTGTTCGTGGCCTATATGGTGGCCAACGTGCTCCAGATGAAAAACGCCCCGGCGGGCGCTGAGGTTGAGGCCGAAGCAGAGGCTGCCGAGGAAGAAATGACCCTGACCAAAACGCTGGTGCTTCTGGTGGCGGGTGCCGTGCTCATCGCCGTGGGTGCCAACCTGCTGGTGGACAACGGTACCCTCATTGCCCAGGCGCTGGGCGTGCCCGAGTCCGTCATTGCACTGACCTTTGTGGCCCTGGGCACCTCGCTGCCCGAGCTGGTCACGGCCATCACGTCCCTCGTCAAGGGCTGCAGCGACCTCTCGCTGGGCAACATCGTGGGTGCCAACGTCTTCAATCTGGTGCTGGTCAGCGGTGCGTCCGTGACCATTGCGCCGTTCACCATCCCCCAGAGCTCCACCCTGTTTGGCATCAATTCCAGTCTGGTGCTGGACCTGCCCGTGATGCTGGCCGTCATGGTGCTCATGTGTGTCCCGGCGCTGGTGCGGGGCAAGCTCTCCCGGGTGCAGGGCGTTCTGCTGCTCTGCATCTATGCGGCGTTCTGCGCCATCCAGTTCACCATGTGAGCTGGGGCTGAAACGGAATCAAAACCACAAAAACGTCCCGCAGGGCCTGAACCCTGCGGGACGTTTTGTGGTATCATGACGAAATATTACTTTGAATAAGACTCCCAGCGGACAGAGGCGTCCAGCTGGGCGGGAGTCAGGTTGAACACGGCGTCAATGAGGTCGGTGCGGAACGTGGCGTTGCCGGTGCCGTGGGCAAGGCGGCGGGCCTCGGCCAGCTCTCCCGCAACCCCCATGGTCGCCGCCGCCGCACAGGCCGCCGCAAAGGGCTGGCCGGGCATGGCCCCGCAGAACGCGCCCATGAGGGCGGTGAGCATACAGCCGCTGCCCGTGATGCGGGACATGGTGGCGCAGCCGTTGTGGAGCAGAATGGTTTCTCTGCCGTCCGTCAGCACGTCGATGGGGCCGGAAACGGCCACCACGGCCCCGGTCTGCACTGCCAGCGCTCTGGCAGAAGTCACGGTGCGGGGGAGGGTCTTCTCCGTGATCTGGTCGGCGTCGCTTACGTCCACGCCGCTGCCCGCCGCCCGGCGCTGGGCCAGAGCACGAATCTCCGACGCGTTGCCCCGGATGACCGCAAACTGCACGGCGTCCAGCAGCCGGGCCGATTCCGCCCGGCGGAGGCTGGTATTGCCGGCGCCCACAGGGTCAAAGACCACGGGTTTGCCTGCCCGGTTGGCCGCCTGCCCGCCCAAAATCATGGACTCCACTTTGTCGATGGCGCCCAGATTGCACAGCAGAGCGCTGGCGGCGGCAGCGGTCTCCTGCACTTCGCGGATGTCCGAGGCCATGGTGGGGGAGCCGCCCACGGCCAGAAGGATGTTGGCGCAATCGTTGACGGTGACAAAGTTGGTGATGCAGTCCACCAGCGGGGCGCGGCGGTGCACCTGTTCCAGAGCAGAACCAAAGTTCATGGAGAAAAGCCTCCTTGTGTTATAAAAAAGAAGAGGTCTTGCCGGGGTCAATAAAGCCCTCGCCGTACACTTCGCCCGCCTCCGTGACCATGACCATGCAGCCGGGGTCGATGCGGTAGGCGGCGGTGCGGATGCGGTAGACCTGGGGCCGGGCGCAGACGCAGAGGAGCATCTGCCGCTCGGTGTGGGTGTAGGTGCCAATGGCCTTGAGCATGGTGGAGCCGCGCTCGCACTCGCGGGAGATCTCATCGGCGATCTCCTGCCCTTTTGTGGTGATGATGGTGAGCATCTTGCTGGAAGAGCTGCCGTACATGACCTTATCAATGACCAGCGAGGTGATGACCGTGGTGACGAGGCCGTACAGAACGGAATCCACCGTGCCGAACACGGGCCAGCCCAGCAGGATGACGACGAGATCAATGCCGCCCGTGACCGCCCCGATGGAGAGGTGGGGCCGCAGCACCTTGATGGACATGGTGAGGAAATCCGTGCCGCCGCTGGAAGAGCCCCGCATGTAGAGCAGGGCCAGCGCGAAGCCCCAGGTGATGCCTGCAAACAGGGCTGCCACCAGCGGGTCGCCGGTATAGCAGCCCACCCGGGCAAAGACGACATCCTGAAAAACGGTGCACCACACCATGCTCACCAGCGACTTTGCCAGAAAGGCCCGGCCCACAAAGCGGATGCTCAGGGCCACGAGAGGCAGGTTGAACACCAGCGTGGTGATGCCCACGGGCAGGTGCCACAGGTAGTTGACGATGAGGGCCAGGCCCGAGATGCCGCCGGGGGCAAAGTCTGAGCCGCGGGCAAAGTAGCAGATGCTGAGGGCATACAGGAACCCGGCGGCCAGATTGTACAGCTGGTCCACCACAAGGGTGCGCTTGTTCATAAAAATCGCCTCCCGGTATCAAAACAAAAAGAAATTACTGGATGGAAGCCGCCAGAGCGGGGATCTCGCTCAGATTCCCGATGTGGAAGCGGGCCGCGCTCTGGTCAAAGGGGAAGCGCTCGTCCCGCAGGGCGGCCACAAGGCCCCCGGCGGCCGCGCCCGCCTGCACGCCGTAGGTGGAGTCTTCCACGATAAGGCATTCCTCCGGGCGGCGGCCAAGCCGCGCCATGGTGTGGAGATAAATTTCAGGGTCGGGCTTGCTGGCTTCAAACTGCTCCCCGCTGACGATGACGGGGAAAAACTCCATCAGCCCGCACTCGCCCAGCACCTGCCGGATGTTGCTCATGGGGCTGGAACTGGCCAGCGCCAGCTGCAAGCCCATGGCCCGCAGCTGCTCCAGCATGGGGCGGGCTTCCGGGCGGAGGATATCGGGGAAGTGGATGGGCTCGTTTTCGTCGGCCTGCATCAGCTCTTTTTCAAACTCCGGGGAAAAGGGCACCCGGCAGAGCCTGGCCATAAAGCGGGGGTACTCCTGGCTGGACATGCCCACGGTGGGGTACATGCTCTCCAGAGTGACCCAGGGGTATTTTGTTTGCAGGTTGCGGGCCTGCATCCCGAGGTAGACGGGTTCGCTGTCGATGAGCACACCGTCCATATCAAAGATCACGGCCCGGATGGGGGATGGCATGAGAACGCTCCTTTCCAGCGGCGGGTTCACCGCGTATGCTCCTGATGATAGGCCTTTTTCTCAGCGTACATTTTCTGATCCAGCTCATTGAGGAAACTCTCGGTGGAGCGGCCATTGTACCGGACTAGGCCCATCGAGAACGAAAGCTTGAACGGAGCGGTTGTGGTCTGGTTGAAATGGCGCAGGCCATCCTCAATGGCGGCCCGGGTATCTTCCAGCATTTTGTCATTGCCGCGGCTCAGCAGGATGACGAATTCATCCCCCGCCATCCGGATGGCAACAGCGTCCTCCGGCAGGGAGGCGGAAAGGATTTTGCCGATCTCCCGAATGGCCCGGTCGCCCATCGAGTGGCCGTAGCGGTCGTTGATCTTTTTGAAATCGTTCACGTCCATCATGATGCCGTACAGCTGGCGGGGGTTCGTCTTGTGAGCTTTCTCAAGATAGAAGTTCATGTATTTGCGGTTGAACAGGCCGGAAGTCTCGTCCACAAAGGTGTTGATGTTTTGC
>OGCM01004010.1_pt1 | contig 10474 bp, 9 predicted proteins | sample 1570151 | NCBI WGS metagenome assembly OGCM01 (sample SAMEA4370582, study PRJEB24528) | human gut metagenome
TGGCGAGAAACTCTCATACCGTTTCTATGATGGCACATACCAAGGCACGCCCCTGCTGTTCGTTGAGCCCAAGAAGGGCAATCCCTCTCCACGGACTTGCGCCATCACGGGCAAGCGGTTGACCGAAGCCCTGGGACTGCCTGCGGTGTTTATCCTTGCGCCCGGACCCACCTACGAGCGACACAGACTGGCAGACAAAGGAGTCTTCTTTGTCATGTCCGAGGAATATGCCCATCTGCCAGGCATCATAGCATTGGAGAAGACAAGCAACAGGAAGATTGCCGAAGTATTGACCCCTGTGGCGCAATACATACTACTCTATCACCTACAGGTGGGCAGTATTGAAGGAATGTCGCCAAGGGATATTGCACCGTTGCTTCCATATTCTTACGAAAGCGTCACGTTGGGTGTCACCTGTCTTGAAGATGTAGGACTGTGTCAAAAGATTCAGAACGGACAGCGCAGCAAGGTGGTACACTTCGAGTTGAAGGGCAAGGAACTGTGGGACAAGGCTCAGAACGTCTTGCTGTCACCTGTGGAGAACCGCATCTTTTGCGATGACATACGCTTGGATGCGGAATACCCCGTATGCGGCATCAATGCCCTGGCACATTATTCCATGCTTAATCGTGACCGGGAAGAGATGATAATGATGACAAGCAAGGAATATCGTGCCGTCAAGTCGGCTGATGTCATGGAGAATCCCAACATCTATGACGGCAACTATATCATAGAGGTATGGAAATACCCTGTTGTCAGCAAAATGGGCGACAAAAGCCAGTGGGTTGATCGCCTTTCCCTTGTCCTTTCGTTGAGAGATGATGATGATCCGAGAGTAGAAAAAGAAGTAGAACGAATAATCAGTGAACAGAAATGGAAGGATTAGTCAAGTTCCGTGAAGCATTTGCGGAATACTCAGAAAACTATGTGGTGATAGGCGGAGCAGCCTGTGACATCACCATGACCAATACCGTGGTGCGTCCACGCGCCACACACGACATCGACATGATAGTCATCGTAGAGAACATGACCGAGGCTTTCGCCAATCGCTTCTGGCAGTTTGTGCGGGAGGCTGGCTATCGACCTGAAAAGAGGAAACAGGAGGCTGGTGAGCCACCAAGGTATGAAATGTATCGTTTCCTTGATGGTAAAGACGGCTATCCCGAGATGATAGAACTGCTGTCACGCCACCCCGACGTGCTTGGAGAGCCAAAGGGATTTGTCATAGAACCTATCCCGACCGATGAAGATGTGTCGAGTCTTAGTGCCATCATCATGGACGATGATTACTATCACTTTACTATCGCACACAGCCAACTGACTGATGGCATACGCCATGCCAATTCCGCTGCCTTGATAGCACTGAAGGCAAGAGCCTACCTAAATCTCATGGCAGACAAGCGGGACGGCAAGCATGTGAACACCAAAGACATCAAGAAGCACCGTTCGGACATCCTGAAAAATGTGGTCATAATGACTGAGGACAACATTGAGGCTCCTGCTTCAATAGTGGCATGTATAAGGGAGTTTGTCGCCTCCATCAGAGCCGACTGGTCAACTCTCGCAGAACCATTGTCAAAGTCACTCGGTCAAGACGAGGCATTTGTGACCGGACTGTTAGATCAACTGGATGAATTGTTTATAGAAGCATGACCAATATGAAGATACAATACGCATCCGACCTGCATCTGGAGTTTGCCGACAATTGGCGGTATCTGAAAGCCCACCCCTTGGAGGTGACGGGCGACATACTGCTGCTTGCCGGCGACATCGGCTATCTCGGCGATGACAACTACTCCAAGCATCCCTTTTGGGACTGGGCATCGGAGAACTACAAGGAGGTGCATTGCTGCATGGGCAACCATGAGTTCTACAAATATTATGATGTGGCGACACTGCCCGACGGCTATCTCTTGGAGGTACGTCCCAATGTATTCAGCCACTACAACGGTATTGCGAGGATTGGCGACACCGACATCATCCTCTCCACCCTTTGGTCGAGGATTCCTTTGGAGGACGCTTACTTCACCGAGCAAGTGATAAGCGACTTCCGCCGTATATTATATAAAGGTGAGCTGATGACCCATGCCCAATTCAATGCTGAGCATGAACGTTGCCTCACCTTTATCAAGGATGCAGTGGCATATTCGCAAGCAGCCCATAAGATTGTTGTCACCCATCATGTACCATCGTTCCGTATGCTCCACCCAAAGTTTCAAGGCAGCAAGGCAAACGTGGCGTTCACCGTAGAGTTGGAGGACTATATCACCGATAGCGGCATAGACTATTGGATATACGGACATTCGCACACCAACATCGATGCCAGGATAGGCAACACCCAATGCTTGTCCAACCAGTTGGGCTATGTTTTCTCTAACGAACATCAGGACTTCTCCCATGGCAAGTACCTGACCATATAGCCATCCACATTTTTTTCATCCACCCTCTTTACAAGCTCTTCCCTATCGGAAGGGCTTTTTTTGTGCCTTTCGAGTTTGATTTTTGAGTATGATTGCGAGTGTAATCAAAATTAGAGTTAAGATTTGGCTCCGCGGAAAGTCATTTCGGTTTAAGATTGAAGAAAAGGTAGTTCCTTTGCATCGGCAATAAGCCAAACCATAGTAAAATCAAACTTGAAAATATGAAGTCATTTGTAATATTCGCCATTGTCGTGACCATAATCTATGTCATCTACTATACGGTCATCATCGTGCAGGATCTGTACGGAAAGCCCAAGGACGAGAAGTCACAGGGCGAGTCGTTTGATGTCAGTGACATGACCGACGAGGAAGAGTCGATAGCGGTCAGCGAGAGCGACGGTGGTTTCAGCGTAGGCGACAACCAATATGAGACAGCCTACGAGGAGAAGCAGCTTGCAGAGCCTACAGAGGAGGCAGCCGCCACTGCGGAAGAGAGCAAGCCTCATGTGCTTGAAAAGATACAAAGCGCAATCGAGAAGAAGATGGAGGAAGTGAATACCACCTATTCCGACCCCATGTATTCGGAAGAATTGAACAACACCATCATCGCCCGCGGTCTTCGTCACAATGGACGTGACATGGTCAAGGTGGAATCACTCAATAATGAGATATGATGTCAAAAACAAGAAGTGCATTTCTATCATTATATGCCGCTTTAACCCCAGCTCTGGCCAGGGAGCGGACGCACTTGCGAGTGCCCATGACTATGCCGTGACGATGATGCTCTATATCGTTTATCTGTGCTATGCAGTGGCGGGCATCGTGGTCATAGTCAGCGCCTTGCAGATATATATAAAGATGAATACGGGCGAAGAAGGAGTGAAGAAGAACATCATGATGCTGGTGGGAGCCTGCCTGTTCCTCATAGGAGCGACCATCGTCTTCCCCGCTTTCTTCGGTTATCAGATTTGAGATACAGGTGATACGAGATAAGATAACTCAAAGTGTAACAAATTAAAAGGTAAAAAGAATGTTTGAAAGGATTAACAAGAAGGTGAAGGGATTCTTCTCTTCACAGCGCATGAAAACGCTCGCCCTGATGTTGCTTGTCGGCACCACCGCAGCAATGGCACAGAACGCAGCCGGCGACTACTCGGCAGGAACGACCGCGCTTACCACAGTGACGGAGGAGATTGCCAAGTATGTACCTATCGTGGTGAAGCTCTGCTATGCCATTGCAGGTGTCGTTGCAATTGTCGGAGCCATAAGCGTTTACATCGCCATGAACAACGAGGAACAGGACGTGAAAAAGAAGATCATGATGGTCGTCGGCGCATGTATTTTCCTCATTGCAGCAGCCCAGGCACTGCCTCTGTTCTTCGGCATTGGAGGTTAAACGCAGCGTGAGATTGTGAGTATGTAGAACGTTAAAACACTGACAGTTATGGCAGATACAAAGCAAGAGCGTTTTCCGGATTATCCCATTTTCAAGGGACTGCAACGTCCATTGGAGTTCTTCGGGTTGCAGGGACGCTACATCTACTGGGCGGCAGCCACCGCAGGAGGAGCCGTTGCGGGTTTCATCCTCGGCTACTGCATCTTCGGTTTCGTGGCAGGACTCGTGCTGCTAGTCCTCGCCGTAGCTGTCGGTGGCGTTCTCATCGTCATGAAGCAGCGCAAGGGCTTGCACAGCAAGAAGAGTGACAACGGCATATTCATCTATGCCTATTCAAAGAAAGTGTAAAACAAAAAAGAGAATCCATTATGTCCAAGTGGAAAGCTATCAATGATTGTAAGTGAATGGAGGTGGGGGCATCACGCATGAGGGTGCGCCCGCCTTTTTGCGATTAAAAAAGAAAAAGAACAATGACCCTATACATCATACTCATATTCTCAGCCATCTGCGTGGGCATGGCCATCAGTGTCAAGGCATTCGGCACGGGAGGGAAGCGCAAGCGCATCTTCCAGGACATCTACTTCTCCATCGAGGAAGTGGATGGCATCGGCGTGCTCTATACCAAGACGGGCGAATACTCCGCTGTTCTGAAGATGGAGAACCCTGTGCAGAAGTATTCCGCCAACATCGAGGCCTACTATGAGTTCACCCACCTCTTCGCCGCCCTTGCCCAGACCTTGGGCGAAGGCTATGCGCTGCACAAGCAGGACGTGTTTGTGAGGAAGGCATTCAAGGAAGAGAACGGTGGAAATCATGAGTTCCTGAGCGAGAGTTACTTCCGCTATTTCAACGGCAGACCCTTTACCGACAGCGTCTGCTACCTCACCATCACACAGGAGAACAAGAAGAGCCGTCTGATGTCGTTCGACAACAAGAAATGGCGTGACTTCTTGGTGAAGATACGCAAGGTGCACGACCAGCTGAGGGATGCCGGCGTGAAGTCCCGATTCCTCGGCAAAACGGAAGCCTGCGAGTATGTGGACCGTTTCTTCTCCATGAACTTCCGTGACAAGGTGGTGTCGATGACCAACTTCAAGGTCGATGACGAGACCATCGGCATGGGGGACCGTAGCTGCAAGGTGTATAGCCTTGTGGATGTGGATTATGCCAACTTGCCGTCGGTCATCCGTCCCTACGCAAATATCGAGGTGAACAACACCAGTATGCCCGTTGATCTCGTGAGCATCGTCGATAGCGTGCCCGGAGCCGACTGCGTGGTGTTCAACCAGATGGTGTTCGTGCCCAACCAGAAGCGTGAGCTTGCCCTACTCGACAAGAAGAAAAACCGCCATGCCTCCATGCCCAACCCCAGCAACCTGATGGCTGTAGAGGACATCAAGCGTGTGCAGGAGGTGATAGCCCGTGAGAGCAAGCAGCTCGTCTATACCCACTACAACCTCGTGGTGGCAGTGAGCGGCGACACCGACATACAGAAATGCACCAACCATCTCGAAAACTCCTTCTCGCGCATGGGCATCCACATCAGCAAGCGGGCCTACAACCAGTTGGAGCTGTTCGTCAACTCTTTCCCCGGCAACTGCTATGGCATGAATGCCGACTACGACCGATTCCTCACCCTCGGCGATGCCGCCACCTGTCTGATGTACAAGGAGCGCATCGTGCATAATGAGGACACCCCGCTGAAGATATACTATACCGACCGCCAAGGTGTGCCCGTAGCCATCGACATCACAGGAAAGGAGGGAAAGGAGAAGCTGACCGACAACTCGAACTTTTTTTGTTTGGGTCCTTCGGGCAGCGGCAAGTCGTTCCACATGAACAGCGTGGTGCGTCAGTTGTGGGAGCAGAACACCGACATCGTCATGGTCGATACGGGTAACTCGTATGAGGGACTCTGCGAGTATGTGGGCGGCAAGTACATCGCCTATACGGAGGACAAGCCCATCACCATGAACCCCTTCAACATCAGCAAGCGGGAGCTGAACATTGAGAAGATAGACTTCCTGAAGAACCTGATTCTGCTGATATGGAAAGGCTCGGAGACGCAGATACCCGAACTGGAGTTCCGTGTCGTGGAGCAGTTGGTGACGGAGTATTACGATTTCTATTTCAACGGTGTGCAGCCCTATCCTTCCTCACAGAAGGAGACACTGAGAAAAAACCTCTCCACCATGGAGAAGCGGCGCGGCACGGAGCTGACGCAGATACACGACAAGGTGGAGAAACTCATCAAGGGACTGGAGGAACGGCGCATGGCATTGAGCGTGAAGACCCTCTCCTTCGACTCATTCTATGAGTTCGCCTGTGAGCGTCTCGACCAGATCTGCATCGAGAACAACATCACCACCATCGACTGCGACAACTTCGCCTATATGCTCCAAAACTTCTACCGTGGCGGCAAGTACGACAAGATTCTCAACGAGAACGTGGATAGCACCTTGTTCGACGAGACCTTCATCGTCTTCGAGGTGGATGCCATCAAGGAGAACAAGCAGCTCTTCCCCATCGTGACGCTCATCATCATGGACGTGTTCCTGCAGAAGATGCGCCTGAAGAAGAACCGCAAGTGCCTTGTCATCGAGGAGGCATGGAAAGCCATCGCCTCGCCGCTGATGGCCGAGTACATCAAGTACCTATACAAGACAGCCCGAAAGTTCTGGGCGAGCGTGGGCGTAGTGACACAGGAGATACAGGACATCATCGGCAGTCCCATCGTGAAGGAAGCCATCATCAACAACTCCGACGTGGTGATGCTGCTCGACCAAAGCAAATTTCGTGAGCGATTCGACGAGATCAAGGCGATATTAGGATTGACGGATGTGGATTGCAAGAAGATATTCACTGTCAACCGCTTGGATAACAAGGAGGGAAGAAGTTTCTTCCGTGAGGTGTTTATCCGACGTGGATCGACGAGCGGAGTGTATGGTGTGGAGGAGCCGCACGAGTGCTATATGACCTACACCACCGAGCGAGCTGAGAAGGAGGCATTGAAACTCTATAAGCATGAACTGAAGTGCAGACATCAGGAGGCTATCGAGCGGTATTGCAGAGATTGGGATGCCAGTGGCATCGGGAAGTCGTTGGCATTTGCGCAGAAGGTCAATGAGGCGGGGCATGTGCTCAATTTGACGGACGATGGAGCCACTCGCCGCTGACACGGCGAGCACGGGGGCTGATTGATGGAAACGGAAATCCCGGAATAGACGTAAAGCCCAGATGCCCGAAAGCAAAACTTTCGGGAACGGTGGCTGGGTAGTATTTACGATTAGTAGTAAATACGATTAGTAGTGAATACTACCAATAGTAAATACTACAAGTAGTAAAGTAGTGGAATAGTAGAAACTGAAAGTAGTAAAAACGTAAAGTAGTGAAGCAATGAGACGTTTATACCTTATTATAATATATATGTGTCTTACACTTGTCGTGGGAAGGGTTCATGCGCAGTATTACAGCGTGAACTACGACAAGCAGATCGTTGCCGCCATGGCTGCCGCATTCGGTGCTGGAGCTATGGCAGAGAGCTATTATAACGAGCAGGTGGGCGAAATCTTGAAGCACTACAATGCCGCAGAGGTTGCCACTGCCGGCATCTTCGCTGCCAAGTTCTTGGAGCGCAAGGCATTCACCGACCTCGGCATTTGGAGCAGTAGCACGGAGAACTACTATTACCGCCGCATCCACAATATGGTGGCGAACAAGATTATGCCCAAGATATGGACGGTGGCAGGAATGATGCTGAAAAGTCCGCAGACCGCCCTCTACTGGGGCAGTTACCTGATGAAGATATGCGCCGACACAAAGTCGCTGTGTATGCAGTTTGAGAGTGTCGTGACCAACAGTAGCTTGACCTTTGCCGACATTCAGTTCTTGGAAATCAACCAAGAGATAGCCGCCATCCTCAAACTCTCGGAGATAGGCAATGTAGATTGGCAGCAGCTGTTGGATGACATCGCCAGTGTGCCCGGCAACTTCACCGTGGAGAACCTCACCGCCGACATCGAGACGCTTTACAATATGGGAGCATCGTTGGCGACGGCAGGTATCAACGGGGCATCAGGCGCACTCTTGCAGCAGAGTGCCTTCAACGACCTTTTCAATGGCAAGGTGAGTAAAATCATCGACATCTATGACAACTACCATGACCTCTATGAACAGGCAGAGAACGGCATCGGCAGCACACTCCTTAGTCTGGTGGGTGGCGAGGACAACGTGGCAGCCCTCTTCGACCTCTCCAACTACAACATCACCTCGTGGATGACAGACTATCTGAGCGAGACGCAGGGCAACTACTATACACAGCGTTGGTACATTGCCCGACGAGACCAAGGCAGCGTAAGCCTCTGTGACTACTATCCGCCGACCGATGACAACAGTATTCTGAACGGTGACCATTGGTATCGTATCAACACCTCCGACCCCAACTTCTACCCTAACAGCACGCAACTCGGAGAACCATGCCGGATGGAGCCGCAGCCGTGTGCAGCAGCTCAACGCCCAGAGCGACGGCTTCACCTATACGATGAACTATTGGATGTCGTCGTACATCATCAGCCGTGGCGGCAAGCAGACCAAGAAGGCCTACGCCTACGAGATACACGTTACCAAGAGCTGGAACAACGTGGAAGAGGTGTATGAGGATGTCTTCGACTCCTACAGCATGGACTTGAATACCTTCAAGCGTCAGTTGCAGGCACGTCTCTCGGAGTATAACGACAACGAGGAGGGCTATGTCTATTACATCGGCAGTGACGCACGCCGTTACTATCAAGCCACCGATGCCGCCAAACTGAAGGGCGTGGAGAGCGTGACCATCAGCGTCACCTGTTCGGACGGTGTCACCCTCGGACAGGGCAGCACGCAGTACAAGTGCCGTGAGTGCGGCGGTTCGCTCAATGCCCACAGCAAGGAATGCGCCATGAGGACAAGCGTATCAGAAAATAATCTCGACCTATCGGAACTGGACGAGAAGGAACGTGAGGCGAATAGCAAGATAGCCCTGTTGGAGGCGCAGATAAGCCAGTTGGAGACAGAGAACAGGAACCTGCTCACGCAGATAGCCAATGCCTCTGTGGAGGAAGCCCCTGCCTTGCGGCAGCAACATAATGTCAACAAGACGAAGATAGACAACCTGAAGAAGGAATTGGCGACATGGCAGCAGCAGTTGGCAGACATACAGAATGCCAAGAGCGAGGCGGCTAACGACAATGCCACCTCCACCGATGACTACTACCGCATCCCTGCCATCATGCAGGATGTGAAGTCAGCCTACAATCTCACGTGGCAAGGTGCCGGTTCGTGGAACGGCTACACCTACGTCCGAACTGCCACCATGCCCAACATCAACGGCATTATCACCTTCAAGGCGACACTGTCCATTGCAAGGAAGCCCAAGTACTTCCTTGGCATCAAGATACACCGTGCGATACTGCAAATATCGTGGGAGCTGACCTCGGAATACACCGACACACAGGTGGTGGATGTGCTGACCCTTGACCCGAATGCCTCTGACGAGGAGAAGACGAGGCAGGTGAACAGCCGTATCTCGGAGATAGCCCAGGAGTTCCCGTCGTGCAGCATCACCACAGAATATGCCAAGAGCGAGGCAACCCAGACCGCCGACAATGACGATGTAATACACCTGCTCTGGTCGAGCGACCGTCTGGAGATAGCCCGTGAAGTAGATAGCCGTATCACCAAGATTTACGCCGACTTGGTATCATTAGAAAAAATGATGCACTACAAGCGCAGCATCATTGACGTGCTGAAGGACATTCTTCCTTCAATCGACGCAGACCAAGGTCGCAGAAGGACACTCATTGAAGAGTGCTACGAGCGATGGAGAGAGAATGCAGACCCTAACAGAGGGAATGGTGAAGATAACGAGAACGAAAACTGAGGGAGGAACGGAGAATGAGACATACCATCATCATAGCTCTCCTGCTGATTACCCTCTTCCCCAATACAGCCTTGGCGCAATGGGGATTCGATGCGGTATCGGTGGAAGCATACATCAACGACCACAAGAAGCAGCGCAGCCTCTTGCTGGCACGCAGCACTTTGGAGTACAGCAATCAACTGCTGCATGAATACAGCAGTGAAGAGGTGGGCAAATACAAGGAACTGAATGTGGATTTGGACAAATACACCCGGGCCTTCGACATCATCGATGTGATGTACCAGTCGTTGCGCACGGTGCTGAACGTGAAGAGCACCTACCAGACGGTGAGCGACCGCATCAGTGACTACAAGAACCTGTTGGAGGACTTCAATGATAAGGTCATCAAGCGGAAACACATCGAACTGGCTGACACGATGCTCATCAGCATCAACAAGAAAGCCATCGACAACATATACAACGAAGGAAGCCAACTCTACCATAGCGTCAACGACCTCGTGTTGTATGCCACAGGAGCGGCAGCCTGTTCAACTTCCGACCTGCTGATGGTGTTGGACAATATCAACAATTCGTTGGACCTGATAGAAAAACATCTGAACCAAGCCTACTTCCAGACATGGCGGTATGTGCAGCTGCGCATGGGCTATTGGAAGGAGAAGGTGTATCGGACGAGGACGAAGGAAGAGATACTGGAAGATGCCTTCAGCCGATGGAAAGTGGCAGGAAAACTGGACTATTGGC
>OGCM01004016.1_pt1 | contig 10448 bp, 9 predicted proteins | sample 1570151 | NCBI WGS metagenome assembly OGCM01 (sample SAMEA4370582, study PRJEB24528) | human gut metagenome
AAAAAGGAAACTTTCAATCTGATCCCGGCTGATGCAGCGGTAAGCATTTAATATAAATGGCTTATTTTCATACACAGCATCAAAAATCTGTACCAGTCCTTCAGACCAGGTGTCGTAAGTTTTTTTGCCGGCAAGAGCGCGGGTTGCATCTTCCAGGCAGGACCATTCGACCAGATCATAAATATCTTTAAAGTGATAGTAGAAAGCCATACGGCTGATGCCGCAGTCTTCGGTTAAATCGCGGATGGTTATCTTATCGAGCGGCTTTTGAAGCATTAATTTTTTCAGAGATTCTTCCAATATTTGTTTTGTCTGGTTTATCATAGAGGGTCCCTCCGTTTGTTACGAAAATTAAGTGTGACTATAATTTATAGTATCACATTTTCCAAAACAGATAGCAAGTATTACACCATTTTTAAAAATCCTCTGGTGATGTATTTTAATTATGGGAAAACAAAGGAGATTCTGTTATAATCTTTAAATAAAGTAAAAGTAAGGTTATAAAGATATGAAAGAAAAAGAAAAGAAAATCACACGGATTCTGCGTATTTTCATGATGCTTCTTACATGTATCCTGATTGCATTATTCTTTGGAATCATGATATTAGTCAGTGATATGCAGGGAACGGCTCGTGTAGTGAATTATGCCGGACTTGTGCGTGGAAAGACGCAGCAGATCATCAAACTGGAAAATGCACAGAGACCACAGGATGAAATGATCAGGGAAGTGGATGCGTATATTGATGGGTTACGTCATTTTCCTTGCAGATGATGGTAGTTATTCTGGTGCAGTAGAGCAGATTATACAGGAGCTGGCGGAGGAAGAGAAACGCAGGGAACTTTGGGAGAAACTTCAGTTGTCGGAAATCCGGGAAACACTGACAGAGGAACATAAGGTAGAGCAAAGTAATGGAAGCAGATGTTGGTGGCAGGAGACTGTCCTGATGTCACAGGAGATGGTTTATGAAAGTAAGACTAAGCAGACAAGTACTGTGATCGGTGCAATTATTTTGTTCAAGGATATTTCAGAGTTCCATGAGCAGGAAGACAGAGAAAGAGAACGTCTGCAGGTTGCATACGAAAAAGCGGATTTCGAGAGCCGTGCGAAGACAGAATTCATGAATCGGATGAGTCATGATATCCGTACACCGATCAATGGTATTCTCGGAATGATCCAGATGATCCGTAAGAACTATAAGGATCAGGAAAAGATAGAAGAGTGTGTTGATAAAATGGATCTGTCTGTCCAACATCTGAGTGAACTGGTCAATGATGTACTTGATATGAGTAAAATAGAGTCAGGATATTTAGAGTTGCAGAATGATACGTTTGATCTGAATACGTTGATAGATCAGGTAGAAGTTGTGGTCAGTGCACAGGTAGAGGCAATGGAAATCAGCTATGAGAGCCATCGGGAAAAGGTGAATCATACGATGCTGAGCGGAGATACGCTGCAGATCAGAAGAATTATGCTGAATCTGTTCAGTAATGCAATCAAATATAATAAGCGTGGAGAAAGGATAGACACTTATGTAAAAGAACTTTCTTTTGATGGAATGTGTGCGGCATTCGAATTTCGTATTACGGATACAGGTGTCGGGATGAGCAGAGAATATGATGCTGTTCTTATGGATATCATGATGCCGGAGTTGGATGGAAAAGAGGCATCACGAAAGATCCGCTCTATGGCAGACCAAAGGGAAGATGCAGCCGAGATTCCGATTTTGGCAATGACAGCACAGGCGTCTACCGAAAGTATACATCAGTGTAAGTCAGCCGGAATGAATGAGTGTATCTTTAAACCTGTGAACGCAAAAGAACTGATCAGATTACTTCAGGATATAGTTGCAAAAATATAAATTGAGAGGGAAGGAAAATGCACGAATTAGGTGTTGTCTTTTATGTTGTAAAAGATGTAAAGAAGGTTGCGGAGGAAAATCATGTGGAGAAGGTTTCTGCCGTGACACTGGAGATTGGGGAAGTGTCAGGAATACTACATGATTATCTGACGGATTGCTGGAATTGGGCGAAGAAGAAAGAACCGCTTATGGAAGAAGCCGAACTGAAAATCGAGCAGATAGAAGCAGTAACATTTTGTGAAGAATGCCAGAAAGAATATCCAACGGTAGAACATGGGAAAATCTGTCCGTACTGTGGAAGTGAAAATACCTATCTGCTTCGTGGGAATGAATTTTTAATAAAAGAGATAGAAGTATCGGACTGAAAAATCAGCGTCTTACCTATTGTCAACCGCTTTGATAGATGATACAATACGAAAGACTTAAAAGAATCACAGGTGTTGCTGATCACAGCAGCCCGTAAACATTTCTTACAGTTTCTAGTAATACACGAGTTAAGCGAGGAAAAGAATTATGCGTCAGATTATCTATGATAAAGTGAAATACATTGCAGACAAATACAAAGGATACATTGATACGGAAGATTTGATGAAGGAAGGACTTACAAATCGTCAGATCGGTCTGTTGACAGCAGAAGGAAAGCTTGAGAAGGTAGCACATGGACATTATTGGATCATTAGTCCGGAGTTTTCCAAACCGGAAGATTATAAGGCAGTGGAAGTGGCACGAGTAAATAGAAAAGCGGTAATCTGCGCAGACAGTGCATGTTATTACATGGGCCTGATTGATAAAGAGCCGGAGATTCTTTCAATTGCAACAAGAAGAAGTGACCGTCACAAGATGAAGATGAATTTTGAAGTCAGCAGACATTACTTCTCAGAGCAGGCTTTTGAGGATGAGAAGCATGTGTTTGATACAAAGTACGGTTCTTACAATGTATATGGAATTGACAGAAGCGTGTGCGACTGCATCCGTTTCCGTGAAGACATTGATAAAGATATCTTTGAACTTGTTATTGAGAACTACAGAAAGTACGATAAGAAGAATGAAGAACGTCTCATGGCATATGCAAAAGCAATGCGTATCGGAAGACAGGTAGAGAGAATCGGATTGGATAGATAGTCTATAATAATGATATAAGAGAGTCTGTCATTTTGACAGGCTCTCTTTAATTAAAATAAGAGAAAGGAAAGAGCACATTATGAAGACATTACTTGCATATCTGAAAGATTATAAAAAAGAATCCATACTTGCTCCGTTGTTCAAGATGCTGGAAGCATCTTTTGAGCTGTTTGTTCCGTTGGTAATGGCGGCAATTATTGATGTGGGAATTGCAAATCAGGATAAGCCATATATTGTGAAAATGTGTTTTGTACTGATCGCGCTGGGAATCATCGGACTTGTCTGTTCCATTACAGCACAGTATTTTGCAGCGAAGGCAGCAACAGGAGTCGGAACGGGAATAAGACATGGATTATTTGAACATATCCAGAAATTTACATTTACGGAAATGGACCAATTAGGAACATCTACATTGATCACACGAATGACAAGTGATATCAATCAGATCCAGTCAGGTGTGAATCTTGTTTTACGATTGTTTCTGCGTTCGCCGTTCATTGTATTTGGTGCAATGATCATGGCATTTACAGTAGATGTGAAAGCAGCACTTGTATTTGTTGTGACGATTCCGCTTCTTTCACTTATTGTGTTTGGAATTATGCTTGTGACGATGCCGATGTATAAGAAAGTGCAGGCAGATCTTGATCAGGTACTTCTTGCAACGAGGGAAAATCTGACAGGAGCAAGAGTTATCCGTGCATTCAATAAAGAAGAGGATGAGACGAAGCGGTTTGAAAATGCGAATCAAATTCTTACAGATGCGCAGAAATATGTGGGACGCATTTCCGGAATGATGAATCCGCTGACATATATTATTGTAAACGGAGCAATCATAGCATTGATCTATGTCGGTGCAGTCCGTGTTGATATCGGAGATCTGACCCAGGGACAGGTTGTGGCACTTATTAATTATATGTCACAGATTCTTGTTGAACTTGTGAAGTTAGCGAACTTGATCATTTCCGTGACGAAGGCAGCAGCATGTCTGAACCGTGTGGAGAGTGTGCTTGCTGTGAAACCAGATATGAATGAGGGAGATGTAAGATGGAAGAGCAATTCTTCCGAAACAGATTGGGATTTGAAAAATAAAATTCCGGTCGTAGAATTCTCTCACGTATCTTTGACCTATAAAGGAGCTTCAGATACATCCTTATCTGATATAAATTTCTGCGCCAAGAAAGGACAGACGATAGGAATCATCGGGGGAACAGGTTCAGGAAAATCGTCTCTTGTGAATCTGATTCCGAGATTTTATGATGCAACAGACGGTACAGTGAAGATCAATGGACGTGATATCAAAGAATATCAGACAGAGAACTTAAGAGAACATATCGGTGTCGTTCTTCAGAAAGCAGTGCTTTTCAAAGGGAGTATTGCGGACAATCTCCGCTGGGGAAAGGAAGATGCAACAGAGCAGGAAATGTATGAAGCATTGGACATTTCTCAGGCAAGAGAATTTGTTGATACGAAACAAGGTGGATTAGAATTTCAGATTGAACAGGGGGGAAGAAACCTTTCCGGAGGTCAGAAACAGAGAATGACGATTGCGCGCGCACTGGTTCGGAAACCGGAGATCCTGATTCTTGATGACAGTGCATCAGCGTTGGATTTTGCTACAGATGCGGCACTTCGCAAGTCGATCAAAGAGATGAAAAACCAGCCGACCGTATTTATCGTATCTCAGAGAGCAGCATCTATTCAGCATGCAGACCAGATCATTGTGTTGGATGATGGAGCAATGGCAGGAATCGGAACACATGAAGAACTGTTGAAGGATTGTCCAATCTATCAGGAAATCTATTATTCACAATTTCCAAAGGAGGCGGTAATCAATGGCTGATAAAAGAAAGACAAATAGTGAGAAAAAACAGAAAAGTCAGGCGGCAACATTGAAAGAAGTAATCTGCCGACTTGGAAGATACAGAATTTTTCTCGTATTTTCAATTCTGCTTGCGACTGTGTCCGTTGCGCTTACATTATATATTCCAAAGCTGACAGGACATGCAGTTGATTATGTGATCGGAAAAGGCAAAGTGAATTTTCCGGGAGTAATTCAGGTGATGATTCAGATTGGTGTGTGCACACTGATCACGGCATTGGCACAGTGGCTGATGAATGTGTGTAATAACAAGATGACCTATCAGATGGTTCAGGATATCAGAAATGAAGCATTTGATAAAATAGAGCAGCTACCGTTGAAATATATTGATGGACATCCGTATGGTGAAGTTGTAAGCCGTGTAATTGCGGATGTTGACCAGTTTTCAGATGGACTACTGATGGGATTTACACAGCTTTTTACCGGTATTGCAACGATTATCGGAACATTTTGTTTTATGTTATCCGTAAATGTATCGATTACATTTGTTGTGGTTCTTATCACACCGGTATCATTCTTTGTAGCAAATTTTATTGCAAAGAGAACATTTCGTATGTTCCGCCTGCAATCTGAAATACGTGGAGAGCAGACAGGATTGATTGATGAAATGATCGGAAATCAGAAAGTGGTTCAGGCATTTGGGCGCGGAGAAGATGTAACAGAGCGTTTCGACGAAGTGAATAAAAGATTGCAGGAGGCATCCTTGCGGGCAACATTTTTCTCATCCATCACGAACCCGGCGACAAGATTTGTCAACAGTCTGGTTTACACAGGAGTTGGAATTACCGGAGCATTTGCAGTTGTACGCGGTGCAATGAGCGTAGGACAATTGTCCAGTTTCTTGAGCTATGCAAATCAGTACACAAAGCCATTTAATGAGATTTCCGGAGTCGTGACAGAATTTCAGAATGCGATTGCATGTGCGCAGAGAGTATTTACATTGATTGATGAAGAACCGCAGATACCGGAACCGGAACATGCAGTTCATCTGACGGATATTGATGGAAATGTGAAAGTAGAGGATGTTTCATTCTCTTATCTGCCAGGTCAGCATCTGATTGAAGATTTTAATCTGGAAGTAAAGCCAGGACAGCGTATTGCGATTGTCGGACCGACCGGATGTGGAAAGACAACCTTGATCAATCTGCTGATGCGTTTCTATGATGTGAATGCAGGAAGTATTAAAGTAGAAGATATAGATATTCGCGAAATGTCAAGAAAAAGTCTGCGTGCAGGGTACGGAATGGTGCTTCAGGAGACCTGGTTAAAAACGGGTACAATCCGTGAAAATATTGCTATGGGAAGACCGGATGCAACGGAAGAAGAGATTGTCGAGGCAGCGAAAGCTTCTCATATCCATAATTATATCCGTCGTCTGCCAAAAGGATATGATACATGGATCACAGAAGATGGTGGCGGGCTTTCACAGGGACAGAAGCAGCTGCTTTGTATTGCAAGAGTTATGTTATGCAGACCACCGATGTTGATTCTGGATGAAGCAACATCATCCATCGATACAAGAACGGAGATCAAGATTCAGCAGGCATTTGCAAAACTGATGGAAGGAAGAACAACTTTCATTGTTGCACACCGTCTGTCAACCATCCGTGAGGCTGATGTGATTCTCGTAATGAAAGATGGAAAAATCATTGAACAGGGGAATCATGAAGTACTGATGAAGAAGGAAGGTTTCTATCATCATCTGTATGAGAGCCAGTTTTCAATGTAGGATAAGGTATGATGCGAGATAGTGAGATACGTTGCAGGTCGCATGAAATGTAAATAGTAACGAAATGAAAAAGGAAGGCTATTAACTACGATAACAGTATAAAGCGTAGTTGATAGCCTTCTTCTTTTCGTTTCAATAAATTATATTTATGGTAGAAGGAATGTATACATTACTATAAAGTGACAGATGCTTCCGCCCATTACGAACAGATGAAAGATTTCATGGCTTCCGAAATTCTTATGCTTGCTGTTGAAAATCGGGAGCTTCAGTGCGTAGATGACACCGCCAACTGTATAGATGATACCACCGGCTAAAAGCCATCCGAAAGCAGCAGCTGACAGATTATCAAGGATTGTAGAAAATGCAAGCACGCAAGTCCATCCCATGCCAATGTATAAAACGGAAGATACCCATTTCGGACAGAATACCCAGAAGGCTTTGATAAGGATGCCGACAATCGCGAATGCCCATACAATACATAGCAGTGTGATACCTTTGCGTCCGCCGATTACCAGCAGGCAGACAGGTGTGTAGCTTCCGGCGATCAGAACGGAGATCATCATGTGATCGATCTTCTTTAAAACCGTATTCACTTTCTCGGAAATATCAAATGTGTGATAAGTGGTACTTGCCGCATAAAGCAAGATAAGGCTGGCTGCGTAAATTGTAAGCGATACAATATAAAGTTTGCTCGGTTCACGAGCTGCTCTGTATAGAAGTGGTATTGCAGCGATAATTGCCATGATCATTCCAATAAAATGTGTAATTGCGCTTCCAGGTTCTTTGATATAAAGTCTTTTTTCCATAATATATACCTCCAATTCGTCTATATGATAACACATAGTTTTTAATACTACATCTCGAATATGTATACACTATAGCACATATTTCTAAAAAATCAAGAGATATTTTGAAATTAAAAGTATCTTATTCCACAAAAAAACAGGATGAAAGAAATCTGTGATGGAAAGTAAAAAACAGGCCGTGATTTCACAAAATTAAAATGTGAAATCACAGCCTGTTTCAGGTTATGTTTCTAATAAGTTCAATCTGTCAATTTATTCGATTACTGTTCCAGTCTTACCATTCAAAGCATCAGCAACTTTATCAAAGGAAGTAATGTAAGCTTTGCGGCCTTCGTGTCCTTCTACGAATTCAACTGCTGCACGGAATTTTGGAAGCATGTTGTAAATTCCAAAATGTCCCTCTTCCATGTAAGTTTTTGCCTGATCAACAGTAATTGTATCCAGAGGTTCCTCATTCGGTTTGCCAAGGTTGATACATACTTTCTCAACATTTGTAAGAATGATGAGAAGATCAGCATTAATTCCTTCTGCAAGCTTTCCGGCTGCGAGATCTTTCTCGATAACAGCACTTGCACCACGTAAATGATTATCCTGCTCAAGTACCGGAATACCGCCGCCACCTGCTGCGATAACAATCTGATCTGCATCAAGAAGAGCTTTCACTGCGTCGAGTTCAACAATCTTGACCGGATTCGGAGCAGAGACAGCACGGCGGAAACCTTTACCTGGTTCTTCCACTACGAAGTTACCTTTCTTGCGTTCTTCATTTGCTTCCTCAGCGTTCATGTAACGACCAAGAACTTTTGTTGGTGTGTAGAAAGCATCATCATAAGGATCTACGATCACCTGAGTAAGGACTGTGCTGACTGTACGGTAGATACCACGGTTGAGAAGTTCTTCGCGGATTCCGTTCTGAAGGTCATATCCGATATATCCCTGGCTCATGGCAGTACATACAGACATTGGGGATGTTGTATAGTCCGGATGGTTCTTTGCAAATTCATTCATTGCAGTGTGGATCATACCAACCTGAGGAGCATTACTGTGTGTGATAGCAACCTGATAGCCTGCTTCGATCAGATCAGCGATACATTTGGCAGTGCTTTTAACGGCTACTTTCTGTTCTGGAAGTGTAGTTCCAAGTGCACGGTGTCCCAGTGCAACAACGACTCTTTTTTTCATAATATTTCCCTTTCTTCTAAGCTGTAATAGTTTGTCAGGGGGAACAGGTTCATACTGTATTAGAAAAAATCACAACAGTAAAACCAACCTTACTGATAATTAAGATTTTACTATTTTTCATCAGTAAAATCAATATTGGATTATGCCGGACAGCAGATCTAATACAAAAACTGTAGTCAGAAGGATACAGATCAAAATTCTCATCCATTTCTTTAATTTCATGAAGAGACTGTTCCAGCGCGGAGCAAAGTAATAGAAAAATGCACAGCCAAGAAGTGCAAATACTGCCCCATCACCAAGATATGCTTCTCCATTCATGAAAGCAAGATAAGAATGATATTTCGGAAGCTCAATTCCAAAGCCAAGATCAAGAAACAGCTGGATGAGATAATCAAGAACTGTATACACAATAAAGTTGATAATAAACATAGTAGCCGGTTTTTTGATATATTTTTTAAACAGCAACAGTATAAGCAGACCACAGATTCCGTACAACGGGAGCCATGGAAGCGTACGAAGGGTTAAATTTTCCAGTGTGCCGCAACTGAGCAGTTCGGAAATGATTTCCAAAAGCCATCCAAAAATAGAAAAGGCATGGAATAAAAATACACAGGACAGAAAGTCATAATTCTGCGCCGGATTGACCGGTGATTTTACTGCGGCAATAGGTGGTTGCACAGAAAAAAGAAATACCGGATACTGATACGGTGCAAAATAAGAGATCTTTGTGTAAGGACCTTCAGAATCGTCATAAAGTGCTTTACTGATCAGAAGCTCATCTTCAGAAGGAACATGCTCAAGATAAGAATCATTGAGCTGCTCATATTTAGGAGCTCTTGAAAGCACATAGTTTCTTCGTAAAAACAGATATAAGGATGCTTTACAGTTCATTTTGTACGGGCGGACATAAAGGATGTCCAAAATTCCAAGTGTAAAGAGAGATAAAAGCTCCCAGCCGAGGAAAGAACAATCTAACAAAAAGAGCTTCCATTTATTTCCCTTTGTAAGCTGTTTAGAGAGAAAAAAGGCATTCTTTTGATTGATTTTTGGATTCTCTGCGAGGATATATGGAATCATGCTATATTCATAATGCTTAATAATTCCACCGATAATTGTTAAATCCCAAAGTTTCTGAAAAAGCGTGTAGCAGAACATCACCCAGGAAGGATTTGCCAGGTAACGCAACTTATATAAAAAGAATATTTTAGAAATATTCGTATCTTCATAGTTATAAGATTCAACAAAAAAACGTTTCTCACCGACAATCAAAAGATTGCTGATAAAAAACTTATATAAAAGAGAAAGAATGACCCCAAGTGTAAGAAACGAAGTGACGATAAAGTCCGGACGCTTCAGGTAATTTTGAACCGTATGTAAAAAGGCAGCGGCTATGAAATTATCAGGAATAAAATCGAGAAATGCACTGCTGAAGCTTTCAGCAGAAATAAAAACAGGTAAAATAAGCGCTGTCTTTGTCTGAATCTTATCAGGAAAATAATTTAAAAATAAAGAGCGGGAAATTGGATACGAAGCTGTGAGCATTGCAATCAGAAAGCAGACAGACACACTTCTCCAATAGTTTGATTTTATTAAAATACGCGCCTTTTTCTTGAGCTCTTTTCTTGACCACATAAATAATATCCCCCATTGAATTGCTGCTGCGGTTCACATGCGTGCAATCAGCAACGCATCGTTTCCATAGATAACATCATTATAATTTAGTTGCGTACAGTTTACAAGTTAAGGTTCAGCTCATAAAGAAATATGTTATACTGTAGTTACTGGTCGCACACCGTGTGAACAGTAACATACTATAATTTACGCGAGCAACGAGCCAAAGTCCGTGCTTGCACGAGACCTTGGCGACTGCC
>OGCM01004032.1_pt1 | contig 10401 bp, 8 predicted proteins | sample 1570151 | NCBI WGS metagenome assembly OGCM01 (sample SAMEA4370582, study PRJEB24528) | human gut metagenome
CATGAGTACCCTTTCCAAAAAGGGGACTTATTCCTATATGGCGCCGGAGATGTACAGGGGAGAAAAGTACGACAGCAGAGTGGATATCTATGCGCTTGGCCTGGTGCTGTATAAACTGATGAATCATAACAGACTTCCGTTTCTGAATCTGGAAAAACAGCTGATCACATACAGAGATAAAGAAAATGCGCTGACAAGGAGAATGTCAGGTGAAACACCGCCTGCGCCGGCAGATGCGGGAGAAGCTTTTGGCGCGGTTATTTTAAAAGCCTGTGCCTATGAGGAAAAGGAACGATATCAGACGCCGCAGGAACTGAGGCAGGCGCTGGAGCGAATCCGGTATGAGGGTACAACTCCTTCAAAACCGAAAACCACCGGGGAAAGGCCGGTTCCGGAGTCCATGCCGAAGTTTCTTCAGGAAGGTGCCGCCAAACAGCTGGCCAGAACAAGTCAGCTGAATACAGATGCGATCCATCAGGCACGGAAAAATTCCGGGCAGGTGTCTGTACAGCCTGAGAAACGTTCCACAGGAGAAACGGCAAAAAATACAGCGCAGAATACGGCAAAAGTGCAGAGTGTGGTACAGAGTCCACAGAAATCAGCACCTGGAAAACCAGTATCCAGAGCGGTAAAGCCAAAAGTCACTTCTATAACCGATCTGGAAGACAGCCGTGACCAGGATCTGCGGGAATGGGAAGAACCTGTAACAGAGTATGACGGAAGTGTTTCTGAAAGAAAAAAGCGGAAGAGCTTTTCCAGGATTATCATTACAGCTGTTATACTTATTGTGCTGATCGGCGGAATCCTCGTGGCACGAAATGTTCTGAATTCTGCAGATGGTGGAAAAGATACATATGTAGATACCGATGATTCGGATGCTCTGAATAAAGGAAATTTTGGGACTGCAGACAGTTCGGATAAGAGTTTTGCCCAGGCAATGGAAACCATACGTGAACATGCGACAACCATAGAGGATGCTCTGGACAGTTATAAACGCGAAGGCACAGAGGGGGACCGCCTGCGTTTTTATAATGGGTCAGGAGAAATTGCCAAAGTGCTTGTATATCCGGACAGTTCCGCTGATGGTGTTTATGAGGAATATTTTTACTGGGGCGAGCAGATGTTTTATACTTATGTATGGGACGGAGACGAGAAACAGTATTTCTATTATCAGGACGGCCTTTTGATCCGATGGATTGATAAGGAAGGAAAGGTCCATGATAAAGAGAGCGATAACGATGAATATGTAGAACTGGGAGACAAATACTGGAGTAATTCGGTAATGGAGCTTCAGCAGTAATGTCGAAAGGGTTTTTACGAAAGGAAAAAGAATGGCCTATCAGATTGATTATGCATACACATGCCACACCGGAAAGGTGAGGGCAAATAATGAGGATAATTTCTGGTGCTGCGGTGTGCGCCTGCCGGTGCACAACCAGGGAGTTGACGGAATCCTGGCAGGTCATACACAGCATTGGCAGCTTCCCGTTCTGGCTGTTTTTGATGGCATGGGAGGAGAAAGCTGTGGAGAAATGGCGGCTTCTGCTGCGGTGGAAGCACTGGGCAGTTTTTATGAAGAAAACCGCAGGAGCCTGAAAAAGGAACCGGTGGCTTTTCTGACAGGAGCCTGCGAAAATATGAATGAAGCAGTATGTCGTTACAGCAGAGAAAACTGTATCAACAGCATGGGAACCACCATGGCATTGCTGTCTTTCAGTGAAAAAGCTATTTATGCCTGTAATCTTGGAGATAGCCGTATTTACCGGCATTTTCAGGGAAAACTCCGCCAGATATCCACAGACCATGTCATTGGCGGGAAAATGCTGGGAAAAGCCCCTCTGACACAATATCTGGGCTTTCAGGAAGAAAATATGGCTCTGGAGCCGTCTATTGTGGAAATCGGATATCAGACCGGAAGCAGTTATCTGATCTGTTCGGATGGAGTTACGGATATGCTTTCTGATGAGGAAATCCGGGAAATCCTTGGGAAAAACAGTACAGCAGAGGAGAAAGTAGAGGAACTGCTGGAAATGGCGCTGGCCAAAGGCGGCAGAGATAATGTAACCATGGTTCTTGCACAGATCAGTGGCTACGAAGAAAGGAATCCTCTCAAACGATGGGCAGAACGGTATAGTACCGGGCGGTAGAAAATCTGCAGCAAAGGGTGTTCATACTGCTGTTTGGACAACTCTGCCGGGGAGGAATTTAAGGGATAAGGAGAATTTACGATGAGAAATCGAATGCAGGATCTTGATTTTGAACAGACAGTTGCCTTCGATTCAGTGAAGGACTTTGAATTTACAAGAAAGGCGGCGCAGAAGTTCCGCCAGGTTGTCAGTCTGGATTCTTTTGAGGATGAGGATGCGGACGTTATTTTTCATTATCTTTATAAAGAAATGGAACTGGTTTCTTTCGGCGATTATCTGAAACGATATGTTTACGAGCGTGCAGAGTTGGAAGAGCCTTTTTCCCAGGTACCCCAGGAGGTTTACAGGGATATTGTGGTGGAATCTTTCAAGGAAACTTATACACCAAAATCCATGTCTCCAACTTCGGCCAAACTGAGTTCTCTGGTGAACAACTGGCTGACACAGGCGTCTGTGAAGCGTGAAACCGTTTTTCTGCTGGGATTCGGGCTTCGAATGAGTACGGAGGATGTATCCGACTTTCTGACCAGGGTGCTCCGGGAGCAGGATTTTGATTTTCATAATCCGGAAGAAGTGATTTACTGGTACTGTTACCGGAACCATCTTGGTTACTATAAAGCTGAAGAATACAGAGAAACCTACAAAAAGCTGACGCCTGTGGAAAAAAAGACAGGTGAAGTTGTATATGGCACAGGTCTCTGTCTGGACAGTGAGGAAAAACTTCTGGAATATCTGGCATTTCTCAAAGGCAGATGCGATGATCCGAAATCTGAAAAGAGCCAGGCTTTTCAGGAATTTATGATCCTTGTGGAGCGTGCAAAAAAGATTATTGCAGCCATGTATCAGGAGGATGAAGAAGAAAACGGCGGTAAAAAAATCTGGAAACCTGAAAATATCAGTGCATCTGATCTGGAGAAAGTGATATGCAGCGGAATTCCCATTAACAAGATGGGAAACCTGAAAAAAATGTCCGCTTCCATTCTGGCAAAACATTTCAGCCAGAAGCGTTTCAGCCGTCAGAGAATCAATAATATCCTGAATCACAAGTTTCCGGTGGAACGTTTTGATTTGATTACGCTGGAATTTTTTGTAATTTCCCAGGAGATGGCAGATGACGATCCGTATACCAGGTACCGTCATTTTCTGGAAGAAATCCAGGAGATTCTGGCCCGCTGTGGAATGAGTGAAATTTACATAGTAAATCCATATGAATGTTTCCTTCTGATGTGTCTTTTGACAGACTGCCCGCTGGCAGTATTTTCTGAGATATGGGAGAAATCCTACGAAGAAGGGGAAGAAAAAAGCTGAAAAAAAGGATGATGCGTATCTGGCGCGTCATCCTTTTTTGTCTGTGCTTTATTCGTTGTAATAACCGTAAATGGAACGGCTGGTCTGAGCAATGGTATTCTGGGCTGCGGCAGTATCATTAAGATCCTGGGACATAAAGCAGACAACAAGATCAACAACTTTGGCTGTATCGTAGATGATACCGGCATCATTTTCTACGGTGTCAAGTTCACCGGTTTTGTTGGCAACTTTTACGCCCTCCGGCATCTGTGCCGGAATTTTGTTTGTTCTTGTCTGCATCTTCAGAAGATGATACATATATTCCGCACCTGCAAGCGTGTCATCGGTGGAAGTACCTTTATCAATCTGATAAATGGTTTTCAGGAATTTTCCACAGTCTTTTACGGAGGTGTAATTATCTCCATTGGAGTTGTCTGCAAGAAGGAGACGTCCCATGGAAGTACTGGTATATCCGTGGTCCTGGCAGAACTTGTTGACGCGGGCCATTCCGGCAGCATCATCACCACCGCCAAGATAATTGACAAGTGTATTGGCAGCATCATTGTCGCTGACTGTAATCATGGAATTCAGATTATCATCCAGTTTATCTTTTCCGTAGGTGGCGGAAAGACTGTCATAATCTTCGTATACAGCGCCCATGATATAGAGCTTGATCAGGCTGGCAGCCTGCATCTGCTGGTCATTGATGGAACCTTCGGTATTTTTTGCAAGGTTACATACGTATACAGACCAGGTACCGTTGCCGGAAGGAAGAAGGGACTGTACCTGATTCAGAAGATTGTCCATGCTGGAATCAGAATTATCCGTAAAAGTACTGCTTCCACTGGAAGGAGAAAGAGTACCTTCTTCCTGAGAAGAGCTGTCCTGACTGTCAGAAGACGCGGACGGGCCTGCAACTTCTCCGGAATTCTGAGAATCAGACTGTACGCCTGCGGCAGCAGCGGCGCTGGCAACGGTAGGATCATCCGGATAGAGGGCATCCAGCTGGTCTGCCTTGGTGCTTAATTCTGCAGCAGAATCCGAAACTTCCTGTACGCTTTTCTGCAGTTCGTTGACCTTGGACTGAAGGGATGCAAGTTTGTCCAGGGAGCGGACATTCAGTGCGCCAAGTCCTGCCAGAGCAACGGCAAGGACTGCAATCACAATATATAAGAAAACATTTTTTTTCATAAAAGTTACTCCTTTTTACTGAAAATAAGCATCAATTCCATTGGCGATTCCTTCTGCCATTGTCTGCTGGAAGGAAGAATCTGCCATTTTCAGATCATCGTTCTGATTGGTCATAAATCCCATTTCCACAATGGTCACCGGTATAGTACTCCAGTTGATACCTGTCATGGTATCTGTGTAGATAATTCCACGGTTCTGAAAACCGGTAGCTGCACAGTAGGAATCAACAATACACTGGGAAAGTCGGTTGGAACTGTCATAGAGACTGGAAACATAAGGATTCTGCTGGGACGGGCACATGGTAAGAGCTCCGGAAACAGAAGAAGAATCATCACCGTTTGCATGAATACGTACGCAGATTTCCGCACCCTGGGAAGCAACCAGCTCTGCACGTTCCTTATTGCTGGTGGCAGTGTCATTATCAGTTCTTGTCATTACTACCTGGTATCCACGCTGTTCCAGAATATTTTTTAGAAGAAGGGATACATCCAGGTTTAGCTGATATTCCGGAAGGCCGCTGTAGGAACCTCTGGTTCCGGTAGAAGCTTTTGCCTTCATGGTGGAGGAACCGGGACCATTTGGTTCGGTGGCACTCATATCAACGTTTTCACCCTGATGTCCAGGATCAATTCCTACGATGTGGCCATTTGCAGCAGAAGCAGTGGTATCGCTGCCTCTGTCAGAGAATCCCTCACCACCGGCTTCACTGAAAACAGAAGGTTTGGAACTTTTCTGGCTGTTTTCGGATTCCGGTGCGCGTTCGTGTTCGCCGGTGTTGTTCTTTACTGCCTGTTCAGTCTGGGAGCGTTGCTGCAGATATTTGTCGGCTGCCTGTTTCTTTTCGATCTTGGCTGTATAAAGGTCAATATCTTCTTTCATGGCTTTCTGCTTCGTTTTGACCGGTTCGATGACGGAAGTCATTTTCTGGTCTGCGGCATCAATTTTCTGATAGGTTTTGTAACTTAAGCCAAAAAGCAGTCCAATACAGATAAGACCCGTCAGAAACAGGACGATCGCCATCAGATGGGGCTTTTTTTCCATAAGATCATGTCCTTTCTGGGGAAATAGTTTGTATTTGTAAAACATTATAAAGAAGGACTTCGGAAAAAGCAATTGCGAAATTCTCCTTGACAAAAGAGAAAAGTATGATACTATATATGTAAAATAATTATATATAAAAATTTTATATATAAAATAATTACATAAAGGGGTGAGCGTATGTATTACTATCCGGTGTCAGCTGTGCTGACGGAATGCCTGATCCTCTCTGTTGTGGAACAGCAGGATTCCTACGGATATGAGATTAGTCAGACTGTGAAGATGGTAGCATCGATTAAGGAATCAACTCTGTATCCTATTTTGAGGAAGCTGGAGACAGGCGGATATCTGACAACTTATTCCGAGGAGTTCCAGGGAAGGAAGCGCAAGTATTATTCCATCACAGAGGAAGGACGCAGTCATCTGGAATATCTGAGGAAAGAGTGGAGAGAATACCGCGATACCATAGATGATATTGTGGAAGGGAGACTTCGAAAATGACGAGGAAAGAGTATATGGAGCAGCTCAGGAAATATCTGAAGCGGCTTCCGAAAGAAGATTATGAGAATGCCATTGAATATTTTTCGGAATATTTCGATGAGGCAGGTCCGGAGAATGAGCAGCAGGTAATGGAGGAACTTGGCGAGCCGAAGGAAGCAGCCAGGGAACTGCTTCTGAATCTTCTGCAGGAGAGTGTGGGAGACGGGAAAGACAGTACCGGAGAAAAAGAGACGGAACTGCCGGCAGAAGGTTCCGGCAACCGACGGAGTGCAGCAGGACAAAATGCAGCTGCTTCAACCAGTGATTCTACAAAGAAGAAACGTTCTCCGGGTAAGATCATCCTCCTTGCAATTCTTGTCCTCTGTGCGTCACCGGTAAGTCTGGCACTTATGTTCAGTGTGCTGGCAGTATTGTTTGCCGTAGTAGTTGTGATCGCAGCCGTGATTTTTTCCCTGGGTGTGGTCAGCATCGCAACCATAGCCGGAGGAATCATGGTAGCCGGTTTTGGAGCCACACTGATCCTGAAATCTGTGGCAGCAGCCTGCATGATGGTTGGCGGCGGATTTCTTATGGCAGGAGCCGGAATCCTGGTCGGTGTGCTTACCATATATATCTGTAAATGGTGTGCAACAGGAATCGGACGTCTGGTAAACCGATTTGTAAGAAAGAAGGTGCAAAGAAATGAATAAGATCGCAAAAACAGCATTGATGACAGGCACAGCGCTCTGTGTGGCGGGAGTCGTTCTTTCTACAGCAGGATATTTTGCCGGGGGAAAAGATTTCACATATGCTTCAGATCATGTGTATGTATCCGGAGGAAATTCTTCTGCTCATAAAAACCTTGCAGTTATGAAAAAAGAACAGATCGATGATTTTACAAAACTGAATGTAGATTTTGAGGATCTTGACCTGGATATCCGGACTTCGGATGATGACCATTATTATATGGAATATAAACTTGAGAAAAACGGAAAGAAAGATCCCCTGACCTGGGAGGATAAAGACGGAGAACTTACACTTAAGGAGTCCGAAGGAGGAACGGGAGGTTATTTTATAACATATGATCTGGGAGTCTTTCGGACACATATAGAGCAGACCCAGAAAGAAGATGCGGTAAATACAGTGATTCTCTATGTGCCGGAGAAAGCGCAGCTTCTGGAAGCTGAGATTCAGCTTTCGGACGGAGATTTTACTGCCGATCAGCTTTTATGTGAAAAAATGACAGCGCAACTTTCCGATGGAGATCTGATGCTGGACAAAGGCGTGTTTGAAAAATTTGAGGCAAAGCTTGGCGACGGAGATCTGGATGTAAAAGAGCTTCAGTGTACGGATAACATGCAGCTGAAATCCGAAAGCGGAGATGTGAGCATAAAAAGAGCAGATCTTACAGACGGCCAGATTTCTCTTGATGATGGTGAGCTTCAGATGGGCAACAGCAGTTTTAACGGAGATATGGAAATCACCAGCTCCAACGGAGATGTTTCCATCCAAATGAAAAAGAGCAGCGTGGATAAAACCAACATTTATCTGAAAACCACAGACGGGGATGTGGATACCAGAGATCTTTCCCGGGGAAAATCCAGCAATGAGGAAGACCTCTCGGTTTATGAGAACAAAGTGGGCGCTTCCGCACCGACTTTAAATGTAAACAGCAGCGACGGAGATATTACATTAACCGAATCCGCCAGATAATAAAAGAATAATCCAGTAAAAAGAAATCTTCTGAACAGCAGCAGACAAAAACACTGCTGTTTGGGAGATTCTTTTTGTTGTAAATAAAATAGCAGGATGGTAAAATATACATTTGATACAACGTTACACTGAGCAGGAGAAGGTTAAAAAAATCAAATGATAAAAAAAGATAATACTTCAAAACAGATCAGGATCTACTGTCTGGTCGTAGGGATCATTTCCTTCTTTATAGTATCCGTCTGCGGACAGCTGCTCAACAGGAATACTGTAAATGAAGAGAAAATGCGAGCTGCTTTTACAGCGGAAACAACCGTGAACCGGATAAGATCACAGCTTAACCGATATCTTGATGTCTCAGAATTCTTTCAGAATATAATTGAATCCGGACATCAGATGGACAGCAAAGAATTTCAGGCTCTGTCGCAGATGATCTCCGATGATTCTCAAATTATAAAAGTTATTGAACAGGCACCGGACGGAGTAGTTAAGGATATTTATCCTCTGAAAGGAAATGAGGCAGCTTTTGGAATTGATATGCTAAATAATCCGGCCCGTAAATATGAAGCGAATCTGGCAATGAAAAGCGGCCAGTATACCATAGCCGGTCCTTATGAGCTGAATCAGGGAGGCCTTGGCTCACTGTTGTTTGAACCGATTTATATTACAGATAAATCCGGGGAAAAATCCTTCTGGGGATTCTCAATCCTGGTACTTGACTGGAACCGATTTCTGGAAGAACTGGAACTGGATAAGCTTACCGATGCTTCCTACTGTTATCAGATGTGGAAAAAAGACGGAAATTCCGGAAAGAAAACGATCATTGCCCAGGGTGGAGATGCGATTCACAAAGGAGCTGTACAGATCAGCTGTAAGGTTCCAAATGACACTTGGTATTTTGAGATTATTCCACATACCGGATGGGTTACCGTGAAACAGCAGGCACTGGTTTTTCTGGTTGCTGTAAGCATAGCGGTTCTGGCCACTGCGATCTGTTATCTGATGCTTCACAGAAAACAGAGAGAAAAACTGTATACAGAAGAAATCCGGAAGTCCGCGGAAAAAGCCAGAAAAGCAAATGAGGCAAAGACGAGATTTCTCTTTAACATGAGCCATGATATCCGGACGCCAATGAATGCCATCGTAGGATTTTCCGGACTTCTTGAGAAGAGTCTCCATGATGAAAAGAAATCTCTTGGCTACATAAAAAAGATCAGGGTTTCCAGCGATATTTTGCTGACGATCATCAATCAGGTTCTGGAAATGGCCCGTATCGAAAGTGGAAAGATCACTCTGAATCCGGAAAGTGTAAATATCCGTGAAATGGTGGAAGCCATGAACACCGTTTTTGAATCATCCCTTACAAAAAAATCTCTGGAATATCAGTGCAGCCTGAATGTGGTCCACGATCAGATCCTGTGTGATAAAACAAAGATGGAGGAAATTATTCTGAATGTTGTCAGCAATTCCATCAAGTATACCAATCCTCATGGAAAGATCACAGTATCCATTGATGAGCTGGATTCTGAGGATGAGAAAAACGCAAACTATAAAGTTGTTGTAGAAGATAACGGGATTGGAATGAGCCAGGATTATCTTCCACATATCTTTGAGGAATTTTCCAGGGAACATACTTCTACGGAAACCAGAGTTGCAGGCACAGGACTTGGACTTCCAATCGTAAAATCTCTGGTTGACCGGATGGGTGGAACCATCGAAGTAGAAAGTGAAGAGGGAAAAGGCACCCGCTTTATTATGAAATTTTCTTTTCCTGTCAGTTTAGAAAACCAGGTTCGGGAAAAAGAGAAACAGAATATTCCGGATATTACAGAGAAGCTTGAAGGAAAACGGATTCTTCTTGCGGAAGATAATGAACTGAACGCGGAAATTGCGGAGACAGTTCTTGAAGAAACCGGAATAAAAGTGAAACATGTGGAAGATGGCATCCAGTGTATTGAGGAACTGAAAAAGATGCCGGAGAAATATTATGATGTGATCCTGATGGATGTCCAGATGCCAAATATGGATGGTTACACGGCAACACAGAGGATCCGGGATTTGGACGATTCGAGAGCTGAGATTCCGATCATTGCCATGACAGCCAATGCTTATGATGAGGACAGACGGAAGGCACAGGAAGCGGGAATGGATGGTTTTCTGGCGAAGCCACTGGACGTGGATGAGATGATGCGTCTGCTGGCCCAAATTATAAAAACAGAATAAATGAAACAGCACAAAACGCAGGATTTTTCTGGAGAAAAATTCCTGCGTTTTTTTGGCTGAAATGTATTGACAAATCCCTGTACTATGATATAATTCAATCAAATCACAGAAAACATATATAGTTACTAGGAAATAAGGAAATAGAGATAAGGAATTAAGGAGGATATCACCATGGGTAAAATTTACGGAAGCGCACTGGAACTGATCGGAAACACACCACTTGTAGAGATCAAGAATGTAGAGAAGTCAGAGGGACTTGAGGCTACCATTCTTGCCAAGCTTGAGTATTTTAACCCGGCAGGAAGCGTTAAGGACAGAATCGGTA
>OGCM01004033.1_pt1 | contig 10394 bp, 9 predicted proteins | sample 1570151 | NCBI WGS metagenome assembly OGCM01 (sample SAMEA4370582, study PRJEB24528) | human gut metagenome
TTAGACATCAAGATCACCAAAACCACAGCCCCCAAGGAAAAGCCCAAGGGAAATCTGGGCTTTGGCCGGATTTTTACCGACCACATGTTTGTCATGGACTACACCCAGGGAGTGGGTTGGCACGACCCCCGCATTGTGCCCTATCAGGACCTCACCCTGTCTCCCGCCGCCATGGTGTTTCACTACGGCCAGGAGATGTTCGAGGGCCTGAAGGCCTACAAGGGGGATGATGGGGCCAACTACCTTTTCCGCCCGGACATGAATGCCAAGCGGACCAACGACACCAACGACCGCCTCTGCATCCCCCGGGTTCCGGAGGAGGACTACGTCCAGGCGGTGAAGGCCATTGTCTCCGTGGACCAGGACTGGATTCCCACGGCCCCCGGCACCTCCCTGTACATCCGCCCCTTTATCATTGCCACGGAGCCCTTCCTGGGGGTGGATGTCTCGCAAACCTTCCAGTTTATCATCATTCTCTCCCCCTCGGGCGCCTATTATGAAAGCGGCCTGGAGCCGGTGGGCATCTTATGCTCCCACGTCCACGTGGACCACTGCGGCAACAACCGGTATTTTCAGGAGAAGTACGGCATTCCTGTGGCCCTCACCCCCAGCGAGGCGGGGATGTGCCGGTCGGTCACCACCCTGAAGAGCTATTTTCTCGTCCTGTCCCCACAGACGGTGGAGCGGGAGGCCGGGTGGCTGGTCCACACCCCGGACGTGCTCCTCCCGGAGACGGAGGGGGACTTCGCTTTCGCCGGGGCGACCTTTCACATCGTCCCCACCCCGGGGCACTCCCCCGGGCACACCTCCCTGGTCACGGCGGACAACGTGTGCTACACCGGGGACGCCATGGTCAGCCGGGAGCTGATGGGGGCCAAGCTGCCCTATCACTTCAACTATGCCCAGGCCAACGAGAGCCGGGAGCGGCTGCGCAGCTTACACTGCGACAAATACATCATGGCCCACCGGGACGTGTGTGACCGGGGGGAGTTTCTGCCCCTCATCGACGACAACCGGGCGCTGATCCAGCAGCGGGCGGGGGAGATCCTGGAGACCATCACCCGGCCCATGACCCTGGACCAGATCACCGGGGCGGTGTGTACCCGCTATCAGCTCTTCACCAAAAAGCCCAGCCGTGCCCTGCGGTTCCAGCGGAACATCCGCCTGTTTCTGGACTTTTTAATGGACGAGGGGCTGGTGGAGCTGCGGCCTAGTAAGGGCGTGATCTGGTATTCCCGGGTGTGAGACCCGCAAAACTGCGGAATTTTCCCCAATAGGGGCTTGCGCTGGGGAAAAAACTGTGGTATTCTTTAATCTGCGTCCAGATGTCTGGACGGACTTTGCAACAACCGGCCCACAGGGCTTTGAAAGGAACGATGAAAGCAATGAATCTGGTAATCACGGTGATTCAGGTACTGTGTTCTCTGGTCCTGGTGGCCATCGTCATGCTCCAGTCCGGCAAGAGCGCCGGCCTGTCCGGGGCTATCTCCGGCATGGCGGATACCTTCCTGTCCAAGAACAAGGCCAAGACCATGGACGCCAAGCTGGCCAAGGCGACCAAGTGGGTGGCCATTTTGTGGGTGATCCTCACCCTGGCCCTGTGCGTCATCCAGTAAGTAAGATAAAAAAATTCCCGTCCGAAAGGACGGGAATTTTTTTATCTTATGGGCCTTCAGCCGTTGCTGCTGAGCAGCTGCTGCTTCACGTCCCACAGCTTTTGGGACAGGTCCACATAGTAGTTGTGGGGGTTCTCAAAGCGCTTGACCTCGTCCCACAGGGAGTCCACCTGGCGCTGGCAATAGGCCCGGCTGGTCTGGATATCGGGCACCTGATACACCAGCTTGCCCCCCTGGAACACGGGCACCAGCAGCTCGGTGGCATAGATGTCGGTAAAGGTCTTCTTCTTCCAGGTGGCGTCCGGGTCGAACAGCTCCAGGGGCTGGGAGAAGTCGAACTCCTCGTCGTGGAGGCAGACCAGGTCGGCCTCGGCCTTGCCGGTGTCCTTGGAGAAGATGCGGTAGACCTTTTTAAAGTGGGGGGTGGTGATCTTGGCGGGGTTCTCGCTGATCTTGATCTTGGGGATGATGTTGCCCTGGTCGTCCTCGATGGCGGCCAGCTTATACACGCCGCCGAACACCGGCTCGGACCGGGAGGTGATCAGCCGCTCGCCCACGCCGAAAGCGTCGATGCGGGCGCCCTGGCGCACCAGGTCCCGGATGATATACTCGTCCAGGGCGTTGGAGACAAAAATCTTGCAGTCGGTCAGCCCCGCCTCGTCCAGCATCTTCCGGGCCTTTTGAGACAGATAGGTCAAATCGCCGGAGTCCAGCCGGATGCCGCAGCGGGTGATGCCCTGGGGCAGCAGCACCTCTTTAAAGGCCCGGATGGCATTGGGCACGCCGGACTTGAGCACATTATAGGTGTCCACCAGCAATGTGGCGTTGTTGGGATACAGCTGGCAATAGGTCTTGAAGGCGGTATACTCGTCGGGGAACATCTGCACCCAGGAGTGGGCCATGGTGCCCGAGGCGGGGGAGCCATAGCGCTGGTCGGCCAGGGTGCAGGCGGTGGAGGCGCAGCCGGCGATATAGCTGGCCCGGGCGCCCAGAATGGCCCCGTCCGCCCCCTGGGCCCGGCGGGAGCCGAACTCAGACACCGGGCGGCCCTCGGCGGCCCGGACGATGCGGTTGGACTTGGTGGCGATCAGGCTCTGGTGGTTCAGGGTCAGCAGGATAAAGGTCTCCACGAACTGGGCCTGGATGGCCGGGGCGCGGACCGTCAGAATGGGCTCGCCGGGGAAGACAGGGGTGCCCTCGGGCACGGCCCAGATGTCGCCGGTAAACTCAAAGTGCAGCAGATACTGCAAAAACTCCTCGCTGAAGCAGCCCTTGCCGCGGAGATATTCCACGTCCTCCTCGTCAAAGGTCAGGTCCTGGATATACTCCACCACCTGGGCCAGGCCCGCGGCGATGGAAAAACCGCCCTTGTCGGGCACCGAGCGGTAGAACACGTCGAAATAGCAGATCCGGTCCTTCAGTCCCGTCTGAAAATAGCCGTTGGCCATGGTCAGCTCATAAAAATCACACAGCATCGTCAGGTTTGTTTTCGCTTTCATTCCTGAGGCCGCCTCCTCATATCAGGGGGTGACAAGACACCCCGTTTTCCCCCTATTATAACCGGATTCGCGGGAAAAGGCAACTGTGAATTCTGTGCCCATTGCCTTTTCGGGCAAAGGGTGGTAAAATAGCCGAAAAAGGCTGTGCCCGTGCAAGTTTCACGCTGCGGGCCCTGTTCCACCGCGTCCCGACACAGAGAAAAGGGGAGTGCTGCATCATGCGCAAGCTGGTCATCGACAGAGCCGCCATCAAGAATAACCTGACGGTCATCAAGGACCGGGCCGCCGGGGCCGCCATTTACGGCGTGGTCACCGGAGACGGGCAGGGGGTGGGCGCCGCCGCCCTGGCCCAGCTGCTGCGGGACGAGGGCATCGGGCGCTTCGCCGTGTCCGAGGTCTCCGAGGCCGAGGCCCTGCGCCAGGCGGGCTTTGTGGACGAGGAGATCTTGATGCTCCGGGCCACCACCGACCGGGAGGAGCTGGAGCGGCTGGTGGACCTGAACGTGGTGTGTACCGTCTCCTCCGTGGACACGGGCATGGCCCTGAACGCCCTGGCGGGCAACCGCTCCACCGTGGCCGAGGCCCACATCCAGGTGGACACGGGCATGGGCTTTGGGGGCTTTTTGGTCAGCGAGCCGGAAAAGCTGCTGCTGGCCTATCGCTCCATGCCCAACGTGGCCCTGTCCGGGGTGTATACCCAGCTCCATGCCGCCCGGCCCAACGACCCCCAGGCCAAGCGCCAGCTGGAGCAGTTTCAGCAGGCCCTGGATGCCATCCACCAGGCGGGATTCGAGACCGGGGTGGTCCACGCCGCCGGCTCCTTCGCCCTGCTCCACGGGCTTGCGCCGGAGCTGGACGGGGTCCGGGCCGGCTCCGCCATCCTGGGCCGGTGCCGCCGCACCCGGGACGACGGACTGAAGACCGTGGGTTTTGGACAGGCCCCCCTGACAGAGGTGCGCTGGCTGCCCAAAGGCCACGTGCTGGGGGTGGACCGGCCCGTCACCCTGAAAAAGCCCACCCGGGTGGCGGTGCTGCCCGTGGGCTATCAAAACGGCTTTGGGGTCACTCGGCCCAGGGAGACGGGGCTGCTGGCTGCCATCGCCCGGTGGCGGAAAAATAACCGCCGCACCGTGCGCCTGGGGTCTCAGCGGGCCCGTGTGCTGGGCGGCCTGGGGGCCAGCGAGCTCATCCTGGACGTGACGGACCTGAAGTGCTCCGTGGGCGACCTGGCCACCTTTGAGATGGACCCCCTGTTCGCCCGGGGCTTTCAGGTGGAGTTTCGATAAGGGGCAAGCCAAGTAGGGGCGGATGTCCTCATCCGCCCGAAGGATGACCACCCATATATCGACGGGCCGCTGGGGACAGCGGCCCCTACGAGCAGCAACGGTGATTTTTGTAGGGGCGGATATCATCCGCCCGAGTACCTGTGCGCCAACGGCGGGCGGCTGATAGCCGCCCCTACAGAACAGAGGAGAATGCCTATGCCCCCTAAAATTTTAGTCATCTGCGGGCCTACGGCCTCGGGGAAGACGGCCCTGGCGGTGGAGCTGGCCCTGCGGCACCATGGCGAGGTGGTGTCGGCGGACTCCATGCAGATCTATCGCCGCATGGACATCGGCACCGCCAAGCCCACCCGGGAAGAGATGCGGGGCGTGCCCCACCACATGCTGGACGTGGCCGACCCGGAGGAGGACTTCTCCGTGGCCCGGTATGTAGACATGGCTGCCAAATGCGTGGACGACATCCTGTCCCGGGGCAGGCTGCCCATTCTGGCCGGGGGCACGGGGCTTTATATCGACTCGCTGCTCTCGGGCCGGACCTTTGCGCCCTTTCAGCCGGACAGCCCCCTGCGGGGGCAGCTGGAGGAGCAGCTGCGCCGGGAGGGCGGGGCCGCCATGCTCGCCCGCCTGGCCCAGGTGGACCCGGACAGCGCCGCCCGCCTCCACCCCAACGACGAAAAGCGCATCGTCCGGGCGTTGGAGGTATATCAGTCCACAGGCAAGACCATCACCCAGCACAATCTGGAGACCCAGGCCATCCCGCCCCGGTATGACGCCCTGACTCTGGCCCTGGCCTTTGAGCGGCGGGAGGACATGTGGAGCCGCATTGACCGCCGGGTGGACCAGATGATGGACCAGGGGCTGGTGGCGGAGGTGCAGGGCCTTTTAGACTCCGGCGTGCCCGCCAAGTGTACCGCCATGCAGGCCATCGGCTATAAGGAGATGGCCGCCGCCCTGCTGTCCGGCGGGGACGTCCGGGCCGCCGCCGAAGAGATCCAGCTCCGCTCCCGCCAGTATGCCAAGCGGCAGCTCACCTGGTTTAAGCGGAACAAGGCCGCCCGGTGGCTGCTGTGGGGCCGGGAGCCGGATTTTGCGGCTGCCCTCCAGACTTCGACAGAATATATGGAAGAATTTGGTTTAGTATAAAAGCACTCAGGGACTTTCCCAAGCACCCCCGGCGTCGCCCGAGGGTTTGGGACGGGCCCCAAAAGAAAAAGGAGTGCTACTTATGCAGAAAACCAACAACCTTCAGGAGATCTTTCTCACCCAGCTGCGCCGGGAGCGCCGCCCCGTCACCATGTTTTTGATGAACGGCTTTCAGATGCGGGGCTATGTCACCGGCTTCGATGCCTTTTCCGTGGTGCTGACCAGCGACGGAAAGCAGATGTTCGTCTATAAGCACGCCATTTCCACCATTACGCCGGAGCGCCCCGTCCCCCTGACGGAGCAGAGCGCTGGAATCCCCCAGTCATCGCCCTACGGCGATGCCAGCCCCCTTTAACAAGGGGGCCTGATAAAGCGCGTAACAGCAGCCCCCCTTGTTAAAGGGGGGAGGGCCGCGCAGCGGCGGGGGGATTCTACATATCGGCAGAAAAGAGGACCCCATGAAGCAAGGAAAATCTGTCATCACCTTTGCCATGGCCGCCATCGCCGTGGCCCTGGTCATCTACTTCGGCTTTTACGTGGCCAAGGTGTTCAGCGAACCCTATACCACCGCCCTGGCCTATACCTATACCTCCAACGACAGCGCCGAGGCCGTGGGCATTCTGGTCCGGCAGGAGACCGTCCTCCCCGCCCAGACGGGCATCGTGGACGTGACCCGGTCAGAGGGGGAAAAGGTGGGCGTGGGCCAGAGCGTGGCCCAGGTCTATCGGGACAGCCAGGCCCAGACCAACCAGGCCGACTTAGAGGCCCTGGCCGACCAGATCCAGCTGCTGGAATACTCCTCTGACGGCGGGGGCGTGGACTCCGCCGCCAAGCTGGACGAGAATATCTTGCAGGCCGTCACCGCCCTCCACGCCGCCTCCGGCGTGGGGGACTATAACCAGCTGGAGGATCAGGTGCGCACCCTGAAGAGCACCGTGCTCAAGCGGGGCTATGTCTATGGCAACGGCCTGGGGTCCGAGGAGTTGACCCAAAAGCTCAACGACCTGAAAAGCCAGTACGCCGCCCTGAAGCAGCAGACCTCCTCCTCCACATCCTCCGTCCGGGCCCCCCAGTCCGGGGTGTTCTCCACCCTGGTAGATGGGTATGAGACGGCGGTGACCCCCCAGACCGTGTTCCAGCTGACCCCCTCCTCCCTGTCCGCCCTGCTGGCCGGGCAGGGGAAGGAGTCCGGCGGCGGGGTGGGCAAGCTCATCACCGCCACCCGGTGGTATTTCGCCTCTGCCCTGCCCGTCTCGGTGGCCGAGCGCTTGAAGCAGGGCGGCACGGCCGCCCTGCGCTTTACCGGCGACTTTGACCAGGACATCGACATGCGGGTGGACCAGATCGGCGAGGCCGAGGGGGACAAGAGCGTGGTGGTCTTCTCCACCGACCGCTATCTGTCTCAAACCACCCTGCTGCGCCAGCAGACGGCGGAGCTGATCTTCAACAGCTGGTCCGGCCTGCGCATCCCCAAGCAGGCCCTGCGCATGGAGAAGAGCACCTATACCGACAAGGAGACCGGCCAGGAGGTGCAGAACAACCGCCTGGGCGTGTACGCCCTGCTGGGCGGACGGGCGGAGTTTAAGACCGTAGAGGTGGTCACCGAGGGGGACGACTATTACGTGGTCCGCTCCACCACCGACGAGAGCGACGCCCTCCGCGCCGGAGACGAGGTCATCGTCAGGGCGACGGAATTGTATGACGGGCAGTTGTTGGAGCATTAAAGAGTGATGAGTTAGGAAGGATGAGTTAGGAGTTTAAAAACTCATCTCTCATCCCTCCTAACTAAAAACAAAGACCGAATAAAGACAGAAAAGGTGATTAAAATGGATGTTTCTCAACATGTTCAGTCGGTAATGGAGCGCATTCGCCAGGCGGCACTGGCCGCCGGGCGGGAGCCGGGGGAGATCACCCTGTGCGCGGCGACGAAGGTTCAGACCGACGAGACCATCCGGGCCGCCATTGCCGCCGGGGTGCGGGTGTGCGGCGAGAACCGGGTGCAGGAGCTGGTGGCCCATCTGGCCGCCGACGCCTATGCCGGGGCGGAGCAGGTCCACTTCATCGGCCACCTTCAGACCAACAAGGTCAAACAGGTGGTGGGCCACGTGGATCTCATCCAGTCGGTGGGCTCTGCCCATCTGCTCCAGGCCATCCAGAACCAGGCGGACAAGCAGGGTCTGGTCCAGGATATCCTGCTGGAGGTGAACATCGGCCAGGAGGAGAGCAAAGGGGGCTGTATGCCCCAGGAGGTGGAGGCCTTGGCCCGTCAGGCCATGGACATGAGCGCCGTCCGCCTGCGGGGCCTGATGGCCATCCCCCCTGTCTCCGCCCAGCCCGGGGCCAACAAGCCATATTTTGCGGCAATGCGTCAGCTTTTTGTTGACATCAGGGAAAAAATGTCGGATAATGAGAATGATATCGTTTGTCTGTCTATGGGCATGAGCGGAGACTTTGAGGACGCCATCGCCGAGGGCGCCACCATGGTAAGGGTGGGGTCCGCCCTGTTCGGCCCCCGGCCCCCCATGAAGTCTCATCTGCCCTCCTGAGTTCGGCTGTGATCTGACCTTTTCAGGATAATCGGAGAGAAAAGAGGAAGTACCATGGGATTATTGGATGAATTCAAGCGCCTTGCCCATCCCTACGAGGATGAGGAGGAGGACGACTATGACGAGTATGACGCCCCCGCCCCCCGCTCTGAGCGTCAGGACCGGTCTGACCGCGCTGACCGCAGCGACCGGGCGGACCGCGCCGCCGAGCGGGCCGAGCGCCGGGAGCGCACCGGGTCGCTGTACAGCTCCACCGCCCTGATGGACGAGGAACGCCGCAGCAACAAGGTGGTGAACATCCGGGCGGCCACCCAGCTTCAGGTGGTGCTGGTGAAGCCGGAGAAGTTTGAGGACGCCTCCTCCATCGCCGACCACCTGCGGGAGAAGCGCACGGTGGTGCTGAATCTGGAGTCCACCAACAAGGAGATCGCCCGCCGTCTGCTGGACTTTTTGTCCGGCGTGGCCTATGCCAACGAGGGCAAGATCAAAAAGGTGGCCATCTCCACCTATATCATCACCCCCTATAACGTGGACATTCTGGGGGATCTCATCGACGAGCTGGAGAATAACGGGATGTATTTCTGATCCCGCGCCCCCGGGCCGGTCAGGCAGGGGGCGGTTTTTTAGGAGGTAATGGACTATGCTGACCCCTCAGGAGGTCTCTGAGCGCGCCTTTCAAAAGGCGTCCTTCGGCGGCTATAACATGGGACAGGTGGACGAGTTCCTGGATGTGCTCACCGGGGACTATTCCGCCCTGTACAGCGAGAACGCCGTTTTAAAGAGCAAGATGAAGGTGCTGGTGGACAAGGTGGAGGAGTATCGTTCCACCGAGGAGGCCATGCGCAAGGCCCTGATGACCGCCCAGCGCATGGCGGACACCATGGTGAAAGAGGCCGAGCAGAAAAAGGCCGAGATGCTCCAGCAGGCCGAGGGCGAGGCCCGGCAGCGCAAGCAGGCTTTAGAACAGGAGCTCCAGGCCGAGGAGTATCGCCTGGCCCAGGCCAAGGAGCACACCGCCCAGTTCGTCGCCCAGGTGAAGGCCCTTCAGGCCGCCCAGGCCCAGTATCTGGACCAGCTCTCCCAGCTCTCCCCCGCCGCCCCCGTCCAGAGCCAGGAGGACCGGGTGGAGGAGGCCGCCGAGGAGATCGACGACAACGTTCAGCGCCTGCTGGCCCAGGCCATGCAGGAGGCCACCGCCGCCAACCAGGCCCAGCAGGCCCAGGAGACCGAGCAGGACCAGCCCCAGCCCGAGGCCGACCTGTCCGACACCGCCGAGTTCTCCCCCGTCTCCGCCCAGCCCCAGCCTGAGGAGCAGGCCCAGGAGGAGGACGTGCCCCCCGCCCGCCGGGATGGCCGCATCGATTTCGGTTCCCTGCAATTTGGCCGGGATTATGAGATCAAGTAAAATTTTAGGCATAAAAAACAGCCCTGAGAGGGCTGTTTTTTTATGCGCGGGAAATTTTGAGAGAGCATAACATTTTTTCGTCGTAAAAAGTGTTGCTAAACAACAAAAGTTTGTTGTAATTTTTGTGGCCGTGTGCCATACTATACTTGTATCAGAGGGATGGAGGTGTGCGTATGTACCGGATCGCCATGGAAAAGCTGTTAAAGTGGAAAGAGAGCAGACATCGAAAGCCCCTTATCATCGAAGGGGCACGCCAGGTGGGCAAGACCTGGCTGATGCGAGAGTTTGGCAGACAGGCGTATGGGGACACCGTATACATCAATTTTGACGCCAATTCCAGAATGGCGGAGCTGTTCGCCTCTGATCTGGACACGGACCGGCTGATCATGGGCCTGGAGCTGTATGTGGGGCATAAGATCGACCCCGACAACGCTCTGCTCATCTTCGACGAGGTGCAGGAGGTCCCCCGGGCGCTGGCGTCGCTGAAATATTTCTATGAAAATGCCCCCCAATATCACATCGTGTGTGCCGGGTCCCTGCTGGGGATCGCGCTGCACCAGGGCACCTCCTTCCCGGTGGGCAAAGTAGACTTTTTAAAACTGTATCCCCTCTCCTTCAAAGAATTTTTGATGGCCACGGGCAAAGAACAGTTTGCCCGGCTGCTGGACAAACAGGACTTTCAAATGATCGCCAGCTTTAGAGAGACCTATATCGACGCCCTGAAGCACTATTATTTTGTGGGCGGGATGCCAGAAGCGGTGGAGCGCTTTGCGGAGGACAGGGACTTTAACGCGGTCCGGGAGATCCAAAAGAGGATCTTGGCCGCCTATGAGCAGGACTTCTCCAAGCACGCCCCCAACGAGATCGTCCCGAGGCTGCGCATGCTGTGGAACAGCATCCCT
>OGCM01004037.1_pt1 | contig 10386 bp, 10 predicted proteins | sample 1570151 | NCBI WGS metagenome assembly OGCM01 (sample SAMEA4370582, study PRJEB24528) | human gut metagenome
GGCGGCGGGCGCCCGGTGCACCCGGGTGAGATCAGCCTTGCTCATGGCGGCGTGCTCTTTTTGGATGAGCTTGCCGAGTTTCCCACTGGCGTGCTGCAGACGCTGCGTCAGCCCATCGAGCGCGGCTACGTGAGGATCGTACGCGTCGACGGGGCTTTTACCTTCCCGTCGCGCTTTCAGCTGCTGGCTGCGAGCAATCCCTGCCCCTGCGGCTTTTTGGGCGATCGCGAGGTGCCGTGTCGCTGTTCGGCGGCGATGGTCGAGCGCTATCGGTCTAAACTGCGCGGTCCTTTGGCCGACCGTATCGACATGATGATCGATGTGACCCGTCCCGACCCTCAAGTGATTATCGAGGGTGCGGAGGGTATGTCGTCGGCTGAGTTACGTGACTACGTCGTGCGCGGTCGCGCTTTTCGCGCTTGGCGCGAATCCCGTATGGACGATGCGGATGCCGAGGCCGAGGATGACGAGACGCGGTCCATTGACGGCGTCGTTTCGACCTTTGAGCTTGATGATGCTGCCGAGAAATGCGTACTCGGCCTGTCCAAACGCACACATCTCACAGGGCGTGGCATCGTGCGCCTGGTTCGCATTGCGCGCACGATCGCAGATGTCGCCGAGAGCGAGCAAGTGACGCAGGACCACGTGCTCGAGGCGGCGATGTACCAGGGAAGGAGGGACCAATGATGGCCGAGGGGGCCTTCGAGCTGCATCCAGGTGATGCGTTGTATCCCGAGACCGTTTTGGAGCTTTCTGATGTGCCCCAGACGCTCTATGTGCGCGGCAACCCCGAGGTGCTTTCGACGCCCGCGCTCTCCATCATCGGTGCGCGAAAGGCCTCGCCGTATGGTCTTGCCGTGGCAGAGCTTGCGGCGAAGGTGGCGGTTGAGGCGGGAGTGACGGTAGTTTCGGGCGGTGCGGTCGGTTGTGACCAGGCCTCGGGTTGGGCTGCGGTCAACGCCGGCGGCAAACACGTCGTGGTGCTGGGGACGGGCGCCGACGTGGTCTACCCGCGTTCGAGCGCGGGGCTTATTACGCGCACGCTCGATACGGGCGGCGCGGTCGTGTCGATCTCTCCGTGGGGCATGGGTCCGCGCAAGTTTGCCTTTCCGCGTCGCAATCGCGTGATCGCGGCCCTGTCGCAAGCCCTCTTTGTATCCGAGGCGGGTATGCCTTCCGGGACGTTTTCTACAGCCGAGGCTGCTATGGATTTGGGGCGCGAACTTCTTGCCGTGCCGGGGTCGATCCTATCGCCCGAGTCGCGTGGCACGAATTACCTCATTGCGAACGGTGCCTGCTGCATTGTCGACGAGGAGTCCATCGAGATGGCTATCTCTCGCATATACGGCACCCTGCGCTACTCGCGCCCCGATGCTCCCGGCATTGCCGACCTGGATCCAACACAGCAGACCGTGATGCATGCGCTCATCGCCTCTCCGCTCAAGGTCGACGACATCGCGGCGCTCGTCTCGCTCGATGCTGTCGGCGTACTCAAACTCTTGGGTTCGCTTGAACTCGAGGGCCTTATCGAGCGCATGATGGATGGAAGGTATGCGCCCTCCAAGTTTGCCCTTCACGCCCAGACGCCCTTCGGTCACAATGGAAAACGTGTCAATTAGAAAGGTGTTTGCAGATGCAGTTCGATCAGGTGACGGTTATCGGTGGCGGTCTGGCGGGTTCGGAATGCGCGATCCAGCTGGCAGACCGCGGGTTTGCCGTAAAGCTGTGCGAGATGCGCCCCCAGGTGAGCTCCCCGGCTCACCATACCGATCACCTGGCAGAGCTCGTCTGCTCCAATTCGTTTAAGTCGACCCGTCCGGATTCCGCGGCTGGTTTGCTGAAGGCCGAGCTTGAGCGCATGGGTTCAGTCCTGCTCGATTGCGCCCATCGCGCGGCTGTTCCCGCCGGTGGCGCCTTGGCGGTCGACCGCGTCAAGTTTTCCGAGCTTGTCGAGGCCGAGGTTGCCGCTCGTCCCAATATCGAGGTCGTGCACGGTGAGGTCACACAGATTCCCGAGGGTCACGTGGTCATTGCCGCGGGCCCGCTGTGTTCACCGGCGCTGAGCGAAGAGGTCATGAAGCTCGTCGGTGGCGACGCCCTTGCGTTCTTCGATGCCGCGGCGCCGATCGTCGATGCCTCCACGCTCGATATGGACGTGCTGTTCTCGCAGTCGCGCTACGAGGAGCAGGGGAGCGGCGACTATCTCAACGCTCCGCTCAACAAGGAGGAGTACGAGGCCTTTATCGAGGCGCTTACTACGGCCGACCGCGTGGTGCTCAAAGACTTTGAGGGCGGCGATCTGTTCCAGGCCTGCCAGCCTGCCGAGGAAGTTGCGCGCACCGGCAAGGACGCCATTCGCTTTGGCGCCATGAAGCCCGTCGGCCTCACCGACCCGCGTACCGGACGTCGCCCCTGGGCGGCGATTCAGCTGCGTGCCGAAAACAAGGAGAAGACCGCCTATAACCTGGTGGGCTTCCAGACCAACTTGACCTTTGGCGAGCAGAAGCGCGTCTTCCATATGGTGCCGGGCCTGGAGAACGCTGAGTTCTTCCGCTACGGTGTCATGCACCGCAATACCTTTGTCGACGCCCCGCACGTGCTCGATGGCACCTTTGCCGTGCCCGGTACCGGTGTGCGCCTGGCCGGTCAGATCACCGGCACCGAGGGGTACATGGAAGCCGTGGCGACCGGTCTGCTCGCGGCACTCAACACCTATGCCGAGGCTATCGGTGCCGCGGGCGTCGAGTTGCCGCGTGTGGGCGCCCTGGGTGCGCTCGTGGGCTATGCGACCGATCCTGCCACCGTGGGCTATCAGCCTATGCATGTCAACTTTGGCCTGGTGCCGCCACTCGAGGATGGTAAGCGCCGCAGCAAGCGCGACCGCTATCAGGCTTATGCGGATCGCGCCCTCGAGGCCCTTGATGCCTACTTGGCCACGCGCTCCGACTTGTTTGGAGGCGACCGGTCATAGCCTTTGACCTGTACGACACCGTCGACTCGTTTATCGCCTATATCGCACGTGTTGAGGGACTTTCTCCCAACACGGTGACGGCCTATGGCTCGAGGCTAGAGCGCTTTGCTGTCTGGTGCGAGCGCGAGAATATTGATGCTTTCGCTGCCGACGTGCGCACCATTCGTCGCTATCTTGCCGAGCTTTCGCGTGAGCAGGTGGCTCCCCGAACGCTTGCGGCGCACCTGTCGGCTATTCGATCTCTCTATCGCTGGATGGCTGCCGAGGGGATTGTCGAGGGCGATGCGGTCTCGGCGATCGCATCGCCCAAGCTGCCACGTGACCTGCCGGGCGTCCTTACGACCCAGCAGGTTGAGGCGCTGCTCAAGACGCCTGATACCTCGACGCCCGCGGGACTGCGCGATGCGGCGATGCTTGAGTTGCTCTATGCCTCCGGCGCGCGAATCTCGGAGCTCGCGGCGCTCAACGTGGAGTCTATTGGTTGGTCCGAGCGAACGCTGCGACTTTGGGGCAAGGGGAGCAAGGAGCGTATCGTCCCTCTGTATCGTCGCGCACTCGAGGCGACGCGTCTCTATATTGAGGAGGGGAGGCCGGAGTTGCTCGCTCAGGCAAAGCGCCGTGACCCCGCTACCGGGCCGCATCCGCTGCTTATATCGGCGCGCGGCAATCGCATGAGTGCCGCCATGCTCAGGCGGCGGTTCCATACGCTGGCGACGCTCGCCGGCATTCCGGCCGACATTGCCCCGCATGCGATGCGCCATACCTTTGCGACCGATTTGCTCGAGGGCGGTGCGGACCTGCGCTCGGTTCAAGAGCTGCTAGGTCATGCGAGCCTGTCCACGACGCAGATCTACACGCATCTCACGCCCGATCGGCTCAAACGTGCCGTGGCTCAAGCCCATCCCCGCGGCGAATAGTGGCTGGGACGTCCCGCGCCGCACTCAGGTGTGTGGTTTTGATTGCGGGTTGGCAGGAAGATGCATTCCTGCTATCATTCATCGGGTTGCTTCACGGCAACATGTTTTTATCACGCACGCGCGGCTACTTCATACCGTGGTGCCCGGGCTTTGGTAGCACATGTCCGGGTTGGTTTTGGAGGATGACCCCGCGCGGAGGCAAACCACAGGAGGTTTAACATGGCTACCAAGATTAATATCCGCACCCTGCTCGAGGCCGGCTGCCACTTCGGTCACCAGACCCGTCGCTGGAACCCCAAGATGAAGCCGTTCATCTTCGGTGAGCGCAACGGCATCTACATCCTCGACCTCAAGCAGACCATCCTCGACGCCGACCAGGCCTACACCTTCGTCAAGAACGTCGCCAAGGGCGGCAACGTGCTGTTCGTCGGCACCAAGAAGCAGGCTCAGGAGGCCGTCAAGAACGCTGCTGAGCGCGCCAACATGCCTTACATCAACCAGCGTTGGCTCGGCGGCATGCTGACCAACTTCGTCACCATCCGCTCCCGCATCAACCGCATGGAGGAGCTCGAGGCCATGGTCGAGGACGGACGCATGGCTGTTCTGCCCAAGAAGGAGCAGGCTGTTCTCGGCAAGGAGCTCACCAAGCTCCAGACCAACCTCGGTGGCGCCCGCGACATGAAGGGTCTGCCCCAGGCTCTCTTCGTCATCGACACCAAGCGCGAGGAGAACGCCATCAAGGAGGCCCAGCGCCTGAACATCCCCGTCGTCGCTCTGATCGACACCAACTCCGATCCCGACGAGGTCGAGTACGGCATCCCCTGCAACGATGACGCTATCTCCGCTGTCACCCTTATGTGCGAGCTCATGGCTGACGCCTGCCTCGCTGGCTCCGGCAAGGAGCAGGTCTCCGAGGCCGAGATGGCCGCTGAGCCCAAGGCCGAGTAAATCAGTCTTAGTTAATTCTTTTTCATCTCTTTGAAAGGAACCACAATGGCCCAGATTACCGCCGCTATGGTCAAGCAGCTCCGCGAGATGACCGACTCCCCGATGATGGAGTGCAAGAAGGCTCTCGTCGAGGCTGACGGCGACATGGACGCCGCTGTCGACGTTCTGCGTAAGAACGGCCTTGCCAAGGCTGCCAAGAAGGCTGGCCGTGAGACCAACGAGGGCGCTGTCGCCGCGTTCGTCTCCGAGGATGGCAAGACCGGCGCTCTGCTCGAGCTCTCCTGCGAGACCGACTTCGTTGGCTCCAACGCCAAGTTCACCGGCTTTGCTTCCAAGGTCGCTGAGGTTGTCGCTACCACCGAGCCTGCTGACGTCGACGCTCTGCTCGAGAAGCCGATGGGCGAGGAGACCGTTTCCTCCGAGCTCACCGAGATGATTCACATCATGGGCGAGAACATGAAGATCTCCCGCTTCGCTGCCCGCAAGGCTGAGAACGGCGCGCTCGCTTCTTACATCCACATGGGTGGTAAGATCGGCGTCCTCGTCGAGTTCGCTTTCGAGAAGGCCGAGACCGCTCAGGCTGAGTCCTTCAAGACCTTCGCTCACGACGTTGCCCTTCAGGTTGCCGCCGTCGCCCCGATCTGTGCTACCCGCGATCAGGTTCCGGCCGAGACCGTCGAGCACGAGAAGCAGATCTACATGGCCCAGGCTGCCGAGTCCGGCAAGCCCGAGGCTATCCAGGAGAAGATGGCTGTCGGCCGTCTGGAGAAGTTCTACAAGCAGTCCGTGCTCACCGAGCAGGAGTTCATCAAGGACAGCTCCCTCACCATCAAGAAGTACGCTGAGCAGGTCTCCAAGGAGCTCGGCGACACCATTACCGTCGTTGCCTTTGACCGTCTGGTCCGTGGCGTGTAAATAAGCTCTTGTAGCTGGTAATGAGCAGGCTGTGGGTTTTACTCACAGCCTGCTTTTTCATGGCTCTTCTAAGAGCCTTTGATAGAATGTTGAGAGTTCAATCTAAAGGAGGATCGCTTTGTCCGACATCCGATATAAACGCGTGCTTCTTAAGCTTTCCGGCGAAGCACTGATGGGCGACGGCCAATATGGCATCGACCCCAAGGTTACCGACCATCTTGCCAAGCAGGTCAAGGAGCTGCTCGCCGTTGGCCATGAGGTCGGCGTCGTTGTCGGCGGCGGCAATATTTTCCGCGGCATGGCAGGCGCTGCCGGTGGCATGGAGCGTGCTCAGGCCGACTACATGGGCATGCTGGCAACCGTTATGAACGCGCTCGCCCTGCAGGATGCCTTCGAGCACAACGATGTTCCCTGCCGCGTTATGAGCGCTATCCAGATGAACGAGATCTGCGAGCCCTATATTCGCCGTCGCGCCATCAACCACCTTTCCAAGGGCAACGTCGTTATTTTTGCCGCCGGTTCGGGCAATCCGTACTTTACGACCGACACCGCCGCGGCTCTTCGTGCGTGCGAGATCGGCGCCGAGATTCTGATTAAAGCCACCAAGGTTGACGGCATCTACGACAAGGATCCCGTCAAGTGCGCCGATGCCGTCCGTTTTGACAAGGTTACCTATCACGAGGTTCTCGTCCGCGGTCTGCAGGTTATGGATTCCACGGCTACGGCACTGTGCCAGGATAACCGTATGCCGATTTTGGTCCTCAACATCGATGGCGAGGACACCGTCAAGCGCGCGCTTTCGGGTGAGCCCGTCGGCACGCTCGTCTATCAGGAGGATTAAGCATGGCAGAGAACATCACCGCCCATATGGACAAGTCGCTCGAGTCCCTCAAGCATAACTTCTCCAAGGTCCGTACCGGCCGCGCCAATGCCAACATTCTGTCCGACATCACCGTCGATTATTACGGTGTTCCCACGCCGGTCACGCAGGTTGCCGCCGTCAAGACCCCCGAGGCCCACATGCTGCTCATCGAGCCGTGGGACAAGGCACTCATCAATGCTATCGTCAAGGCCATCGGCGCTTCCGATCTGGGTATTACCCCCAACTCCGATGGCACCGTCGTTCGTCTGCCGTTCCCGGCTCCCACCGAGGAGCGCCGTCGCGAGCTCGTCAAGGAGTGCCGCGAGTACGCCGAGCAGGCCAAGGTGTCTATCCGTAACATCCGTCGCGACTTCAACAACAAGCTCGAGCGCGATGAGGAGCTCACCGAGGACGATGTCCGTCGCGAGCAGGCCAAGGTCCAGAAGCACACCGATGAGTATGTCGCCAAGGTCGAGGAGCTTCTGAAGGAAAAAGAAGCCGAGGTCATGGAGATCTAAGGTGCAATACGACGAGCATAAACTGGTCGAGTACTTTGCCGACGCCCCTGCGGGCGTCGGTTTTTCCGACCTTGACCTCAATAACATTCCGCACCATATCTCGTGCATCATGGACGGCAATGGTCGTTGGGCCACATCGCGCGGTCTTGCACGCACCGAGGGCCACAAGGCGGGTATCGTCTCCCTTCGTGAGATTATTACCGCCTGCGTGCGTCTGGGCGTCGACGTGCTTTCGGCCTATGCGTTTTCTACCGAAAACTGGAACCGCCCGCAGCATGAGGTCAACGTCTTGATGCACCTGTTTGCCAAGACGTTTATCGACGAGTTGCCGCTTCTGAAGCGCGAAAACGTGCGCGTTGTCTTTTTGGGTGACATTTCCGCGCTGCCCAAGAAGACCCGCGACGTTTTTGAACGCGGTCTTGCCGAGTGCGCCGATCACACCGGTATGACGCTGGCGCTTGCCGTCAACTACGGCGCGCGTGCCGAGATTACCCGCGCTGTCCGTCAGATCGCACTCGACGTTGCCGCCGGTAAGATCGATCTTGCCGCAATTGATGACGACATGGTGGCTTCCCACCTCTATACCGCCGGTCTTCCCGATCCTGAGCTTGTGATTCGCACCTCTGGTGAGCTGCGCCTTTCGAACTATCTGCTGTGGCAGGTAGCTTATTCCGAGTTCTACGTCACCGATACCTATTGGCCCGACTTTGATCGTTGGGGCCTTGTCGACGCCATTTTGGCCTATCAGGGCCGTGACCGTAGGTTTGGTGGACTGAGCAAGACCGAGGAGGCTTAATCGTGTCCGATCGTCCCAAGGCATCTGCTCCCAAGACGCCTGCGCGTAAAGCTGCCACTGCGGGAGCGCCTGCAGCGAAGAGCGGTTCCGGTTCGTGGCTGGCGGGCTTTATTACCCGTGCCGCCGCCGGTATCGTCTACGCCGTTGTCTTTATCCTGTGCCTGGTTTTGGGTATCGTGCCCACGGCCATCTTTGTTTCCGTCATGAGCGGTCTGTGCTGCTATGAGTTTTTCCGTATGACAAGGCTCGATGGCAAGATGGCTAACGAGCGCATGGGTATCGCTGCCGCCGTGCTCTTTCCGCTGTCGGCGTTGGGCGATTCGATGCTGCTGAATGCCCTGCTTTTTGCCCTGATGCTCGCTGTGGGCATTTGGTATGTCTGGTCGCCGCGTACCCGCATATCCGATGTTGCCGTGACACTCATGGGTCCCATCTACACCGGTTTTATGCTGTCGGCTATCGTGCTGCTGCGCGATGCCGTGCCCGGTTTTGCCGGCGCCCTGCTTTCGGTGGGTGTTTGCGCGTCTCTCTGGGTCTCCGATTCGTTTGCCTATATCGTGGGTAGCCGTATCGGCAAACACAAGATGGTTCCCAAGATCTCTCCCAAAAAGAGCTGGGAGGGGTTTGCTGGCGGCATCCTGGGCTCGGTTTTGATTTGGCTCATCCTGTGGGCGACGCATTTCTTCAAGCTCAGCCTGCCCTATGCGCTGCTGTGCGGCGTGGTCGTGTCCATTCTGGGCGTTATCGGCGACCTTATCGAGTCGCGCATCAAGCGCGGTGTGGGCGTCAAAGATTCCGGCAACCTTATCCCGGGCCACGGCGGCATGCTCGATCGTAGCGATTCGCTTATCTTCGGCTGCATCACCGCGCAGCTGATGCTGATGATCGGAGGCGTGCTGTAATGTCATTCCAGACGACGTATGGCCCCGATGGACGCCTCCGTGTTGCCATCCTGGGTTGTACGGGCTCCATCGGCACCCAGGCGCTCGATGTGTGCCGCCAGCATGCCGATCGCCTGCAGGTGACGGCGCTGTCCGTTAACTCCAGTACCTCCGAGCTTGTTGCCGCTGCCCGCGAGTTCTCGGTTTCGGCGGTTGCCGTGGCCGATGTCGCTCATGGCGATGACGCCGTGCTGCAGGAGTTGCCCGAGGGAACGAAGCTCGGCGTTGGCGCGCAGGCGGTTTGCGAGCTCGCGCGTCGCGACGATGTCGACTGCGTGCTTGTCGCTATTGTGGGCGCCGCCGGTCTCGAGGCGAGCCATGCGGCCTTGACCTCGAATAAGCGCCTTGCCCTTGCCAACAAGGAGTCCCTCGTCGTCGGCGGCGACTTGCTTATGCCGTTGGCGCAACCGGGCCAGCTTATTCCAGTCGACTCTGAGCACTCCGCCATCTACCAGTGCTATCTGGGGGAGAACCCACGCGAGGCTCATTGTATTTGGCTCACCTGCTCGGGCGGTCCGTTTTTTGGCCGCACGCGCGACGAGCTCGACCGCGTGACGCGTGCCGATGCCCTCGCACATCCCACGTGGGCCATGGGCGCCAAGATCACCATCGACTCCGCCACCCTCATGAACAAGGGCCTGGAGCGCATTGAGGCCATGCATCTGTTTAACTGCGACCTCGATTTCATTAACGTGGTCGTGCAGCGTCAGTCCAAGATTCACTCTATGGTCGAGTTCTCTGACGGCTCCGTGATGGCGCATCTCGGTGCTTCCGACATGCGTATTCCCATCCAGTTCGCGTTCTCGTATCCCGAGCGTTGGGATACTCCGGCGCCTCGTATCGATTTTCGCGAGTTGGGGCAGCTCACGTTTGATGCTGCCGACATGGCTACCTTCCGCTGTCTGGCACTGGCCGAGCGTGCCGGCAAGACGGGTGGCACCATGCCGTGCGTGCTCAATGCCGCCAACGAGGTCGCCGTCGATGCCTTCCTGCGCGATGGCTGCAGCTTTACCGATATCGATCGCATTGTGGAATCCTGCATGGATGCCCACGATGTGCAGGCGGTCGATTCGTTTGAGCAACTTCACGATATCGATGCGTGGGCGCGTGAAAAGGCTGCGCAGGTACTCGTCGCAACCCGTTCCTAACCCATAAGGATTGCTTTTTCGTTTTATGGATACTGTTCTGAGCGTTCTTTCATCGGTCTTTTGGGGCCTGCTGATGCTTTCCGTCCTCGTGTTTTTGCACGAGGGTGGCCACTTTTTGGCGGCGCGTGCCTGCGGCGTCCGTGTGACCGAGTTCTTTTTGGGCCTGCCGTGCCGCTTTGACATCCATTACACGTCGCGTCGCATTGGAACCAAGTTTGGCGTGACCCCGCTGCTGCTGGGTGGCTACGCTGCCATCTGCGGTATGGATCCGACCGATGTCTCGTGCGCCGATCGCGTGCTCGCGGCTATCTACCATCATGGTCGCGTGACCGTGGCCGACCTTGCTGTCGAGCTCGAGCTTTCCGAGGAG
>OGCM01004050.1_pt1 | contig 10362 bp, 9 predicted proteins | sample 1570151 | NCBI WGS metagenome assembly OGCM01 (sample SAMEA4370582, study PRJEB24528) | human gut metagenome
CCTTTGCCGCCCAGCGGCAGTTCACCGGCAACGCCGCCCACGAGCTGCGCACGCCGCTGGCGCTGATGCAGGCGCAGCTGGAGCTGTTTTCCGCGGAGCATCCCGATGTGCGGCCGGAGACGGCGGAATTCCTCACGCTTTTGCGCGAGCAGACGGAGCGGCTGACGCAGATGACCAAGACGCTGCTGGAGATGAGCAATTTGCAGCAGGTGGCGCGGAACGAGCAGCTCCAGCTCGCCCCCATGGTCGAGGAGATCTTTACGGATCTTGCGTCACTGGCGGAGAAGCGAAGCATCACGCTGGAAGCGGAGGGCGACGCCGCCCTGACCGGCAGCGACGCGCTGATCTACCGCATGCTCTTCAACCTGACGGAGAACGCTGTCAAATACAACCGCCTCGGCGGCTCGGTGCGGGTCGAGCTTGCACAGGGGCAGGAAAAGTGCATCATTCGCGTTTCCGACACAGGCTGCGGCATTCCGGAGGAGTATCAGCGGAGCATTTTCCATCCCTTCTTCCGGGTAGACAAGTCTCGCAGCCGGGAATACGGTGGCGCAGGACTGGGACTTTCTCTGGTGTGGGAGATCGCCGATCTCCACGGCGGCTCCGTTTGGGTGGAGGAAAGCTCGGACAAGGGCACGACCATTGCGGTGGAGCTGCCGGCAGGGGCGGAAAAGACGGCGCAGGCGATGGCAAGCCGTTGCTTTTGTCCGCCGGACAGGGTGGACGGGTGCGCATCCCTGTACTCGTAAAGGCCAAATTCTTTCAGCAGATGTATTGCACGGTCTTTGCTTTCTTCCGTCAATTCGGTATTCAACAGCAGTTCCTCCGCCACACTCGCCGTAAAAAACTGCGTTGACGTGTCATTGCCGCAGTAATAGATATTCCTGCGCCGGACTGCCGCTCTTGCTTTTTTCCATTTTGAACAATACGATGGGGCTAATTTTCCCTCCAAAATGGCCTTCTGTAAACCCATTTTCCCACCCATTAGGCTCAAAAATAGGCCGTAAACCCATGGTAAAACCATCAAAATGGGCTAATTTGAAGTCAAATTTCCTCAAATTTCACCATCGGAATCAGGTGATTCTAGGCATAGAAAAAGCCCGGAAATGGCGTATTTCTGGGCTTTTTTGGCATTTTTAAGCTGTAGATTATCGCTTGCTGAACTGAGGTGCGCGACGAGCGGCTTTGAGGCCGTACTCACCTGACCTTGATCCGAAAAGTCCAGTATTCATGCAGGTTTTCGGGCTTCCCTCTCTCAGTAAACCCATAGGTAAACCCACGAAATCGCGAAATTTTTGGTGTAGTTCAACGCAGCCCGAATGCTGCATTCACAATGCTGCTCAATTCCTCAGGTTTATTATGTGTTCTCCTCCTATCTATCTTCATACACAAAATCCAAGAACAGCGTGTCATGCAAAAGAACCGCAGTCAGCACAAATAATTTTTGTGTAGCAAGCAATGACGGAGAGGGTGAGGATGCTAACAATCAAGCTATTTTCTAATTATATCCCAAAACCGGAAATGCCGCTCTGGGCTGAAAAGCTCGGAGCGGCATTTCTGGTTTCCGGCTTGCATTTCGGGCAGTGTTTTACTACAATAAAGGCACGAATGATTGGGAAAAGGAGCGGTTTTATGTCCAGCAGAGCCTTGCAGATCGTGACCCAGTTGAGCAATGCCCCCGAACAGACGATGACTTCGCAGGAACTGGCGGAGCGGATCGGTGTCAGTGCGCACACCATCAAGAATGAGATGCCGCAGGTGGCGCAGATCCTGAATGAGAATGGTGCCCGGCTGGTTTCCCGGCGGCATAAGGGCTACTATGTGGAAGTTCTGGACCCGGAAGCGTACGATACTTTTTCGGCTGTGACCAGCATCCGGCAGATGCCGGGCAGTATGCTGAACGCCGACCGGGAAAGCCGGGTGCGGTATCTGTCCCGGCGCATCATCTCCACGGAAACCGGCATTAAGAAAGAACAGCTGGCCGATCAGCTTTTTCTCTCGGCTTCGGCATTGCGGGAGCCACTGAGCATGGCGACCCGCCTGTGCGAGAGCTTTGGCCTGCGGATCGTCTCACGCCCCGGCACCGGAATGCGGGTGGAAGGAGAAGAGTACAAGCGCAGGCTGGCACTGACCGAGGTCTCCGGTGTGCATTTCCACAAGGAAACGCTGGATTGCAGTGACCCGGACAGTGCATCCTGGCTCAGCTGCGGATACGAAGAGCGGCAGGATATCCGGCATACATTTCTGAAGATCCTGCGGGAAAGCCCGATCTCCCTGCGGGACAGTGCGACCCAGCGTGTGGCGGTCTACCTGATCATTGCACGGAACCGGGTGCGGAACGGCCATGAGATCCGGCTGCCGGACCCATGGCTGGAAAGCATCTCCGGAACGATGTTCTATCCGCTGGCACAGTCCATTTACCACACACTGGAGGAACAATACGGGGGCTATGCCATGCCCCGGGATGAGGTGGCGTTTCTGGGCATTCTGCTGTTCAGTATGCTGGATGTGAACCTGAAGCGGGACCCGTTCAGCCTGCATCCCGGCTTTGCAGGGCAGGCGGGACGCTTGCGGGACCGGGTGCTAGTCTACCTGAGGCAGGAGACCGGACTGGATTTTGCGCCCTTGCCAATGGCAAGGGATCTGCTGCAGCAGATCCTATTCAATCTGATTGCACAACATTTCTATGGAACGGACGGCACAATGCAGTATGACTATGTTTATGAACTGCAATTTCTGGATTGCCCGCTCTGTGCGGAACTGAGCCGCCGGGTGATCGAATTTATCCAGACGATTTATCCTTTCCGGGCAAACCGGTTCCTGCGGGCAATGCTGAGCTGCTATTTCTTTAGTCTGCTGCACGAGATCCGGTATCCCATCCGGCCGCTCCGTCTGTGCTCCACCCATTTTCTGGGAACCGAGTATGCCCGGATCCAGACAGAGGGCCTGAAAGAGCGCTACCCCGAACTGATTGAAGAGATCACGCCAATGAACCTGTACGAGCTGCGCCGCATCGACCCGGCAGAATGCGACGGAGTGTTGCTGGGAAATGGCGCAGAACAGGAAGATGGATTGAAGCCCGGCTACCGGTATGATTATCCGGTGGAACTGTTGCTGCTGATCCGGAACGAACGGGACTTTGACCGTGTTTACAACACTCTGCTGGTGGAAGCATACCAGTACCGGCAGCAGCTTCCGCTGCCGGAGAATTACCGGGTGATCCGGAACTTCCAGTATTACACGCCGGAGCAGTTCTTCCAGTATCTGGCGGGGGTACATGGCAGGGACGAAGCTGAACGGCAGGCGCTTCTGAACCGGTGGATCACACGGGAAAAATGCTGGACGTACCAGTGCGGCGAAGTCGTGGTGGTCTTTCAGGAGGAACAGGGCGCAGAAGGAGAAAAGATCCGACTGGAATTTTACCCGCTGGAAAAACGGGCACTCTGGGGAGAACGGAAGATCCGGGCACTGCTGTATGTCGGCGGCGGACTTCACGACTGGCAGAAGATGAAAGCGCTGAATACACTGCTGTACTCTTTTGTGCGGTATCCGGAAGAACTGGAAGCCTTTGCGGAAGACCCGCCCCGGATGGCGGCGGAATGGCTTCGGCGCTCGTTGCAGACTATGTAAAATCACCAAATCATGGCGCACAGTTTTGAACAGGGTGTTCAACTGTGCTCCATTTTGAACTTATAAAATGAAATCAAAACGACTTGAACTTATTCTATAAATCAAAAAGCGTTGAACTCTGTGCAAAATAGAGATAAAATGTGAACATCGAAGGAAAATAATTAGCTTGTAGTCGAAAAGAGGATGCCTGTTATGCTGAAAATCTTTCTCTCGTCCCATGGCTCAATGGCCAGCGGAATGCAAAGCTCGCTGAAGATCCTGATGGGAGAGTGCGAGAATTTGACCGTATTTGATGCCTATCTGGATGAGAGCTGCGTGCAGGATCATCTGGATGCATTCTATGAGACTGTCGGTCCGGAGGACGAAGTGCTGCTGTGCAGCGACCTTTACGGCGGCAGCGTGAATCAGGCCATGTTCACCTATCTGGACCGCCCAAACACCCGGCTGGTGAGCGGTGTGAACATGAGCTTCATGATGAATGTTCTGAGCGAGGATACCCTCAGCGACGAACGGCTGGATGAGATCATTGAAGAAAGCCGCGAGTATCTGCGCCGTGTGGAACCGGAAGTTCCTGCGGACACGGCACCGGCAGGCAGCGACGACTTCTTCTGATAAAAAGAAAGGATGGAAAACTTATGATCAAATTGGTACGTTTGGATGAGCGCATGATCCACGGCCAGGTTGCCACCAAGTGGAGCCGCACGCTGGGCGTTGACCGCATCGTGGTGGCAGATGATACGGCAGCTGCCAGCGATATCATGCAGAAATCCCTGATGATGGCCGCACCGGCCACCTGCAAGACGGCGATCGTGACGGTGGATAAGGCAGTCTCGCTCTGCAACGATCCCCGTGCAGCCGGTCTGAAGATCCTGCTGATCGTCAGCACGCCGGAAAACCTGCTGCGTGTGGCCAAAGAAGTCAAGGGCATCCCGCAGATCAATGTGGGCAATTATGGCCGCATTGCTCCCAAGCGCGGAACGGAAGCCCGCAAGACCTATACCAAGAATCTGTATGCCTACGAGGACGAAGTCGAGGTTCTGCGGCAGGTCATAGCAACCGGGATTCCCTGCAATGTGCAGACCATCCCCGATGATGTTCCGCAGGAACTTTCCAAGGTACTGGGCTGAGCATGGTGCTCTGCCTGAAAATAGAAAAAAGTACAAGGAGGAAAAATCGCTATGTCAATTACCGCTGCAATCATCTGTGCAGTCGTGTATGCGGTCATCAACTGGCTTGACCCGTACACCCTGTCCTGGCAGTGCCTGAACCGCCCCATCGTGGTGGCACCACTGGTCGGCCTGCTTCTGGGTGACTTCCAGACCGGCATCATCATGGGTGCTTCGCTGGAAGCAATCTTCATGGGTATCTCCGCTGTGGGCGGCTCGATTCCGTCCGACTGCCTGTCCGGCTCCATCATCGCTGTGGCATATACCATCGTGGTGGGCGGCGACGGTGCCATGGAAACCGGTCTGGCTCTGTCCCTGACCATCGGTACCGTGATGTCTACCATCAACACCATGCTGATGCCTCTGTGGGCCGGCCTGGCTCCCTACTGGGAGAGACTGGCTTCTGAGTGCAAGCCCAACAAGTTCCGTGCCATCTCCATGGTCGTCAACTTCATCGCCTGCCTGCCCGGTGCGGCAATCATCTTCTTGGGCGTTGCCTTTGGCATCGAGGGTCTGCAGGCTGGTCTGGCTGCCTGCCCCGCATGGGTCATGACAGGTCTGGCCGCTGCCGGTACCATGATGACCGCCGTCGGTTTCGGCATCCTGCTGTCCATGATCTGGTCCACCGATATCGCTGTGTTCTACTTTGTCGGCTTTATCTGCGCCAAGAGCCTGGGCCTGAGCAGCCTTGGTATCGCCGTCATCGGTGCAGCCATCGCCTTGACCCTGTTCTTCATTGACAAGCGCATCATTGATGCAAAGAACGCTGTGGCCGCTGCCCCCGCTGCGGGTGCTGCTGCCCCTGCCAACAGTGAGGAGGATTTCTTCTGATGGAAAAGAAAGTTGTCAGCGCAGAGGAAAATAAGATCCTCAAAAAGATGTTCTGGAACAGCCATCTGGTCTTTGCAAACTTCAACATGACCAAGATGGAAGCCAATGGTTTCACCATGACCATGGCCCCCGCCGTGGAGAGTATCTATGGCGACGATATCGAAGGCAAGAAGGCCGCTTATGCCCGCCATCAGTCCTTCTTCAATACTCATGCAGTCGCATTCAACTTTATCGCAGGTCTGTGCTACGCATTGGAAAAGGACTGCCACGACGGTAAAGTTCCCGGCGAGACCATTGATGCCATCAAGGCTTCCCTGATGGGCCCCACCGCCGGTATGTTCGACTCCATCTTCTTCAACTGCCTGCGTGTCATCGGTGCCGGTATTGCAATCGGTCTGTGCTCGCAGGGCAACATCCTCGGCACCTTCATCTTCATCCTGCTGTATGGCATTTCGCAGTCCCTGCTCAAATGGGTCCTGCTGAAACTGGGCTACACACTGGGCACAAGCTTCATCGACACCGTCTTTAACAGCGGCCTGATGAGCGTTGCGACCCGCTGTGCATCCATCCTCGGCCTGATGATGGTCGGTGCCATGACGGCAACCACCGTGGGCTTCCCCCTGAACTGGACGCTGAACATCGGCGAGACCTCCATCGTGGTCTCCGAGCTGTTTAATGCCATCTATCCGGGCATTCTGAGCTTGGCTCTGGTGCTGTTCATGATGTGGCGAATCAAGAAGGGCAACCGCCCCACACAGCTGATCATCGGTCTGCTGATCTTTGGTCTGCTGGGCGCATTCCTTGGAATCTTCTAAAAAAATCAGATCGCCTGATCCTGCAAGGGGTCCGCAGTCCGGCAGGAGTAAAACGCTTCCTGCCGGACTTTTTTGTAGAAGGAGAACGGATATGACATTGCAAGACCTGATGATGCTGTATGGTGTCACCTTGGGCAAACGGCGCACTGCAAAGCAGAAATATCTTTTTGCCCAGCAGCTCAACGAGAGCCTACCGCCGCTGGGCTGGCCGGTGCGGGTTCAACAGAGGGAAGGACGGTTTTCCAAGATCGAAAACCTGATTGCCGGGGATCTGGCAAATGCAAAGGTCGTCATTGCGGTCCCCTTTGATACGCCGGCAAAGGCGCTGCGGCCCCAGAAATACTATCCGTTCCATCCGGACAAAAATGTTCAGCAGCGGGGGAGAGACCTTGCACTGCAATGCGTGCTGGAACTGCTCTGTTTCGGAGCGGCCTGCCTGATGTTCTGGTCCGGACGGGGAACCGGTGCCATGCTGCCCCGGACGCTGGCGGCACTGCTACTGGCGGGGGTAGGTGTCTGGCTGCTGCTGCCCCATGCAAGCCCCTGCAACTTCAGCCGCTGTTCCGGTGCGGTCGCCACTGCCGTAAAGCTGGCGGAGGACCTGAGCGGTGAGGAGAACATGGCTTTTGCCTTCTGTGACCATGCAGTGGATAACTATGACGGCTTCCGGCTTCTGGCGCAGGAGATGCCAACTGCGGCAACTGTTCTGCTGCTGGACAATCTGACCAGCGGCCCGGCAGTGGCGCTGGCGCACGGCGAGTACCGGAAAGAGGCGGCGGAACAGCTGTGCAGTTTGTTGCCGGAGGATAAGGTCTATGACCGGAACTACCCGGAGGAACAGCGGCAGCGGAATCTGCTGGCGCTCTTTCCCAGAGGGATGATGCTCAGCTGTGGACGAGTGGAAAAAGGCGAATTTGTTGTGGAGAATACCTGCTGTGCACAGGACCATGTACTGGATCTGCCCCGGATGGAGCGGATGGAACGGGCGTTGGCCGATTTTGCAAAACAGGAAGCAAATAAGAAGGAGAACTGAATTATGAAACTGCATTCCAACCGCATTTATACGCCGGAAGGCCCCAAGGCAGGTGTGCTGACTGTGGAAGGCGGCAAGATCACTGCCTTTGCAGAAAATACGACCGACCCCGAAGCCATTGAATACGGCGACCAGCGGATCATCCCCGGCATTTTTGATACTCATAACCACGGCACCTGCGGTTATGATATCATGAATAAGAATGCCCCCCATGAAAAGCAGATCGCATCCGTGAAAGGTTATCTGAAGGGGCTGGCAAGTCAGGGCACCGTGAACATCTTCCCGACGGTGTGCGACCCGGATTCCATCCGTGCGGTGGCAGAGGTGGCAAAAGAGGGTGATCAGGACGGTGCAACCATTCTGGGTATCCACAGCGAAGGCCCCTGGCTGAACCGCACCGGTGAAAAAGGCATCCGTACCGGCTGGCCGGAGGTAAGTATGGAGACGGCACATGCCATGGTGGAAGCCGGCGGCGGGTGGCTGCGTCTTGTGGCACTGGCACCGGAGATCCCCGGGATGGACCCCATCATCGAGTATTTCCTCTCGCAGGGCATCACAGTGGCAGCCGCCCACAGTGACAACAACTATAAGCAGGCCATGGCCGCCTATGCCAAGGGCATCAGTGTGGCGACCCATACCGGCAACGTCATGACCGATATGCATCACCGGGACATCGGCGGTCTGGGAGCAGCCCTGACCAATGAAAACGTTACCTGTGAGGTGATCTGCGACGGCCTGCACATCTGCGATGAGATGCTGGGCATCTACTTCAAGGTCAAGAGCACCGACAAATTCATGATGGTCAGTGACTGTACGGCTCTGTCCGGTGCACCGGTGGGCAAGTATGAGGGCATCTTTGAGGGGATGGCCCTGAATGTGACCCCGGAGGGCTTTGTTCTGACCGATACCGGCCGCCTGTGCGGTTCCAGCCAGCCGGTGCTGTTCGACATCAGAAATCTGGTGAACAATGTTGGCATCCCGCTGGAGACCTGCCTGAAGATGGCCTGCCTCAATCCCTGCATCAAGTATGGTTTTGCCGACCGCAAGGGTACCATTGAAGTGGGCAAGGACGCAGATCTGGTGGTCATCAGCGACGATTATCAGGCACAGGTCACCTACGCCGAGGGCCGGAAGGTCTATGACCGCAGCACCGAGGGCAAGATCTTCAATGCGGATTATCTGAACCGATAAGGACGAAGGAAACAGCTATGAGCAAGAAGTTGATCGTAGTAGCCGATGATTTCGGCTTCAGTGAGGCATACAACTATGGTGTCATCAAAGCCTATAAGGAGGGCGTGGTCTGCACCCTCTCGCTGATGAGCAACATGGCCGCCGTCCCCCATGCGGTGAAACTCTGGCAGAGCGAGTGCCCGGAGGTGCCGCTGGTCCAGCACACCAATTTTGTGCAGTACCGCCCCGTCAGCGCCCCGGAAAAGGTGCCCACGCTGGTAAACGAAGAGGGAATGTTCTACCGCAGCTATCTGTGGAAGAGCGAGAATCCCAATGATGCCAAATGCAAGGGCGAAGTTTACCCCAGCTATGAGGACCTGTATACCGAGACCATGGCCCAGCTGGACCGGCACAAAGAACTTGTGGGACATTATCCCCGGCATTTTGAGGGCCACAGCGCCATGACAAGGCCCATGGAGCAGGCGTTCCGGGATATCGGAAAGAAGCTGGGCATCCATAACATGGGCGATACGCTGGCCGAAGAACTGCCGATGAAACCGGCCTGCGAGCTGTTCAGTCTGGGCAACAGCAACGCAATGGAGATTCTGAACCGGGGCAGCCGCCCGGAGGACTGGCTGGAAGACCGCTTCGGCATCCTGAGCTCTCCCTACGAGTACAATATCCTACATTTCCATCCGGGTTATCTGGATCAGTACCTTCTGGACAATACTTCCCTGACCCTGCCCCGCTGCCGTGATCTGGCGACCCTGTGTGACCCGCAGGTTCGTCGCTGGCTGGATGAGCATGAGGTGGAACTGACCAACTTTGATGCCCTGTACGAATAACTGCGTCATTTCCAAGTGATACTTTATCATCCTCCATAGGAACGCCGCTGCACAGAATTGCGACCTGTGCGGCGGCGTTTTCTTAGTAATGGCCTAACCCTCTCAGCCAAAGTCTTTAACTGAGAGGGCCACCCCCCACCCCCCGTCAAATCGCACTAAAAAATAGACTGCATTTGTTACAAATGACAAACTCATGGAAAACCCCTTGATTTTTATATAAGGAGGGTATAATAAAATGCAAAAGAGCACCCCCACAAAACAGAAGAATCGACAAACCAGCTGGAAGGCTGCGACGCAAAGCTAAAGGGCCCAGACCGGGCAGCCAGCTGCACTTCCCCATAAGTACACCACAGCGTCACACCAGCCTTTCGGGGCAGGTGCGGCGCCTTTTTACATTTGCGGCGGGTGCAGGGAAAAGCGTTTGGGATACTTCATAAGGGAGGAAAAAGTTTATGAAACCAAAACGTGTAGTAAGTTTGCTGGTGGCGGGCTGTATGGCCGTCTCCATGGTGCCTGCTTCGGCGGTCACGGCGTTTGCGGAAACGGTGGGGAATACGTCTGCCTTGGCTGTGCTGGCACAAAATGCAGCAACAAGCGGCCCTTGCGGTGCAGAAGATCAGACGGAAAGTGTCTCTTGGGAAGTGGAACAAAACAATACGGCTGCGGAGAATCCTACATATACACTGAGCATCGAAGGTTCAGGTGCAATGGCGGATTACAATGCAATCACAGATGATGGAACAGTTGAAGATGACGGAACGGCTAAGAATTATACAATCATAACCCCGCGTGAAAACGCGGGGTTATGATTTGTCCATTTTTCGTGGATGCCCCAAGCGGCTAGATATCCGTAGCAACTCCGAGTTTTCGAC
>OGCM01004063.1_pt1 | contig 10325 bp, 10 predicted proteins | sample 1570151 | NCBI WGS metagenome assembly OGCM01 (sample SAMEA4370582, study PRJEB24528) | human gut metagenome
AAATCCAATATTTTCAAGGGCTTTCAAATCTGCCGGCTGCGGGACTTGAACCCGCACGGTGTTGCCACCAATGGATTTTGAGTCCACCTCGTCTGCCATTCCGACAAGCCGGCTGTCTATCGACGCTTTTTATCTTACCAAAATTGGAGACAGATTGCAACTGTTTTTTTGTTTGTTTTGAAATTAAGAAGCGAAGCATTCGCAAAGGCTTGCGTGTTTCATTAAAATAAGGTATGATTAGGTTCAAATGGGTTTATGAACGCGTCATGCGTGAATGATAATTCATATGGAATGACAGACTGGAAAAGGAGGTGGCGTCTGTGACCTGTCGGGAAGCGGAGCGTCTTGTGACGCCGTATATCCAGGATAAACTGAGCGGGGATGAGCTGGAAGCGTTTCTGGAGCATCTGGAACATTGCCGCAACTGTCAGGAAGAATTGGAAATTTATTTTATGGTGGATGTCGGACTGAAACAGCTGGACACCGGATCGGGTACTTTTGATATCATGGGCGCACTGCAGAAGCGGATCGCTGAGTCATATGCCCGTGTGCGCCGGATGTGGCGCTTCCGGAAAATGGAGTATGCGGTCAATACGCTGGGCGTGATGGCGGTATTGGTGACGGTGATGCTACAGGTCAGGATTTGGCTGGCACCATAGAAAAAGCAACAAGTGATAGAACAGGAGACGGAAACAGATGGGCAAATTAGTGCTGATAGATGGTCATAGTATACTCAACCGGGCATTTTACGGGGTGCCGGAGTTGACAAATTCGAAGGGACTCCACACCAATGCAGTGTACGGATTTTTAAATATCATGTTCCGGGTGATCGAAGATGAGGAGGCAGACTATCTGGCAGTGGCATTTGACTTGAAAGAGCCGACATTTCGTCACAAAATGTATGCGGCATACAAGGGAACAAGAAAACCGATGCCGCAGGAGCTGCATGAGCAGGTTCCGGTGATGAAGGAAGTGCTGACAGCGATGGGCGTGCCGATTCTTACCAAGGCGGGGTATGAGGCAGACGATATTCTGGGAACGATCGCGAAACGCTGTGCGGCGGAGGGCGTGGAGGTTTCTATCGTATCAGGAGATCGTGACCTGCTGCAGCTTGCAGATACGCACATTAAGATTCGGATGCCGCGTACTTCGAAAGGTACGACGGAGATACGCGACTATTACCCGGAGGATGTGAAGGCGGAGTATCAGGTGACGCCGATCGAATTTATTGATGTAAAGGCGCTGATGGGCGATACTTCGGATAATATTCCGGGCGTGCCATCGATCGGTGAAAAGACGGCAACCAGCCTGATTACCACCTACGGAAGCATTGAGAATGCGTATGCACACATTGATGAGGTAAAGCCGCCGCGCGCACAGAAAGCGCTTCGGGAGCATTATGACATGGCGCAGATGAGCAAGGATCTGGCAACGATCCGCATCAATTGCGAGATTGGTTTTTCGCTGGAGGAGGCGAAGCTGGATTCGCTTTACACGCCGGAGGCATACCAGTATATGAAGCAGCTGGAATTTAAGTCCATTCTGCAGAAATTTGGTGAGGACGCCTTTGCGTCATCAGAAATGGAAAAATCTTTCCGCCTGGTAAATGATTTTGGCGAGGCACAGGTGATTTTTGACCGTGCACAGCGGGCGGAGGAGATCGGCGCGCAGCTGGTGATTGAAAAAGGAGAGGTTGTAGCACTGGCGCTCTGCCTGGATGGGACATCGATCTATGCGATCCCGGCGGTTGGGTTCCTGACCGGACAGTATCTGGCGGAGGAGCTGGAACGCCTGATGGAGGTGGTTCCGTCTGTGACGGTTCTGGATCTCAAGATCCAGCTTCCATTTCTTAAAAATCACAGCCGCCGGATCGTGGACGGCATCCGGAATGCAGAAGGAAACCGTGCGGTTATGGACGCAGGCGTGGCGGCGTATCTGTTAAATCCGCTCAAGGATACCTATGGATATGATGACCTGGCGCGCGATTACCTGGATATGACCGTGCCGTCACAGGTCGATTTGCTTGGAAAAACGGCGCTGTCGGATGCATTTGAGACAATGCCGGAGAAAGCGTTGAATTGTGTCTGCTACATGGCATATACGGCGTGGAAATCGCGGGAAATCCTGCTGGGGCAGCTTCGAAGACATGGAATGCTGCATCTCTTTTATGAGATAGAGATGCCGGTTATTTACAGCCTCTACCATATGGAAGAGGAAGGTATTCAGGTGCGCCGGGAGGAATTGAAAGCCTACGGCGAACGCCTCCAGACGCAGGTAGAGAAACTGGAGCAGGAGATTTACGCCGAGACGGGCTGTGAATTTAATATTAATTCCCCGAAGCAGTTGGGAGAGGTTTTATTTGAAAAAATGTCCCTGCCGGGCGGCAAAAAGACGAAGACCGGCTATTCGACGGCGGCGGATGTGCTGGAAAAACTGGCGCCGGAGTATCCGGTTGTGCGGAAAGTATTAGACTATCGCCAGGTGGCGAAACTCAAATCGACCTATGCGGACGGGCTGGGTGCATTTATCCGGGAGGACGGACGAATCCACGGAACCTTTAACCAGACGATTACAGCGACAGGACGTATCAGCAGTACAGAGCCGAACCTGCAGAACATTCCAGTGCGTATGGAGCTGGGACGCGAGATCCGGAAGCTGTTTGTACCGCGCGAGGGCTGTGTGCTGGTTGACGCTGATTATTCCCAGATTGAGCTGCGTGTGCTGGCGCATATGTCGAATGACAAGAACCTCATCCAGGCATACCGGCAGGCGGAGGACATCCACGCGATCACGGCGTCGCAGGTATTCCATGTGCCGCTTGAGGAAGTGACACCGCAGCTTCGCCGCAATGCAAAAGCAGTCAATTTCGGTATCGTATATGGTATCAGCGCGTTCGGGCTGGGCGAAGATCTCGGCATTTCCCGCAAGGAAGCGACCGAGTACATTGAGCGCTACTTTGAAACCTACCCGGATGTCAAACGTTTCCTCGATGGTCTGGTAAAAACGGGCAGGAAATACGGCGAAGTCAAGACTATGTATGGGCGTGTGAGACCGATTCCGGAGCTGAAATCCGGCAATTTTATGCAGCGTTCGTTCGGTGAGCGTGTGGCGATGAATTCCCCGATTCAGGGAACTGCAGCCGACATTATCAAGATTGCGATGATCCGCGTCGATCAACGCCTGCGCCGCGAAGGACTGCGTTCCCGCATTGTCCTCCAAGTGCACGATGAACTCCTGATTGAAACCTGGAAAGAAGAGCTGGAACAGGTGCAGTCGATTCTGGCGACGGAGATGAAACGTGCGGCGCAGCTGCAGGTGGAGCTGGAAATCGATATGAAGATGGGAAATTCGTGGTTTGAAACGAAATAATGGAAAGGTACAGATAAACATGAAGATAATCAGTATTACCGGAGGCGTTGGTTCCGGTAAGAGTGAGGTCCTGCGTGTGCTGCAGGAGGAATTTGACGCGGAAATTATTAAGGCAGATGAAGTGGCTCACCAGCTCATGGAGCCGGGTAAGAAAGGCTATCAGCATGTGGTAGAGGCGCTGGGTGATTCCTTTTTAAATAAGGACGGCAGCATTGACCGCAAAAAGCTGGCGGCGCTTATTTTCCAGAATAAAGAGGCGGTGGAGACGATGAACGCCATCATCCACCCGATGGCGTGGGAGGAGATCCGCTATGCGATCAACCATTCCGACAAGGAGATCATCGTTGTGGAGGCAGCTCTCTATGATGACGAGCACAATGCAATGTTTGATGAAATCTGGTATGTATACACATCGGTGGAGAACCGCATCAAGCGTCTGATGGCAAGCCGCGGCTACAGCGAGGAAAAATGCCGGGGCATCATGGCAAATCAGGCATCCGAGGACGATTACCGGAGCTTTGCGACGCGTGTGCTGGACAACAACGGCGGGATTGAGGATATTCGGAAGCAGATAGCGTCATTTTTAGGAAAAGAGGATTAGGATACATATGCGGATGGTTAGTATTGCCAGCGGCAGCAGCGGGAATTGTATTTATATAGGAAGCGACAACACCCACGTTCTGGTGGATGCGGGGATCAGCAACAAGCGTATTGAGATGGGGTTAAATGACCTGGGGCTGAATGCGCGGGAACTGGATGGAATTCTCATTACGCATGAACATTCCGACCATATCAAAGGGCTCGGCGTGCTGGCGCGCAAATATGGCACACCTATTTACAGCACAAAAGAGACATTAGAGGAAATTCAGGATTCCAAGAGTCTTGGCGAGATTCCGGAAGATCTGATGCACCCGATTACGCCGGATGTTGATTTTATGGTAGGAGATCTGGAAGTCAAACCGTTCCGGATCGACCATGATGCAGCGAATCCTGTTGCCTACCGGGTTCAGAATGAAAAAAGATCGGTGGCGGTGGCGACGGATATGGGGCATTATTCCCAGTACATCATTGACCATCTGCAGGGGCTGGATGCGATTTTGCTGGAAGCCAACCACGATGTCAAAATGCTGGAGGCAGGACCGTATCCGTATTACCTGAAGCGTCGTATCTTAGGCGATTACGGACACCTTTCCAATGAAAATGCGGGACGGCTTTTAAGTTCCATTCTGCATGACAATTTGAAGCACATTTTCCTGGGGCATCTGAGTAAGGAAAATAATTACGAAGAGCTGGCATATGAGACGGTGCGTCTGGAGATCACAGAGGGAGATACGCCGTATAAGGCGAATGATTTCCCGATCACAGTGGCAAAACGCGATGCAGTGTCGCAGATTGTGACGGTGTAGAAGACGTAAAAGTATTAAAATTGGTTATACAAAGTCTGAAAACAAGCCAGAAGATATATTTGGGGTTATGGCTTGGAGGCATGAACAAAAGTGTGGGGTTGACAGAAATATCGTTACTGTACACGCATACGTGTCCAGTAACGGAATATCATTTTAGGTGTAAAAGTCAGCAGCCGAATGGCAGTTGAATTTTTATAGAAATTAGTAAGTCATAAAAACATTTCCGCCATAGGACGGGGAGCACACAGGAGGATGAAACCTATGAGTAAGATTATTATTACTATCGTTGGACAGGACCGCGTCGGTATCGTTGCAAAAACGTGTAACTATCTGGCTGACCACAACATGAACATTCTTGACATCACGCAGACGATCCTGCAGGAATATTTCAACATGATGATGATCGTGGATATTTCCGGTTCCAAGACATCCTTTGATGATATGGCGCATGAGCTGGACAAGCTGGGACAGGAGATCGGCGTAAAGATTCTCTGTCAGAGAGAAGAGATTTTTACCAGTATGCACAGAATCTAAGCAAATATTTTCAGAAAGGACGTAAAACCAATGATTAACATGCAGGAAGTTCTGGAAACTAATAACATGATCGCGCATGAAAAACTGGATGTGCGGACGATCACGATGGGTATCAGCCTCTTAGACTGTGTGGACAGTGATCTGGCGAAGATGAATGAGAAGATCTACAATAAGATTACAACTTATGCGAAAGATCTTGTATCGACCGGCGATGCCATCGGACGTGAATTTGGGGTTCCGATCGTCAATAAACGTATCTCGGTTACTCCGATCGCGCTGGTAGGGGGAAGCGCCTGCAAGAAGAGCGAGGATTTTGTAGAGATTGCGAAAACACTTGATAAGGCAGCGAAAGAAGTGGGCGTCAACTTTATCGGTGGCTATTCCGCATTGGTTTCCAAGGGAATGACACCGGCGGAAGAGCTTCTGATCCGCTCGATCCCGCAGGCACTTGCCTGCACCGACCGTGTGTGCAGCTCCATCAATGTCGGTTCTACCAAGACAGGTCTTAACATGGATGCAGTCCGTCTGATGGGCGAGATGGTTGTGGCAACCGCAGAGGCAACGAAGGACAATGATTCCCTCGGCTGTGCGAAGCTGGTTGTATTCTGCAACGCGCCGGATGATAACCCGTTTATGGCAGGTGCATTCCATGGCGTGACTGAGGCGGATGCGATCATCAACGTCGGCGTCAGCGGTCCGGGAGTTGTAAAGACGGCTCTGGAAAAGGTACGTGGCGAGAGCTTTGAGGTGCTGTGTGAGACGATCAAGAAGACGGCGTTCAAGATCACCCGTGTTGGACAGCTGGTAGCACAGGAGGCGTCCAAACGTCTGGGCGTTCCGTTTGGCATCATTGATCTGTCGCTGGCACCGACTCCGGCAGTCGGAGACAGTGTGGCGGAGATTCTGGAAGAGATCGGCTTAGAGCGCAGCGGTGCACCGGGTACAACAGCAGCGCTGGCAATGTTAAATGATCAGGTTAAGAAGGGCGGCATCATGGCGTCCTCCTATGTTGGCGGACTCAGCGGTGCGTTTATTCCGGTCAGCGAGGATCAGGGCATGATCGATGCAGTTTCTGAGGGTGCGCTTACGATTGAGAAGCTGGAAGCAATGACCTGTGTCTGCTCTGTAGGTCTTGATATGATTGCGATCCCAGGCGATACGAAAGCGACCACGATCGCCGGTATCATCGCGGACGAGGCGGCAATCGGCATGATCAACCAGAAGACAACGGCAGTCCGCCTGATTCCGGTCATCGGAAAAACAGTGGGCGATACGGCAGAGTTCGGCGGTCTGCTTGGCTATGCGCCGATCATTCCGGTCAACCGTTTCTCCTGCGACAACTTTGTCAAACGTACCGGACGTATCCCGGCACCAGTACACAGCTTTAAGAACTAATAGGAGTTTCATATGGATAAATCACAGGAACTGAGAGAGGTGCTTCTGCGGTATCTCGATGCCGATCTGGAGCGAATCATTTTCAGCAACCCGAGAACCCGTGAATCCTATCTGAAATTAACCGTGCGTCCTCTGCTTCTGCGGGGGGCGCTTGCTTTTCAGACGGAAGAATTTACGGAAAAACAGGCATTTCAGAAAAATCAGAACGCAGAAAAGACCGCCGAGTACCTGCTCGGAGAACTGGAAAACCGTTACCGCAATGCGGAGATCGCGTCGCTTCACGGGATTGTCAATATTCTGATCAGTAAGAAGGGGACGGTGACGATCAAAGAGAAGAAGGTGGGGGTTAAAAGGGCAGAGAATCGGACGGTATCGGTGGCAGCAGGTGATGTGCAGAAAGCTGGAAAGCAGATGCCGGCGAAGAGTCATGCAGATGTGAAAGAAAATTCGCTCGAAAAATCGGGTCAGAGTCAGTCAAGTCACGAAAACGGAAAGATGCAGAGAAGTGCTAAAATACAGGGAAATGGTAAACTGCAGAGCAATGCGAAACAGCAGAAAAATGCCGGAACAGGACTGTTGGCTGGCATGGATGCCGCAGCGTTTTCAGAACGTCTGGCTTCGTTATCCCATAACCGTACTAAAAAATACGTCCTTCAGGAAGGCGTCCCAGTCCCATTTCTGGTAGATCTCGGTGTCATGACGGCAGAAGGCAAAGTTGTGAAATCCCGCTACGACAAATTTCGCCAGATCAACCGTTTCCTGGAATTTATTGAGGATGTACTGCCGAACCTTGACCCGAACCGGACGAATACGATCATTGATTTTGGATGTGGAAAATCGTATCTGACCTTTGTGATGTATTATTATCTTCATGTTTTGAAGAAATATCCGATCCGTGTCATCGGTCTGGATTTGAAAAAAGATGTCATTGCGCTCTGCAACCGCCTGAGCAGGAAGTTTGGATTTGAGAACCTGACCTTCCTGCACGGCGACATCGCCGGATATGAGGGCGTCGATCAGGTCGATATGGTCGTGACGCTGCACGCCTGTGATACAGCGACCGATTATGCGCTGGCAAAAGCGGTCAAATGGGGCGCAAAAGTCATTCTTTCCGTTCCATGCTGTCAGCATGAGATTAACAAGCAGATTCAGAACGACCTTTTGTCGCCGGTTTTACAGTACGGCCTTCTGAAAGAACGTATGTCGGCGCTTCTGACCGACGGAATCCGTGGGCAGCTCCTCGAAATGTCCGGCTACCGGACGCAGATTCTCGAATTCATAGACATGGAACATACACCGAAAAACATCATGATCCGTGCGATCCGCCAGGGCAAGAAAGCAGACGGGGCGGCATTAGAGACAATGATGAAGGAATTGCATGTGAAGCCGACATTGTATGGATTGTTGGTGGGGGAAGAGTAGAAGAACTGTGGCAGGTATAGTTGTATACGGAAGCGTATCCAAGCAATTTTAGAAAAGAAACGGGATAGAAAATGCATTTATCAGAAGAGCAAAGTAAATTTGTTGAAATTGCGCAAAAAGGCAAGAATATTCTTGTTGATGCATGTATTGGTAGCGGTAAAACCACAGCAATTCAGGCACTTTGTAAAGAACTTCCGCGAGATAAAAAGATATTATATTTGACATATAATAAGCTGCTGAAAATTGATGCAAAATCTAAAATACACGAAAAAAATGTTTTAGTAACAAATTATCATGGATTTGCCTATATGTCTTTGGTTCGTATGGGAGTTAAGGCCGGAATTTCAGATCTTATTCAAAAGTTTATTAATACAAGACCTAATATTGCTCCATATGATGTTTTGATTATTGATGAATATCAGGATATAGAGCTTGAGTTGGCGGAATTATTAAAGATGGTTAAAGACGCTAATCCTAAGATGCAGATAATTGCTGTTGGTGATATGCAACAAAAAATATATGATAAGACAACACTGAAAGTATCAGAATTTATTAATGAGTTTCTGAATGATTATGTCTTATTAGAATTTACTAGGTGTTTTCGATTGTCTTCGGAATTAGCGGCGCGTTTGGGACGCATTTGGAACAAGCCTATTATCGGTGTAAATAGTGAGTGCCGCGTAGAAAGAATGAACATAGATCAGGTGGTAGAGTTTTTGTCACAGCAAGAGCCAGAGGATCTTCTTTGCTTGGGATTACGAAATGGGGATTTGTCAAAAACACTTAACAGATTGGAAGAGGAATATCCTACAATTTATAACAAAACAACGGTATATGCAAGTATTTCAGATTCGGATTCTATGGGATCAACAGAACCTAAAAAAGACTCTGCAATATTTACAACATATGATAGCAGTAAGGGACTAGAAAGAAAAATTGAAATTTGTTTCAGAACTTACGCACGAGCATTTTATTCAGTGCGCAAGTTACGTTGTTGCGATGGGAATGAAGAAAGGAATACTCTGGAATACAAGAGATAACACTTTATATGAGATAACTGTGCCAAACAAAACACTTTTTATGGATGCTGTTACAAATGCGATAACAAAAGGTGCTATCAAGAAATACAATAAACCATTGGATAGAAGTATTCAATTGAATGAGCTAAAGATTGAACTTTCTAAAACGCTAAGAAAGGATGATTAAATGGATTATTTTGCTGTAATTGATACTGAGACAAACTGGAATAATGAAGTAATGTCCATAGGTGCTGTGATAGCAGAGAAGGATACATTCAAAAAGGTCGATGATCTATATTTTATATTTGATCCAGAGTATAAAATTGGCGGTATGTTTTCTATGGTGCTTCCGGTAAAAGGAGGAGAACATAAAGATATTCTATTTACACGTAAGATAGCTATGGAAAAATTTAAAGAAGCTTTTGAAAAATATAGTGTAAAAGATTTGTTTGCTTACAATGCTTCCTTTGATAAGAATTTGTTAAGCGAACTAGCATCCTATAGATGGTTTGATATTATGAAAATTGCTGCATATAGGCAGTATAACGACAAGATTCCTGCCAGTATAGAATGCTGCAAAACAGGAAAAATGAAGCGTAATTATGGTGTGGAACCTATGATGCAGTTGTTGTCTGGTAATCACAGATATACAGAAGTACATAATGCTTTATATGACGCGGCTGATGAACTTGAGATTATGCGGATGCTTGGAAAAACGCTAGAAGAGTATATTGTTGCGGAAATTTGATTGATATCAAAAGCTGGTATCTTAAACCGTTCACGACAATAGTAGGTAATTGTTTTGGGTATGGATTTACAGAGTGAAATGATACCGAATGTGGATGGCCTTGCTTATGTAGGCGGTGAATGGGATGCCAGCAAGTATGCGCCTTTCGACGTTGATAAGGATAAGATTATTCTGATTTGTGAAGCTGAACGGAAAGCTGACCACCTTGCAGGAACAGGATACGTAAATCAGAACCTACAAGGAAAAGATTCATTACCTTGTCGACCAGATGATCTCGATTGTTCTGGACGATGGCGTGAAAAAGAATTATGCAATTTTTCCGGATGTTTTGGCTAAAATAAAGTGGGAGGGCTTGCGTATGATGACGGCAAACCCGATTTTACTTCAGAAAAAATATGCCCGTGTCATTGAGTGCTTTGCCAAACAGCAGGG
>OGCM01004065.1_pt1 | contig 10319 bp, 12 predicted proteins | sample 1570151 | NCBI WGS metagenome assembly OGCM01 (sample SAMEA4370582, study PRJEB24528) | human gut metagenome
GCCCGTCCGAGATTGTTCTGACCAACGGCGGCACCGAAGCCAACCAGCTGGCGCTACTCGGTCTTGCCGAGGGTGCACGTCAGCGCGACCGTAAGCGTAACCGCGTGATCGTATCTGCCATCGAGCACGATTCGATTCTGGACAACCTGCCGCTGCTGCGTGCCGCAGGCTTTAGCGTCGACCTGGTGCAGCCCTGCCGCATGGGCTACATTGAGCCTGCCACGCTTGTCGAGCTACTAGGCGACGACGTGGCGCTCGTGAGCATCATGGTTGCCAACAACGAGACCGGCGTGGTGCAGCCCATCCGCGAGCTTGCCGCAGCCACGCATACCGTTGGCGCCCTGTTCCACACCGATGCCATCCAGGGGTATCTGCACATTCCGCTCGATGTCACCGAGCTGGGAGTTGACGCCATGACCGTTGCCGCGCACAAGATCGGTGGCCCCGTGGCATCCGGCGGGCTCTACCTTAAGAACCACACGCCGCTGCGCCCGCGCATCTTTGGCGGCGGACAGGAGGCCGGTCGTCGTGCCGGCACGCAGGACCTGCGCACGCAGCTGGCCTTTGCCGCTGCCGCTTCCGCGCTGTTACCGAATGTTGCCCAGGAGCGTACAACACTGCAGGCCTTATCCGAAAAGCTCTACGCCACGCTTACGGCCCACCCGCGCATTCACGCCACGATGGGCGACTACGCGCAGGCCGATCGTCTGCCGGGTATGGTTTCGATCTACGTAGACGGCATGGACTCCGAGGAGCTCATCGTCAAGCTCGACGCCGCCGGCTTTGAGGTTTCGGCCGGCTCGGCGTGCTCGAGCGGCAGCATGGAGCCGAGCCACGTGCTCAGCGCAATGGGCATTGGTCGCGAGCAGGCGCTAGGCGCACTGCGCATCTCCTTCGATGACCGCGTGGACCCGGCTGACCTGGACGACTTTGCCCAGACGTTGCTCTCGATCGTAGGTACTGCATGATCGTCGCCGAGCTTGAACGCGCGCTGCTGGCGCGCTACCCCAAGGCGGACGCCGAGGGCTGGGATCATGTAGGGCTCTCCGTGGGCGACCCTGCCGCCGAGATTGCTGGCGTGGCCTGCGCACTCGATGCGACCGAAGCTAATGTTCGCCGCGCACAAGATGCCGGTGCCAACGTGCTGCTGACGCATCACCCCGTCTATATCAAGGCGCCCGAGGCGTTTTGTCCGGCGGATGCGTCACGCCCCCAGTGCAGCGCTGCGCTGTACGAGGCGGCTCGTTGCGGCGTGAGCATTATTTCGCTCCACACCAACCTGGACCGTTCGCACGAAGCGCGCGTTCGCCTGAGTGAGTTGCTGGGCGCTGAGCCCATGAGCTCGCTGGAGCATGTGGACGACCCCAAGGCAACCGGCCTGGGCGCGCTTGCAACGCTCAACGACCCGTGCACGCTGCGCGATCTTGCCACCCGTGCTGCCACGGCCTTCGGCAGTGACCCGCGTGTGTGGGGCGAAGCCGAGCACGCATGCCGTACCGTCGCTATTTTGGGCGGCTCCCTGGGCGACTTTGGAGAGCTCGCCATCGCCGCGGGCGCAGATGTCATCGTAACCGGCGAGGCAGGCTACCACGTGGCGCAAGACCTTGCCTTGCGCGGGCTGCCGGTGATCTTGCTCGGCCACGACCGCTCCGAAGAGCCGTTCGTTGATATATTGATGAACTCTGCAGTTGACGCCGGGGTCGACCCCCGTCATGCGATTAAAATACTGAACCCTTGCCAATGGTGGACTGTGACAAAAGGAGAGAACTTATGAGCGCCGGCGCTACGCTACTCAAGCTGCAACAGATCGATTTGGAGCTCGCCCGCAACAAGAGCGAACTTGCCAATATGCCGGAGCTCAAGGAGCTCGCTTCCAAGCGCAAGACCTATGTGAAGCTCAAGTCCGAGATGACCAAGCTCTACGCCCAGCGCAAGGATCTGGACATTGAGCTCGACGATCTCAACACCACCGAGATTCAGACCAACAACGCCATCGAGGCTGCCAAGAAGCGCCATGTCGACGGCTCCGACTACCGCGAGGTTCAGGACCTGGAGAATGAACTCGCAACCCTGGCCAAGCGTCTGGACAAGATTGAGCACACCCGAAAGGATGTCGTCATCGCCCATAAGGAGGCGCTCGACCGCGAGGCCCGCGCGCAGGCAATCATCGCCAAGTTCGAGGAGGGCGTAAAGGCCGATACCAAGGCCGCCCGCGCCAAGGCCACCGACCTCCAGGCCCAGATTGACGCCGCCGCTAAGGAGCGCACTGCGCTGGCTGCCACGTTGCCGGCCGACGTGCTCACCGACTACGAGCGTCTGCTCAAGCAGTTCCGCGGCCTGGCCGTCGAGACCATCCAGGGCAACATCCCCACGGTCTGCCACACCGCGCTGCAGGCATCGTCCATGAGCGACCTTAACCACGACGGTAGCGAGATTACGCACTGCCCGTACTGCCACCGTCTCCTGGTGCTCCCGAGCAAGGAAGCTTAAACGATGGCGGCATCCAACAATTCAATGCAACTTGAGGGAAAAACGATCCTGCTGGGCATTACCGGCGGGATCGCCGCCTATAAGTCGTGCAACATCGTGCGCCTGTTGCAAAAGCGCGGTGCGCGCGTCAAGGTCGTTATGAGCGAGCATGCCACGGAGTTCGTGGGCCCGCTCACCTTCCGTGCGCTCACCAACGAGCCTGTTGCCGTGGGCTTATTCGACGATCCCTCCGACCCCATCCACCACATTTCGCTTGCGCAGGAGCCCGATCTGGTGGTCGTGGCGCCCGCGACGGCCAATATCATCGCCAAGATGGCTAACGGCATCGCCGATGACCTTATTTCCACCACGCTGCTGGCAACGCCGCGACCCATCGTGATCGCGCCGGCCATGAACAATGGCATGTGGAAGGCGCCGGCGACACAGGCCAACATGTCCACGCTGCGCGAGCGCGGTGTCCATGTGGTGGGACCCGGCAGCGGCTACCTTGCCTGCGGCGACGTGGACACGGGACGCATGAGCGAGCCCGAGGACATCGTCGAGGCTGTCTGTGAGGTGCTCAACCCGGCACCTCAGGACCTAGCAGGCAAAAGCATCATCATCACCGCCGGCCCCACGCACGAGCCGATCGACCCCGTGCGTTTTATCGGCAACCGTTCATCGGGCAAGATGGGTATCGCCCTGGCGGGGGAGGCCGCACGCCGCGGTGCCGAAGTCACGCTCGTGTTGGGACCGACATCGCTCGATGTTCCCCGCGGCGTGGAGTGCGTGCGCGTGCAAACCGCCGCAGAGATGCTCCAGGCGGCCCTGAGCGCCTTCCAGACGGCCGATGCGGCCATTTGCGCGGCCGCCGTCGCCGACTACACCCCCGCGGCCCCTGCCGACCATAAACTCAAAAAGTCCAACGAACGCTTGGATCGCATCGAGCTTGTCGAAACAGTCGATATTTTGGCCGAGCTCGCGCGCCAGAAGGGCGAGCGGTGCGTGATTGGATTTGCGGCCGAGACCGATAACGTTGTCGAGTACGCCGAGCGCAAATTGGCCCGCAAGGGCTGCGATGCTATTATCGCCAACGATGTCTTACGCGCCGATTCGGGCTTTGGAACCGATACCAACAAGGCCTGGATCGTGAGTAAAGCGGGTACGCAAGAACTTCCTGTACTAACAAAACCCCAGCTCGCAGATACAATTTTGGACTTGCTTCAAAATTTATAAAAAAGTTCTTGCACAAGTCTAAAGTTTCGGGTTAATATACTCCCTGTTGCGAGCGAGAGCAGAGCAACAAACAAAAGCTTCGGGACGTGGCGCAGCTTGGTAGCGCACTTGACTGGGGGTCAAGGGGTCGCTGGTTCGAATCCAGTCGTCCCGACCAGAAGTTTGCAGGTCAGGCACCTAGTGCCTGACCTTCTTTGTTTGAAGCAATTGCTTAATTTTGATTAAGCAACAGAATGCCAAAAATCTACCTGCGTGATATTCGCTTTTTGCGGCTACTTGCGCGTTTTGCACGCGCTTGAGCCGAGTTATTAAAGCGATAAGAATCTACATACGCGTAGCTGGTATACAGCCGAGTACAGGCTGTATTTATCGGGGCGATTTACACAGATATAGCAACTATAACGAACAAGCGTGTCGCTGTATTGATTCCAGTAGTTCACTTGATCGGTGGACAAGTGGGCTATTGCAGCGAAACGCCAAGCGGGATGGGCTCCATACGAGGACGCCGCAGGACGGGCAGACTAGCCCGCAGCGCTCGCCGAACCTCTCGAGCGGCACCGAGCTCAGCCATACAAACCTATCCTTCTGCGGGTCATATCCGAACGGCACGCCCCGTCCCGCGCATTTTGAAGCCATGGGACACCTCTCTGTTCACGTTGTTTAAGACAACGTATATGAGGCGTGTTGTTCGGGCTGGCAGGTGCCGCTGCGGCAATCGTGTTGGCTCGATAGAAGAAAGGCCCGTGCAATCCTGCGCGGGCCTTGCACTAAACAAGCTAGAGGACAAACTAGAAACACCAAGCGGGGCAAACATCTCTATCGGCATGGGACATCAACCCATGCGATGGATTGCCATCGGTGGTAACAAGAAGGTAATCACCAAGACTCTCAGGATCACGTGAACGTTCCCACCACATTGCGTAAGATCCATTCCAACGGCCGCGCCCATCCAAATGATCTTTGGCAATCAGACAGTTATTACTCGAATGGGCAGCAATCACTTTATCTTTGAATGCCTCGTACTGGGTGCCCTCGGAAGAAGTCCAAGAAAGATAAGCCTCGTCGCTCCAAGGTGCCCCAACGATCTCGGAGTAGCTGAGCAGGAACAGCTTGTCGGTCGTTGCAGTAATAACAACATCTTTATTGAAATGTCGTTCATTGTTGGTTAGCTTGGTTATAGACACTACCTTGGACTGGAAATCGGACGGCATGAGGCTCCAGAGGTCACCGGTGTTGAGACGGCTGCGGAGCTCCGACTTCTCCCAACCGCCGTCTGTTGATTTAGGGTTGAATTCGCAACGGTTGATGCTTGTTGTGGCGAGGAACGTCAGGCCCGCCTTGCCGCCGCCGTCCGCTAGGTCATCATGGTTGATGCCGATGATGCGATACTTCATTGTTCTGCCGGCAGTCAGTTCGGTATTCAGTTTTACCGACCATTCGGTCCCCGCGTCCATCGCGGCCTTCGCCTTGGCGTATGCCGGCGAGGCCTCTCCCTTCGCGGCGATGTCCTCGGCCACGGCCTTCTGCTCGTCCAGCGTCCAGTCCTTCGCGTCCTTGGCGATTGCTGCCTGGACGGTCGCGGAATCGGCACCAGTGGAGCCTCCACCGGACGCGCCGCCGACCGTCCCGCTGTTCACCGTGTTGCCGACCAGGTTGAACTGGTTGCGGATGGCTCCGGCCACGCCGGGTCCCGCGAACACGATTACCAGGCCGATGACCGCGATGATCAGGACGTACTCGATGATAGATTGCCCTCGGAGATTGGCCGCCCTACGAGCGACCCCCCCCCCCGAAGGTTATTTGCCGCTGTATGCATATGCGGCTCTCTTCGCTCAGGGTTTGTAGATACATCGCCGAGCGTAGGGCTATTCCAGATTTCTGCACCGCTCTTGCCGCAGCGGCAACGATATAGGGGCGCGGCAGGCGCGCTGAGAACCGCTGTATGACCCCATTTCTCTTCAACCCGATTACCAGTGCCACGAGCCATAAACCGTTCGTTCGGTTGCCAAATGAAAAGCCCGCGCGGGATTGCGCGGGCTTACCAGCTGAGATTAGAAGCACCAAGCGGGGCAGACTTCTATATACGGGAGTGTCGCAGTCGATCCACCAGTGGTATAGCCACCGCGCGATGGCTTACCTTTGCTGCCGACACAATTGAAGCTGCTCGAGGACCCTGGATTGGCCGAACGCATCCACCATAAGTCACCGAAACAGATGACGGCATTGTCGGAATCCCGTGTAACCTTACCTATAAATGCCTCGTACTGTGCACCCTCTTTGCTAATCCAAGTGTGGCCATCCCAGCCAGGACGTGGCGAATCGGCATTAACAATCTCAGAATCGCTAAGGCAGAATAGCTTGTCCACAGTCGGTGTCACAGCAGCATTCTTGTCTGTGCCTCCCACGTTATTCGTAAATTTCTTAACCGATTTCACCTTAGACTGGAGTTCAGACGGCATCAAGCCCCAAATATAGCCGGAGTTCATTTCCTTACGGAGCTCCGACTTCTCCCAGCCGCCAGCGTTAGTTGCCGTAGCGTTCATCCGGGAGTTGAAGATCATAGAAGTTGTGAGAAAGGTTAGTCCCGCTTTGCCGGAACCGTCGGCCAAATCGTCGTGGTTGATGCCGATAATCTTGTACTCAAGCGTCTTGCCGTTCGTCAGCTTCATCGAGAACTTCGCCCCCGCATCCATGGCTGCCTTAGCCTTGGCGTAGGCAGCGGAAGACTCTCCCTTCGCCGCGATGTCCTCGGCCACGGCCTTCTGTTCATCCAGCGTCCAGTCCTTCGCATCCTTTGCCACCGCCGCCTGGACGGTCGCGGAAGCGGTGCCTGTGGAGCCACCACTGGACGCGCCTCCCTCGGTGCCGCCGACCGTCCCATTGTTCACCGTGTTACCGACCAGGTTGAACTGGTTCCTGATGGCGCCGGCCACGCCGGGTCCCGCGAACACGATCACCAGGCCGATGATCGCGATGATCAGGACGTGCTCGATGATTGACTGCCCTCGGAGAAGAGTACCTCTAGGAGATACCCCCCCCCCGAAGGTCAATTGCCGCTGCATGCATATGCGACACTCCCTTCGCTCAGGGTTTGTAGATACATTGCCGAGCGTAGGGCTATTCCATAATTCTGCTCCGGTCTTGCCGCAGCGGCAACCGCACCGATGGTCAACAATCGTGATTGCGCTATAATAGAACACGCGTTCGTTATTGATTCGAGAGGGGTGCCGTCGTGGGGGAGAGCGATAAGTCGATACGTTTGGTCACGGCCCTCGTCGAGTGCCGCCCCGACGGCGAGTACGCCCCGTGGGGCATCAAATGGTACGACGGCACCGTCTACCCGTTCGACTCCATCGAGTCCTACAGCTCCCGCTCATGGGCGCTCGGCAGGAACAAGCAGTCCGAGTCCTGGCGCGCGGTCGTCGGGGACGGCACGTGCCGCGACATCTGCCATTACCAAAACAGCTGGTATGTCGTTCACGACCCAGACGATGACACCCCAGCGGCAAGCGCACCGCAAAAATAGCCAAAACGCCCATTCGAAACCAAACGCCCAGGTAAACGGCTTAACACAATCGCGAATACGACCCCAAAAGACCTACTTGGATACCCGCTAGGGGTACCTGTTTTCAGGCACCTTAAATCGCCTCTCGTTGCCTCGTTTTTTCGGCTACTCAGTAAAAAATAGGGGAGTACGCCAGTACTCCCCCTAAATCGTTTATACCCCGGTTGCAGCCTGCCAGTCTGCTCTCTCAAGCCTAGGCTTGAGCGCGGGGGGCTTAGGCCCCTAGGCTTGAACGTACTTGAGGTCAAGCTCTCCAGGCGCGTCCACGTACACCGCGCCGAACGTCAGGTTTACCAGCCGGGGCTGAGCTCCATAAGAGCAAAATCATTCTAGCGCTTACTATCAAGGATATCCGTCGTAGTGGCGGCTATCCGGCAAACGATCGTACTCTCGTGGTCCCGTTTCGAGTAATTCTTTGGCACGGTTAGGAGCATAGCAAACGGTTTCCGCTGTTACCGCTCATGTACATGGACGATGAATGAACTTCGATAGCAAACGCAATTTGGTTTTTGAAATATGGACGAATTCCTTGTCAGGAGGGTAGAATGATGCCGACGGCAGCCCAAGTTGTAGAGAGCTGGGCAGAGCCGTTGCTTAATGAAGTTGGGTCATCGTCTTAGCGACGGTGACCTTTCTTTTTGGGCTTCGAGCCCTGCTTGAGTGCCTTGGAAAGGCCGACAAGGGCCGTGAGGAGCGAGACCATAGCGGTCAGGAGCTTCACGAGCTCGGTGAAATCGGTCATGGGCATCACCTCCCATCAAATGGAGGGCTCTGCCCGGCACGAGGGCTGCCGACAGCAAGGACGATTCTATCAGAGCGGCTGACTCCCGCCCGATATTACCATCCCACCGCGCCTGTGCAAAAAAGAGGGCCGCCAAACAGCGACCCTCCAGCGAAAGTGCATGTTATTTAGGACAGTCAAATTCTTTGAATAACAAATGACTGCTGTATAATTACATAATAAAGTTCACCCGGAAGGAGCGATCGATGAAAAGCAAACGATTTGCCCTGAATGCACTTCTGGTAGTAGCAATATTGACGCTCTTCGTCTTTTCGGACTCATACATGAATCAGCCAAGATTTGGATATGCTTTATACGCTGTGTTTTCCGGCGAAACAACTTACAACACTTACAACACTATTGGCTTCATTGACGCAATCTTTTTCTATGTAGTCGGCCCCTTATCAAGCGAACTGGTCGCTTTCCTTGTCTGCCTCAACCTGAATCAACGAAGCCAAACTCATTCAGCGACTTCGGCCAAACAAGGAATCAATCTCTTCGCAATAACGATAATTCTGCAAATTCTGACAGTGTTGATTATCGCCCTGACCGCAACAAACGTTTTGAGGTATGAGTTCGGATTCATCGCGAGCTGCCTGATGGCAATTGCCGCGGGTATAGCGGTCTCGTATACGACACCGGCAAAGAAGTGGCTCAACTAACAGGGCCTATTTGGAATCCGAATCGTCCATGGAGCCGTCGATGCCGATTTTGGTGTCGTCGTCCGTATTGGAATCGTCATCCTTGGGGCTTATAGGACAAAATGTGTATATCTCATAATGTATACGTTGCACCATGAGAGAGGGGTCTGTCATGAGCTGGAAACCGAGAAAATGCGTTATCGCCGGTCTCGTGACAACCGGTCCCGGCGGCGGCTTGTTTGCAACCGCAATGACATCGTACCGACTTTTCACTTGCATGTTCTGAAAGGAAGTTGCCATGCTGTCGCAAAATCAATCGAGATACTTGACCACGATCGGCTTTGCCCTGCTTGCATTACTCTTTGCTAGCGACCTTTTGCTGAAACCGCCCAAGGAACTCGTTTTGCTTGCCATAGACTGCATTTCCGCCCTTTACTTTACGGCAACCCTATTCGTCGGACTAAAGGAGAGGAAAAAAGGCGCAGTCGCCGCATCCGCCGCATGCTTGATCATAACCATTGCATCATTCTTTATCTGACACATTGGTGATCTAGGGGCGATATCGTAGGAATACGACCGGGAGAGTCGGGGCCAGATTGCCCGGGTTGCCCGGTCGGCTCGCGCGACGGCGCGGCGGTTCGACAGAAAGCTCTCCGGACTTCACGCCGTTTCTGATCGCATTGTAGACAGCCATCTCGTCTTCGCAGTCGGCGAGCACGCGGTGTGCGTCGTCGTTTTGGATGTCCAGTAAATCTCGAAGGTCCTCCATGCACCAGCGTCCGAGATCTGGCCATGCGCGTTGCGCGAGCTGATAAGTGTCGATTGCGATGTTGTAGTTAAAGTCCAGGCCAAAGCCGTCCCAGGCAGAACGGCTTTGTTTCCTTGATTATCAACTTCATCCGGACACTTCCCGCATTCATCCGTGTGTGTACGGATGAATGCGGGGTTCGATACCCTGGCGGCCTGATCGGCAGACCGCCGGGAATTCTCACTCCTCGATAAAAGCCGGCACTCGGTTAGTCCTGCGCATCTTGAAATCGCCAGTCTCGTGGGAGACGTAGAGAATGCCGTCCATCCCGTCTCGTGATGCATACGACAGGTGAACTGAACCGCAATCCGATCCATCATTGTCGAGAAGATCGAACGAATTCGGATCGCTCGTTGCGGCCAAACGACCACTTATACAAGAGCCATCGTCATTACAGATTTGCCATTCCATATCTTCGCCTGCAAGAATCGCCATAGACGGCTTGGTCGCGCCATCGTTGACATACATCCCGTCTATGCCAAACCCATTTTCAGCGCCATCGATGAACGACTGCTCGGATCTATACCTCGCAAATGATGCACATAGCACCATTGCAAGACAAAGCGCAAAGCCAACAATCGCTATCTTTGCATAGCTCTTGCCTATCATGTCATTCACCTCCTTCGTATGTATCGAGGTATTCCTGCTTGAGCGTCTGCGAGGACGACTTGATCTTTTCCACGAGCGTGCCGGCCTCGATGAAGTAGAACGAGTTGGTGAGGTCTGCCAGGTCGTCGAGCAGATGGCTTGAAATGAGCACGCTTCGTCCCCGCGCCACCTCGCTGCGCATCGCGTCGCAGGAGGTTTTCCGCTTTCCCG
>OGCM01004069.1_pt1 | contig 10300 bp, 8 predicted proteins | sample 1570151 | NCBI WGS metagenome assembly OGCM01 (sample SAMEA4370582, study PRJEB24528) | human gut metagenome
GGCGTTTTGTGTTGGGAATATGAAATGAGCTGCCGCACGTTAGTGCGACAGCCCCGTTTTTCTATCTTCTACACCAGATTCTTCATATCCTTAAACGCTGTCCGCTCCATCTTCTCCCGAAGGTCATTCCTGATCTTCGCGAAGTCCTCACGGACAAGCTTCTTTTCCTTTACGAGGCACTCACCCGCAACATAAACATCTCTCACATTCGATGCAATCGCGCTATACACAAGAGCCGAATACGGGTCGTATACCGGGAACATATTTGGGGAATCGGTCTCTACGAGGACGAGATCCGCCTGTTTTCCGGGCTCGATGGAACCAGTGATATCGCCGAGTCCTAACGCTCTTGCTCCCTCAATCGTCGCCATGGAAACGACCTCCTTTGCCGGGAACGCGCTGCGGTCGTGGAGCTCATTTTTGTGGAAGTTCTCACACATCCGCATCTGGATGAACAGGTCTAACGTATTTCCGCTCGCCGGACCGTCGGTGCCGAAGCCGACGGACATGCCGTGCTTATGCATCAGGGACACCGGAGCCACGCCCTTTGCGGCCTTCGTGTTGGAGGCGATACAGTGGGCCACGGACGCTCCGTGCTTCGCGAGGATCTCCACGTCATGTTCCGTCGTGCGGATGCTGTGGGCCGCCAGCGTATTCGGTCCGAGGACTCCGATATGCTCCATAAACTCGATGGGCGTCATATTATACTGTTCCCTCAACTGGGTCATCTCGTAGTCCATCTCCGCCACATGGAGCGTAAATACGGTTCCCGCCTTCACGTCCTCCTCATATGCCCGTTTTAAAGTCTCCGGGCTGCAGGTCGTCGTTCCGTGGGGCGTGATCGCTCCGGAAACGCGCGGGTGATCTTTGTACGCCTCGATCAGTGCAATTCCACGCTCGATGGCCTCATCCGCGTTCTTACTGTCGCAGGAATCCTTTTCCATCACCGTCTCACCGGCGATTCCGCGGATCCCCATCTCGTCCATGACCTTCGCCACAACTTCCTCGAAATAGTACATATCAAGCACTGTCGTCACACCGGAGAGCAGCAGCTCGCCTATGGCGTATCGCGTGGAAAGCCTGGCCATCTCCGCGTCCATGGCCTGATTCTCCATCGGAAGCAGGAACACCCGCAGGCGATCCTTACAATCGTCCCCGAGGCCGCGGAACGGGATCATGCCGAGGTGGCAATGGGTGTTCACAAGGCCTGGGATCACGATAGCGCGCTTCGCGTCGATCTCCTCGAATGTCTCGCCAGCTTTTAAGATCCCCTGCGCAGTAAGCTCCTGAAGCGTCTTCTCAAGCTCATCTTCCGGTCCTGCTGCCAGGATCTTCGTATCCTCAAACATTACATAACCATGATCCCAGACATCACCTGCCGCGTTCATCGTCACAACAATGCCGTTTTTGATAATCTTCTTCATCGTTCTAATTTCATCCTTCATAATTTCGATCTGATCCGGTTCTTCCACTATCCGCGGAGAAAAACCGGCGGCGGACCGTAAAACTACTTCCCGTACTTCTCAACCAACGGCACATGTTCCTGCCCCGGCACCGTCAAAAGCCCGTGATCTGTGAGCTTCAACTTCGGAGACACCGGAAGACAAAGCGTGGACATGGACATGATCACGTTGTTGTTCACATATCCGAGACCTTCCATCGCCGCCCGGACTTCTTTCAGTTCCTGTCCGAGGACCTCGATCGGCTGATCCGAAACGATGCCGCCGATTGTAAGTCTCGCCTCCGCCAAAGACTTACCTCCGGCGAACACCACATATGCCCCCTGGAGCTCCAGGACGCGCCTCTGGGCCAGTTTCATATCGTTCTCATCTGTTCCCAGGACAAACAGGTTATGGCTGTCGTGGGACCACGTGGTGGCCACAGCGCCCGGTTTCGTCAGTGCTCCTTCCACGAGACTATATCCGATATTTCCATTCTTGCCGTACCGCTCGAAAACGACTGCAAGGGAAAGTCCTGCCGACTTCCAGTCAAGCACACCGTCCTTCACCTCGACTCTGCGCTTCACCGGCGTGGTCGCCGTTCCGAAGGTACCGATCTTCATGACATTGACTTCCGCCCATTTCGCGTCCGGATCTTCCGCCTTTAACACAAAGTCGGAGATCTCCGCCGGACGGCAGTTGATCGTGTGGTAGAAAGAAGCCGGGAAACTGCACGCCGCAGCTTCTGCCGCACCGTAAGCCTCCTTGTCCTTGCAGTACACACACTCGCCCTTCTTATAAACCACAACCGGATCGATCCCATCCAGACTGTCCAGCAGCATAAAGTCTGCGATCTTTCCCGGCGCGATCATCCCTCTGTCATCCAGATGCATCCGTCTCGACGGTGTCCAGGTCGCGCAGTAGATCGCCTTCTCCATCGGCATTCCCGCCTTCACAGCCGTCTCGATAATCTTATTGAGATGTCCGGTCAGAAGCTTATCTGCCATCGTGTCATCCGTCACCAGCGCCACATTCTCATAGAGTTCATTGTCGCAGACGGTCTTCACGACCTCCGGCGTCAGGGATTTGAACTGCAGCTCCAGAAACATCCCAAGCTCTGTCTTCTCCATCACTGACTGTGGAGTCTGCTGGGTGTGGTCCGCATCAACACCTTCATAGATAAAGCGGTTAAGATCCGCCCCCGTAAGTCCCGGGCAGTGCCCCTCGATTCGGAGATTCTTTCCCGCGTTCCGGCACACATTGATGAGATCCCTCGTCCGGCTCTCGCCTTCTGCTGAGAGATCCTTATAGTTCATGATCTCTCCAAGGCAGAGAACTCCATCTAAGGATGCCATCTCAGAAATTTCCTTTACACCAAGTGACGCCCCGGCTGTCTCTAACTTCTCATTTGTCGCCGGTACACTGGACGGGATCGCCCAGAAGATATCCTGCTTCGTCTTCTGCGCCATAAAAGCCCGGATGCCGTCCATGCCGAACACGTTCGCCATCTCGTGGGCATCGGCAACCACCGTTGTTACTCCATATGGAAGCGTGATCCTTGAAAACTCGCCCGGATATGTCATCGAGCTCTCGATGTGCATATGGATATCCACGAGACCAGGCAGCATGTATCTGCCTTTTCCGTCGATCTCCCGCACTCCCGGATATGAAATTGCAGGGGAAACGCAATAAAACTTTTCCCCTGCAACTGCCACATCCCGCTTTTCAAAACACTGTCTGAAGGTCTGATAGACCATGACATTTTTCAGAATGAAATCGGGTCTCATATAAAATTCCTCGTTATTAGTTGTTGATCGTTCTGTTCCACTGGTCGATCCAGTTATTTAAGATCGGGTTTACAAAAGCATAGTCAACAACCTTAACTTTTGCAGCCTTGTCGCCGTAGGTCATATCCTTGGACTCTTCCTCAGTGAATGTAACGTCCTTGTTTGTCGGTGCCTCGTTTAATGCCTTACCTGTCTTTGTCTGAAGCTCCTCGCTGATACGGTAGTTGATGTACTCGTAAGCAAGCTCCTTGTTCGCACAGTTCTTTGTTACGTTGATGGTGTTGAAGTTAGCGTAAGCTCCGTCCGGTGTAACGTAAACAAGTGTCGGGTTAGCGGCTACGATCGTCGGAACGCCGAAGTCACCGACAACTGCTGCTGCAACCTCACCGGATGTGAACATGTTGATCAGGTCGGAAGACTTTGTGTAAGTCTTAACAAGGTTCGGCTTTAAGTCAGCAAGTGCCTTGAAAGCAGCCTCGCCGTTGTCTGTTGTTACGTCAACGCCTGCGTGGTCGCTTGCAACGTAAACCATAGCCGGTCCGAATGTTGTTGTGATCTCCGGGATGGAAACCATGCCTGCAAGGCGCTCGTCCCAAAGGTCATCAAAGCTTGTGAGTTCAAATCCTGTAAGCTCCGGGTTGTAGATGATACCGATGCTGTTGATGGTGTACGGAACACCCTGTCCTGCCTCTGCAATCTCCTTTGCAGCCGGGATCAGCTTCTCAGCATTCGGGATCTTGCTTAAGTCGATCGTATCGAAAAGTCCCTCGTCAGTGCCCTTCGCTGTCATAGCCTGGGAGAGCTCGATCACATCGATGGTGGAGTTCGGGTCTGCCGCTAACTTTGTATAACGGTCGTTTGTGCCGCCTGTCTCAGTAACGATTTCACAGCTGAACTCGTTCTCAAACGGTGTGTAAACCTCTTCTTCGGAGATATCTTCGCTGAGGCCGTATGTGGATAATACGAGCTTCTGTGCGTCTCCGGAAGCTGCCTTTGTCTCTTCTGCGGAAGAAGCTGCCTCAGAGCCTGCTGCCTGGCTTCCTGCTGCTGTGGTCTCTGTTGTGGATGCGCCGCCGCAGGCGGTAAGCATCATTGCTGCGCAAAGTACAACTGCTGCTGTTTTTTTCATGGTTTTTCTCCTCTTTCTCTCTTTTGAGATAATATTTCTTCGCGTTGACAGAATCTCTGCCACCGCGATGGATCACTAAGTTAATTTTTATCTTCTCACGAGGATCAGTTTATCCTTCGGCAGATACAGCCGGATCTCCTCGCCCTCTTTATAAACATGGTCAGTTCCCATATTTACCTTCAGGACACCGGCGGAAGTCTCAACCTCGTACTGGTAGCTCTTCCCGAGGAATGTGCGGACACCGATCTTACCGCTTAAGACATTCTCCGTCTGAACATCATCTGCCAGACAGATATCGTCCGGGCGGATCGTTCCCGCGAATTTCTCGCAATCGAGATCCATGGAAGTTAAGAACTCGCTTCCATCCGGTGCCGTGTAGACGCCGTCCTGCTTTTTCGCAAGCTCAAGGAAGTTCTCGAAACCGATGAATCTCGCGACGAACTCTGTCGCCGGTCTCTTATAGATGTTCTCCGGTGTGTCAAACTGCTCGATGACACCGCCGTTCATAACAGCCACCTTGTCGGAGATGGAGAAGCATTCCTCCTGATCATGTGTAACAAATAATGTGGTGATTCCAAGGCGCTTCTGGAGTCTCTTGATCTCCACACGCATGGAAAGTCTTAATTTCGCATCAAGGTTGGATAACGGCTCATCCAGGAGCAGTAACTTTGGCTCGATGACAAGTGCTCTCGCGAGGGCAACTCGCTGGCGCTGTCCGCCGGACATCTGCTTCGGGAAACGGTCGGCAAGCTCTGTCAGGCCGCAGACCTCAAGGATCTCCCTGACCTTCTTGTCGATCAGGTCCTTGTCCATCTTTCTTGTTCTGAGCCCGAACGCTACATTGTCATAAACACTTAAGTGCGGGAACAGGGCGTAGCTCTGGAATACCAGACCGAACTGACGCTTGTGGACCGGGACCTTTGTCATGTCCTCACCATCTAATGTGAAGGTTCCGCCCTGCGGGTCGATAAAGCCTGCAACGACGCGGAGTGTCGTGGACTTACCGCATCCGCTGGGTCCTAAGAGGGATACGAGCTCGCCCTCCTCGACTTCCAGATTCAGCCCCTTTAAGATCTGTTTCTTTTTATCGTAACTTACGTCGATTCCATTTAAACTCATAAAAGCCATGGTCATATTCTCCTTATTTCGCCAGGGCTGCGACACCCAGTGTGCGGTCTACGATCACCATGATGACTACGGTAGCTGCCATTAAAAGTACGGAAACCGCCGATACGGTCGGATCATAGTTGTATTCAATATAGTTCATCAGTGTTGACGGGAATGTGGAAACTCCCGGTCCGGATAAGAACATGGACACCGGAATGTTGTTGAAGGAATTGATGAACGCCAGCATGAATGCTGAGGAAATTCCGGAGGTCACATTTGGAAGAACGACCTTGAAGAACGCCGCTCCCTTCGGGCATCCGAGGCTCCACGCCGCCTCCTCGATCGAAAAGTCGAACTGCTCCATCGAAGAACCGACTACGCGGATCACATACGGAAGTGTCACCATAAAATGGCCTGCGAGAAGTCCCGCGAACACCGGGATCCTGAGTGTCAGGATCAGGCACTGGTACATAATAAAGCCGATTACAATTCCCGGAACGATGGTCGGGGAAAGGAAGATGGACTTTAATAACTGCTTTCCTTTTAAACCGGCTCTCGCCAGCGCGTAAGCCGCCGGGATTCCGACCAGAAGAGAGATGCATGTCGCGAGGAGCGCGACCTCAAGGCTGGTCAGGAATGATCTGCGGAAAGACTTTAACGCGAACACGTTCGCGAACCATTTCGTCGAGAAGGACTCGATCGGGAATGTGATGGCGCTTCCGCCGCCGAATGCTGTTACGGTGATGATCAGTAACGGGATCATCAAAAATGCAAATACGATCGCTGCCCATATGGTCAGCACTTTATTTTTACGCATAATCTTCACCTCTGCGGTCCAGCCGTGCGGCCAGAGCGTTAAATCCTTTGATCACAACCAGGGTTACAACGATCATGATGAGGGCGATCACGGACGCGCCGGTCCAGTCACTGACGGACATCGCTCTCTGGTAGATCAGGGTCGCCATGACCATGTTGCTGTTGCCTCCTAATAACTGCGGCGTCGTGTAAGCTGTCAGGGTTCCGGTAAATACCAGAATACCGCCGACGATGATTCCAGGAAGACTCATCGGGAAAATGACCTTCATGAACGCTTCCGTTCTTGAAGCTCCGAGGCTCTGTGCCGCCTCCATCATGTCATCGTCAATATTTTCCATAACACCGGCAACTGTCACGATCATTAACGGAAGGAACAGGTAGACAGAACCAATGATGATAGAAAAGTCAGTGTATAAAAGCTTCATCGGCTTCTCGATCAGTCCCATAGCGATCATGGCCTTGTTGATGATCCCGTTGCTGCCGAGAATATTGATCCATGCAAAACTTCGGATAACAGAGTTTGTCATCATCGGGAAGATCGACGCAGAGAGAAGCAGTCCTCTCCATTTCTTATCACAGCGGCTGATGAAATACGCCGTCGGGATACCGCCCACCATACAGACAAAGGTGGTGATGACCGCGATCTTCACGGTTCTCAAAAAGATCTTTCTGTAATACTCGTCCTTAAAAAAGTCCACGTATGCGCTGAACGGGTAATCTCCCGTAAACACGCTTGGAACCAGAACGCGAAGCAGCGGGATCATCAGGAACAGAAATAAGATCACCAGTCCCGGAACCAGCATGCACCATGCACTGCTCTTTTTCATTGGTTTGCCCCTTTCTTAACTGTGCGTAATAAATTTTAATTAGTGTTTCTTATAAATATTTGTTTTTTCATCAATTACACTTATATTTTACATTCATTATAAAAAGTGATATACTATACGTCAAATACATATTATCTATAATTTTTATGCAGTAAAGCTATGAGGAGGCCCCTGTATGGAATTAAAAGAAGCCCGCTATATCCTGGCGATCGCCCGCCACCAGAGCATCGGCAAAGCCGCCGAATCCCTTTATATCTCCCAGCCGTCCCTGAGCAAGTACTTAAAGAACCTGGAAGAACGTCTCGGCGCTCCGCTGTTCAGCCGCCACGAAAACCGCTACTACCCGACTTACATGGGTGAACGCTACCTCCACTACGCCGAACAGATCGTTGCCTGCGGCGATGAGTGGATGCAGGAATACGACGATATCGCTCACCGCCAGCGCGGCCGTTTAAACATCGCCGTGCCGATCATGATGGGCAGCACGCTGATCGAGCCAATGTTGGCACCGTTTCATAAACGATACCCCTATGTGACCTTAAATATCATGGAAGCAGTAAATTTCATTGCAGAGAACAGTCTGGAGACCTCATCCATCGACCTGACCCTTTACAATATCCATGAATTTCCCGAGACCATGGACTACCAGATCCTGCGCTCTGAGGAGATCGTTCTGGTCCTGCATGAAAACCATCCTCTCGCCGCAAAAGCCATTACCCGCCCCGGCTTCCGCTACCCGTGGCTGGATCTTTCCCTATTAAAAGAGGAAAACTTCATTCTCCTCTACCCGGACCAGAACACCGGCGGCATCGCCCTGGATCTCTTTCAAGAGTACAACATCAATCCACCGGTCTCTCTCCACACGAGAAACTCCTCTATGTCGATCCATCTGGCTATGGACGGCGTCGGCGCTGCCTTCGCCCCGGAGAGCTATTTCCACCATGAAAACCAGTACACCGGAAACCGCGCCCTCTGCTTTTCCGTCGGCCATAAACCGGCCCTCACAACTACCATCGCCGCCTATCGGAAAAACCGGTATCTGCCGCAGCATGCAAGAGATTTTCTGAAAATGATCCGGGAATATTGCCGTGAGAAATAAAACATTCTCCCAGAAATTTATATCCATCTGCGAGGTGCGCCGTCAGGCGCACCTCGTAAAAGAAGCCGGACACTATCCTTCAGTATCCGGCTTCTTGCTGCGAATCTTCTGGCACCTTTAGCTCTGATAAACAAACAGACGGTTCATTCCCTCCTGCCACGGGTATTCGAATTCCAAATATATGATTTTTTTCAGCTGCTGTAAAAATCTTCCAGCGTTATCAGTTTAACCTCGCCCCGCTCCTGTGCCTGAAGAAGTCCATCCGTAAAACCGCCTTTCGAAAAGATATAATAGTAATAGTTGCTGCCCTGTCCGAAGACGGATGCCTAATCCCTGATCAGATCGAATTCATCCACACCAATTTTCCCGTTCCTGTACTTGCACGAACCAATGTTATAGTCCTTACCCGAAACAGGTGTTCTGACAATAAATCTTTTCTTGTTTCCTCGTCATTTGTCGAGTCACTTCCATTGGTATCAAGCATCCCAATGTCTTTCCATTTCTGGATATATGCCATGCTCTCCATCATGCCCGGCGTATCGCTCACATTTGCTTTCCCGGACAGATAGTCTTTCTGCCACTGCTTTCCATCCAGCGTCCCCAGGAATCTCTGCAGATAAGTTGTAGTATTAGCTCCACTATATGGGATCACCTCAATATTTACTTCTGGGTAAGTTTTGTGTACCTCATCTATAAATTTGTCCACGTCCAGATATGGTGCCATAAAAGTAACCGGTTCATGTTCCTTTGCTGTTTTCCCTTTTTCCTTCGCAATAAAGCTTTATAATCAAACTGCACTCTTATACAGTATTCCTGTATTTCCTCTTATGATCCGTTTATGCTGTTGTTCTTCCCGGTCTGTCAGTTTCCCTGTTTCTTCAATATAGAAAGAATGACCGCTCCCAGCTTTTCAATATCAATAGGTTTTGCAATGTGTCCATTCATGCCGGCATCAAATGCTCTTTTTCTGTCTTCTGCAAAGGCATTTGCTGTCATGGCAATGATCGGGATCTCTGCCTTCTTTTTATCATTTAAATGCCGGATATACTTGGCTGCCTGATAGCCATCCATGTTTGGCATCTGGATATCCATAAGTATCAGATCATAAGTTCCCGGTGACATCTGCTCTACCCTGTTCACGCACTGAATTCCATCTTCCACACGCTCGATCACAATCTCGGCTTCTTCCAGAATCGTCACTGCAATTTCCGCATTCAGATCATTATCCTCCGCCAGCAGGACATGCTTTCCACGCAGACTTTCTCCCTTATCCGATGTTTCTACTGTTTCCGTCTTCTGGCTGCAACATTTCCTGTCAGCTATTTTATGCATCAATGTAAACGTAAATATGGTTCCTTTTCCCGGTTCACTTACTACTTCGATGCTGCCGCCCATCAGATCCATATATTTTTTTACAATTGCCATTCCGAGACCTGTTCCTCCGACTTTTCCAGTGGTTGTATTATGTTCACGGCTGAATGGTTCGAATAACGTTGGAAGATATTCCTTACCCATGCCGATACCCGTATCTTTTATCTCGGCTTTTATCTTTACATATCCTTCTTTTTCACAGGGCAGTTCTTCTACCGTGATCGTTACATTTCCACCTCTTGGAGTGTATTTCATAGCATTACTGACAAGATTTACATAGATTTCCCTGATTTTTGTACCGTCACACAGGATATTTCTATGTGTAACCTGCATGCTGCCACTTAGATGAATTCCTTTTTCTTCCGCTTCAGATGAAAATGTACTTATGATTTCGTCTACTATCTCTCCAACTATTTCATAATTCTCATCCACTTTCATCTTACCGCTTTCAATCCGGGCCATATCAAGCACATTATTGATGATGGCCAATAACAGTTTCCCTGATTGTTCAATTTTCTTCTGATAATCAAGCTGCTTCGATTCTGTCAGTTGTGATTTCATCAGATGGTTATATCCCAGGATCACATTCATTGGTGTGCGAATATCATGGGACATATTATTCAGAAATTCCGTTTTGGCTTTATTGGCATTTTCTGCGGCAACATATGCTTTTTTCAGCTTTTCTTCCTGCATACGCTCTTTCTTTATCAGACTGTCAATATTTC
>OGCM01004070.1_pt1 | contig 10297 bp, 9 predicted proteins | sample 1570151 | NCBI WGS metagenome assembly OGCM01 (sample SAMEA4370582, study PRJEB24528) | human gut metagenome
CACGGGCGGACACCAGCACGCCCTCGTCGGCGCCCATGGCCATCAGCTCCCGCAGCATGCCGGCTGCCGGGGGCGGGCCCATGGTGACAACGGTGACCTTGCAGCCGGTGGCGTCCTTCAGCTTCAGAGCGGCCTCCACGGCGTTCATATCGTCAGGGTTGGTGATGGTCTGCATGGAGGCACGGTTCAGGGTGCCGTCCGGGTTCACGGCCACCTTGCCGGAGGTGTCGGGGACCTGCTTGACGCAAACAATGATCTTCATAATTCGTTCTTCCTCCTCTTACAGGCCGATATTGCCGGAGATGACCACACGCTGGATTTCGCTGGTGCCCTCATAGATCTCGGTGATCTTGGCGTCGCGCATCATGCGCTCCAGGGGATAGTCCTTGGTGTAGCCGTAGCCGCCGAACATCTGCAGCGCCTTGGTGGTGGTCAGCATGGCGTGCTCAGAGCAGAACAGCTTGGCCATGGCGGCCTCCTTGGTGTACCGCACGCCGGTACCCTTCATCACGGCTGCCTGATAGGTCAGCAGACGGGCAGCCTCAATGCGCATGCACATATCGGCAAAGGTGAACTGGGTGTTCTGGAACTTGCTGATGGGCTTGCCGAACTGGACACGGCCCTTGGTGTAGGCCATGGCCTCTTCCATGGCGCCCTCGGCGATGCCCAGAGCCTGGGCCGCGATGCCGATGCGGCCGCCGTCCAGGGTCTGCATGGCGATCTTGAAGCCCTTGCCCTCCTGGCCCAGCAGGTTCTCCTTGGGAACGATGCAGTCGGTGAACACGATCTCGGCGGTGGGGGAGCCGTGCAGGCCCATCTTCTCCTCGTGCTTGCCCACGGAGAAGCCGGGGAAGCTGCTCTCCACGATGAAGGCGGAGATGCCGCGGGTGCCCTTGGACTTGTCGGTCATGGCGAAGACCACGAACACGTCGGCCACGTAGCCATTGGTGATGAAGATCTTGGAGCCGTTGAGGACATAGTGGTCGCCGTCCAGCTTGGCCTCGGTCTGGCCCTTGGCGGCGTCGGAACCGGCGTCGGATTCGGTCAGGCAGAAAGCACCCACCTTGTGACCCTTGGTCAGCATGGGCAGATATTTCTTCTTCTGCTCCTCCGTGCCATGGGTGATGATGGGATCGCAGCACAGGCCGTTGTGGGTGGCCACGATGTCGCCGGTGGAGGCGCACTGCTTGGACAGCTCCTCGATGCAGATGGCGCTGGCCAGGGGATCAGCGCCCGCGCCGCCGTACTCCTTGGGGACGCACATGCCCATCACGCCCAGGTTGAACAGCTTCTCGATGTTCTCCCGGGGATACTGGCTGGTCTTGTCGGTCTCGGCAGCGATGGGCTTCACTTCATTCTCGGTGAATTCCGCCATCATCTTCCGGACCAGCTGGTGCTCACGGCTGAGATTGAAATCCATGATGTCTTCTCCTTATATTCAAATTTGGAAAACGCAACGATGTATGAAATATTCCGGCAGGTTTGCTTATGAAATTCTGTTTTGCACGAATTCACTTCGGGCAAAACACCTCTGCCCGCCGGGTCGACATGTTCGCTGTGCGAACGTGAGGGGGAAACCGGCGATGCGCCGCCAGCGGCAGAGCAAGCGAGCCGGTTTCGAGGCAGCGGCGCGCTTGGCGGCCCGTCAGGGGCCGGGGATCGCAATGCCGCAACAGTGGGACCTTAGTTCTGGATGCCGGCGATCTCCTTGGCCATCTGCTTCTTGGCCTGGAGGTTGCCCTGGCGGGCGATCATGATGCGCTGGGCCTGGGGAGAGCCCGCGCCGTGCATGGACTCTGTCCGGTAGCCAACGGCGGCCGCGCCCAGGCACAGGTTCTCGATGAACCGCAGGATCCGCTGACGGTCCTCTGTGCTCACACCCTCCCGGGTGGCGAAGAACTTGTTGCAGATCTCCCCGATGGTCTCGCCGTTCCGGCCCACCACCGTGTCGGAGTGGAAGTCCTTCTGGGACGGCATCGTCACCACCAGGCCGCCCGCGATGTCCTCAGCCAGACGCACGATCTCATAGGGGAAGCGGGTCACATTCTGCTTGCACACGTTGGCCAGCAGCAGGTCGATCTGATAGTTGCCCGCCTTCGTCCGGAAGCCCTGAGAGGAGCAGGCGATGCCGCAGCAGTACAGCGTCTCGTTCAGGTGGATCATCTCGATCAGCTTGTCCTTCACCGCGCTGGCCTTCTCCACGCCGTTGTACTCCGCCGCCAGAGCCGCCGCGCCGATCAGCGTGTCGCCCACGCCCACCTTGCAGCCGCCGTAGCTCTGCCGGTGGTAGCCCGCGAACCGCTCCACCATCATGCCGGCGAACTCATACTCGCCGTTGAGGAAGATGTACTCGTTGGGGATGAACACGTGGTCCAGCACCACCAGGGCCTCCTGGCCGCCGAACTTCGCGTTGCCCACGTCGATGCTGGCGTCCTCCTCCAGCTTCCGGGTATCGCAGGACTGACGGCCGTAGATCATGTACATGCCCTCGGCGTCCGTCGGGCAGGCAAAGCTCACCGCCCAGTCCTTGTCCGCCTCACCCATGGAGATGGTGGGCATGAAGATGTGCCAGTGGGAGTTGATGGAGCCGGTCTGGTGGCACTTGGCGCCGCAGACCACAATGCCGTCAGGACGGCGCTCCACCACATGAACGAACATATCGGGGTCGGCTTGATCGTGGGGGGCCTTGGAGCGGTCACCCTTGGGGTCGGTCATGGCGCCGTCCACGGTGAGGTCATTGTCCTGCACGTAGGTCAGGAACTTCTTGAAGTTTTCGTGATAGTGGGTGCCGTACTTCTCATCCACCTCGAACGTGGTGGAGAACACGGCGTTGAAGCTGTCCATGCCCACGCAGCGCTGGAAGCAGGCACCGGTCATACTCCCGCAAAGCCGCTGCATCTTCACCTTGTTCACCAGATCAACCGTGGACTGGTGCAGATGGCAGAAGCGGTTCACGGGCTTGCCGGTGAAGCTGGAGGCGGTCACCATCAACTCGCGGTATTCAGGCATCTCGGCCAGCTTGTAGGTCATGGCGCAGCAGTTGATGGAAGGACGGATCAAGGGGTGGCCGACGCAATCCTCGATCTTCTCGCCAAAGGCATAAACTCTGCGGGGGCGCAGATCACGGAGGGACTGGATGTACTCCTCGGCGGTCATCATAACGCATATCCTGATGGTCTTCGCGACCGCTTTCGGAACAGCGGCGGCAGGTCTATAAAAACGGGCTCCCGCGAAAGGAGCCCGCATACGCTCAGTCAGCTCTTATGGCAGAAGCCCCAGCCACCGTCGGACTGGCACATGGGCATGAGCTCCATGTCGCACACGTCCATGTGGGCGGGCAGATTCACAGACCACCACACGGATTCGGCGATGTTTTCAGGGGTCAGGGGATCCAGGTTTTCGTAAGCGGCTTCCGAAGTCTTCAGGTCACCCTTGAAACGCACGGCCAGAAATTCAGTGTGCAGATGACCGGGCTTGATGTTGGTCACGCGGACGGGAGTACCCAGAAGGTCGCAGCGGAGCATCCTGCTAAAATGGTTCACGAAAGCCTTGGTAGCACCGTACACGTTGCCGCACTTGAAGGCGCGGTTGCCGGCGACGGAGCCGATGTTGACGATGTGACCGGTACCGCGTTCGATCATACCGGGCAGAACGCAGCGGGTGCAGTACAGCAGGCCGTTGATGTTGGTGGCGATCATTTCGTCCCAGTCGTCCATGTTGCCCGACTGGGCGGGATTCTGGCCGATGGAACTGCCGGCGTTGTTCAGCAGCACGTCGATGTCCTTGAACCCTTCGGGAAGATTGGCGAACATTTCCACCACAACATCACGCTTGGCGACGTCGAAACAGAGGGGGAGGAAATCTCCGCCCAGTTCAGCGGCGAGTTCGTCGAGGCGGGGCTGACGGCGGCCGGTACCAATGACCTTCCAGCCTTCCTTGATGAAGCGGCGGGCGGTTTCGCGACCAACACCGGAGGTAACACCAGTGATGAAGATGATTTTCTTGGACATGTCTGACTCCTCAGAAAGGTTAGAAGTGAGTATGCTGCAACATTGAGGAGGGGGCCCGGAAGCCGCCCCGGGCGGCAGCGACTTCCGGGGATGGGGGAAGGGCATTGCTTACAGCATCTTGAAGGTCGCGGTGAAGTTTTCTTCACCGTACTTTTCAGCGGTGGCTGCAAACACTTCGCGGGCGCGGGACATCATGGGCACACGCTGGCCGAGGGATTCGCACATCTCAATGCCCAGGCGCACGTCCTTGAAGGCAAGATTCACAGTAAACACCGGATGCTCGAAGTCTTCGTCGAAGGTGCCGGAAGCGGTGTTCTTGAACTGGAAGGAGAAGGCGCCGGAGTTGGAGATCTGTTCGATGAACTGTTCCTTGGGGATGTTGGTAAGCTTGGCAAGCTTGATGCTTTCGGAACAGACGGCGTTGATGCTCATGCCCATGAGGTTCTGGATGAGCTTCAGAGCGCAGCCGGCCTTCACATCGCCGATGTAGGCGGGCTTGCCCATCTTCTTGAGCAGGCATTCCTCATACTTGTCGTAGGTGGCCTTGTCGCCGCCGCCGAACAGGGGGCAGGTGCCGTCCGCGGCAAAGGCGGGGCCCTTGCCCATGGGGATGACGAGGTACTTCTTGCCCCGCTTGGCGGCTTCGGCTTCGAGCATCACCACCGTTTCGATGTCCAAGGTGGACAGGTCGAAATGCACGCCGCCTTCGGGGAGGTTTTCAAACACGCCGTCGGGCCCGAGCAGAACGCCCTTGGCGTCTTTGGGCATGGGCACACAGGTGATGCACACTTCAACCTGGGCAGCCAGTTCCTTCACGGTAGCGGCGGAAGAGGCACCCATATCCACGAACTTCTGAACGTTGGCGGGGTTGATGTCGTACACCACCACGTCGATGCCGTTCTTGACGATGTTGGAACAGATGCCGGCACCCATCTTGCCGAGACCGATAAAACCAACTTTCATGACAAACTCCTAGTCAATTACATGGTTCCGCAGCAGTCGCGTCGTCATTTTTCAGCATCCATAAGAAGGCGGTACACAGAGATGTAGTCTTCCTCTCCGTAACCGGCTTCCGATGCGGCCTTATAACGATCCCTCAGCATGGCGAAGGCGGGGCAGGAAACTCCCGCCTCTTCCGCCATCTCCACGCCGAACTTCATATCTTTCCAGGCGTTGTCGAGCGTGCCGCGCATGGGCAGGAAGGCTTCGTTGAACACCTTATGCCCCGAGTTCCACATCTGGTAGGACCACGCACCAGTGGACTTTGCCCCATTGAGGAAGGCCTCTTCGGAGAGGCCCATCCTCTTCGCGAGGAACACGCCTTCGGTAAGGATGACGTTGTTGGAAAGCCCTATGAGGTTGGTGATGAGCTTGAAGGCGCAGGCCGCCTTCACGTCGCCGAGGTAGAACGCTTCCCCTATCTCGGAGAGGAATGCCTTATCCCGCTCATACACATCCTTTGAGCCGCCGAAGAACAAGGGGGACTCGCCGGCCTCGGCCGCTTCGGGCCCCTTGCCCATGGGCATGTACACGTAGCGGACGCCGTGCCTCTCGGCTTCCGCCTCCAGAGCGAGGACGGACTCGATGTCCCACGTGCCCATGTCATAGAAGGCCATGCCCTTCCCCATGCAGGAGAGCACGCCGTTTGCGCCTCCCGCTACGGCCTTGAGCGCAGCCACGGAAGACAGGCAGCTCATCACCACGCCGGCGCCGCGGGCAGCCTCCTGAGGCGTGGCAAAGGCTTCCGCGCCCCATCCGGCGACCTTGGCCGCCTTTTCAGGGCTGCGGTTCCATACCTGCAGGGCATATCCCTTGTTCAGCAGGTTGCGGCACACGCCGCTCCCCATGCTTCCAAGCCCCAGAAAACAGACCTTCATGGCATCCTCTGGCTTACAGGGTTCTCAAAAGGCGGCTGGCGGCCGTTTCGATCTCGCCCAGCATGTCGGAGCTGGTCATGGCGCCCCAGCACACGTCCGCCAGCTTGTCCTGCACGATATCGGTGGCCTGATCGAGGGTGAGCCCCTGATTGATGACGCCGGACACGTCGACGTCGATATTGTCGCGCATGGACTTCACGGTCATGGGATTGCCGGAAATCTTGATGACGGGGGCCACGGGATGGCCGATGCAGTTGCCCTTGCCGGTGGAGAAGATGACGGCGTGGCAGCCGCCCGACACGATGGCGGTGAGGTTCTCCACGCCGGGGGCGGGAGCGTCCATGATGACGAAGCCTTTCTTCGTAGGACGTTCGCCCTCTTCGAGGACTTCGACCAGAGGCTTGGTTCCACCCTTCTTGATAGCACCGAGAGCCTTTTCCTCAATGGTGGTCAGGCCCCCGGCAATGTTGTCGGGAGCGGGGTTGGCACCCATGATGTCGAGATTGTGCTCAGCGGCATAGTCAAGGGTGCGCTGGATGATGCCCTTCACCTTGGCGGCCACTTCGGGGGTGACGGCACGGCGGCCGAGCATCTCCTCGCCGCCCAGCAGTTCCAGCGTTTCCGACATGATGACGGTGCCTCCGGCGTCGATGACGCGGTCGGCCAGACGTCCGGTCACCGGATTGGAGACGATGCCGGAAGAACCATCGGAACCGCCGCATTCCACGCCGAGGACGAATTCGCTCCAAGGCATGGGTTCGGGGCGCAGGCGGCCCGCATCGTGAAGCATCTGGATGGCGGCCTGAGCGGCGCGGTACGCCACTTCCACGGTGCCGCCCTGATCTTCGATGGAAAAGCCCACCACAGGCTTGCCGCCCTTCGCGATCTCGCCGGTGATGTATTCGGCGGTCTGATCTTCCAAAGCCACGACGATGACGCCGTACACGTTGGGATGCAGAGCGGTATTGATGGAGAGGAGGTTGTGCAGGGCAAGGTCTTCGTTCATTTCGCCGCGGCCGAACCCGGGGCAGAAAGGCACGCACCCCTTCACCAGAGAGCATATGCGCCGCACCGTAGGATTGGCGTTGTCCATCGTAGCGATGACGGCGATATGGTTGCGGATGCCGAAACGGCCATCGGGACGCCTGTAACCCATGATTTCTGGCAGCATGACAGCGTTCCTTATTCTTTTACAGTGTGGCGACCGCTGATGACGTTATGCACGTGAACGTGTTCACCGGGGGCGATATCGGCGGTCGCTATCCCCACAGGCTCTCCATATTTAACGATCTGACCACCCTTGGGGATAGCCTTGATGGCGACCTTATGGGCAAAGGGGAGCTCATTTTTGGCACAGACCGTCTTGCCTCCCACCGTAAATTCGCTTCCCACAGCCAAGGAAGGGGCCATGACAATGGCGATGTTATCTTTGGCGTGCATCATAATAACGTGTTCCATTAGGCAACCTTTTCGTTAAGTGTATGCGGATCGGTTTTTCGATTTCTCTTTTCCAGCACTTTGTGCAAAAGGTTTGCCAAAATCCCCTTTCTGCCGAAAAACCTTCAGTCAGGCCTCGCCAATCCTCTGGAAAAGTCGCGGGCCTCACTGATCGCCCCGCCGAAAACCCTGCGTGCGGTACCTTTCATTTCAGTTTAAGATAATTCCATTTTGAACTATTTCATTTTGAGACAATGAAAGAAACAGCCTTCCAAAAGGCTTCTCCCGGCTCCCCAAAACCGCTATCCATATCTTTCCTTTTTTAAAAAAGCTTTCTGTATATATAACACCAGATAGTTCCATTGTTTTTTTATTCCGAATCTGTCACAGTAAGCGATTGGAATTTCATTTCATGAAATTTCATGTGTATAGTACAAAGTCCATCCCTTTGCTGAGGTGGTCGAGCAACAAAAAGAATTAAAAAACATTGTATATTTGCCATTCTGTAAAACCGTATCAGTCTCATTCTATGGCAGAGCCTTTATTCTTTATGGTTCATTGCATCTTTTGGCACTATGAATCGATGATTCAACATCGATATGAACACCTTATTTATTATCGTGTTCTAAAATCATATTGCTTCTTGATAAAAAATTTCCTTTTATATGCAAAAAAAACACATCGTGTAACCTTGAAACGTGTAGCAGGCAAACCGCTTTCCACCCCTATTATTTTTGATAGTTTCAATTTTGAACATTTTATTTTGAAATCACAAACCATTCCTCCGCCTGAAATCCTTCCCGATCGCATATCCGAACCACTTCAAAAGCCCTGCCTTCTCACGATACCGCGCACAAGGCCCTTCCTCTGCGGCCATACTCCGGGCCTGCGCCCGTTGACACAGAATTTGCAAGAAGAAAAACACAAGCGGCGTTCCGACTGTCGAACCAGACCTTTCCTCGTCCCGAACATACGAACTCTGGAGGTTGTCATGCAGCGAGTTGAAAGAAGCGTTTTTGGTGAACTCAACGGTAAACCGATCCACCTGTTCCGTCTGGCCAACGCCAACGGCATGGTGGCCGAGCTCCTCGAATTCGGCGGCCGTATCAAGGCCCTGTGCATCCCCGACGGCCAGGGCGGCCTGGACAACATGAGCGTGGGGTACGACACCTTCGAGCCCTACCATGCCCGCTTCAATCCCTGGCTCGGCGCCCTCCTCGGCCGCACCGCCAGCCGCGTCACCGGCGCGCAATTCCAGATCGACGGCAAGACCTATAATCTGTCCGCCAGCGGCCCCGCCGGCAGCAACATGCACGGCGGCTTCGTGGGCTTCGACAGCCGCGTGTGGGCCGGCGAAGCCGACAGCGACGCCAACGGTGCCACGCTGAAGCTCACGTATCTCTCTCCCGATGGTGAAGAAGGCTATCCCGGCAACGCTTCCGTGACCGTCACCTACCGCCTCGACGACGACAACCGCTTCCACATGAACTGGGAAGCCACCACCGACGCCACCACCATCATCGACATGTCCTCTCACGTGTATCTGAACCTCAACGGCTTCAAGAACCGTGACATCATGAACGAATACCTAAAGGTCAACGCCTCATATTATCTGGAAAAAGATGACACAGGCACCCCCACCGGCAACTTCATCCCCGTGGAAGGCTCCGTGTTCGACCTGCGTACCCCCAAGCTGATGGAAGAACTCTCTCAGGGCGCTGTGTACAATCCCATCATGGCTCTGGACGGTGAAGGCGGCACCCTGCGCGAAGTGGCCGAAGTGAGCATCCCGGAACAGGGCCGCTCCTACACCCTGCACACCACGGCCCGCGCCCTGCAGGTCTACAACGCCTATAACATGGCCTCGTTCTATACTTCCCGCGGGCTGGAATCCCCCTTCGCCCCGGCCCCCGGCCTTGCCATCGAACCGCAGAATTATCCCAACGCCATCAACATCCCCTCCATGCCGTCGCCCATCCTTCGTCCCGGCGAAATATACAGCGCGCGGCAGTTCTTTGCCTTCAAATGGTAAGCAGTTAGCATGAAAGGATGGAAGCTTTGAAGAGCTTCCATCCTTTCATGCTTTTGCCGGTCATCAATGCAGCACCATCCTGCCAGGAGGCTCCCATGACCACCCGGAACATCATCGATCTCAGCCAGCCCATCACCCCGGCATCGCCTGCCCCTTGCGATCCGCCTGTGGAATTCCGCACGGTGGCCAGCCACAGTCCCGATTCCCCCTATCAGATGATGTGGTTCGGCATGACCGATCACACGGGCACGCACATCGATGCGCCTCTGCATTTCGTCCCCGGCGGGAAGCCCATCGATGAAGCAGATCTCTCTGCCCTGTATTCCATGCCCGGCGTCTTCCTCGACTTCACCGCCGTATCCTGCTTCCACAAGATCGATGCGGGCGACGTGGAACGCGAGCTGAAGCAATACGGCTCCATCCCGGAAGACGCCTTCATCATGCTCCACACCGGAACGGGTTGGTATTCCAATACGCAGGAATATTTCAATTCCCCGTTCATCACCCCTGCCGCTGCGGAACGCATCATCCGGCTCCGTCCGGTGGCTGTGGGCGTCAACGGCCCCACCGTGGACGACCGCAGGGGGGAAGGGCGCCCCATCCACCGCGCCTTCCTTTCCCATGGCGTGCATATCATCGAAGGCATCGTGCGTTCCGAACTTCTGGCAGGAAAACGATTCCACTGTACGGCCCTGCCCTTGAAGCTCGCCAGATTCACGGGTTCCCCGATACGCTTTGTGGCGGTTCTGGAAGAGCCCGCCTGATCTGGCACCTTGCCGCCCCTGCGGATGCCCATACACGGAATACTGAATAAAAAAGCCCTCATGACAGAGGGCATACCAACAGGAGGTTCCATGAAGCCGGATTCCCCTTTCCGCAAAGCAATCAACGCCATCGAAGTCTGGGTCAGCGTCTTCGCCATGCTGCTCCTGATCCTCGTC
>OGCM01004072.1_pt1 | contig 10282 bp, 9 predicted proteins | sample 1570151 | NCBI WGS metagenome assembly OGCM01 (sample SAMEA4370582, study PRJEB24528) | human gut metagenome
CATACCAGTCCGGAAAACTTACAAACTGTTACGCTCACATGGAGAAGCGTGGTTCGCGATATCTGCGATATGCCCTTTACAATGCGACCAAGTACGTCTGCTATTGGAATCCTGTCTTTGCTGAATACCTTGCCAAGAAACGTGCCGAAGGAAAGCATTACAATGTTGCCTTGTCCCATGCCACAAAGAAACTTGTACGGCTGATCTATGCTCTACAGAAGTCTGGAAAAGCATATCTTACAGCTGCCTGATTTTCTCCAGAGCCTGAGCTAACCCCAAGAACCACTTAGCTGGCGCAGCGAACCCTTGACAAACCGAAGCATTCAAATGCTATCCTGATTTTGCGAGGGCTGGCTGGGCTTGCTTTGCTGTTCTCTCCGTCGCCCTCGCTGTTCCAAGACCAGCATTTGAAGGCTGTTTGTCATGGGCAGCGAATGGTTGACGGATTTTTTCATTTTGGGGCTTGACTTTTAATAGTTAGTCTCCTAATAACCCTCTCAGCCATCGCTGCGCGATGCCAGCTCCCCCGAAGGGGGAGCTTTTTCCCTGCGAATCGGCAAGTTTTTCCTGCAAACAGAAGGTTTTCTTTTCCTCCACAGCGCATAAAGCTCCCCCTTTCGGGGGAGCTGGCGCACGTCAGTGCGCCTGAGAGGGCGAGGCATCTCCCCTCCACTGCACCGTGATACGTCCCTCTTTCAGCCCGCGCAGATCATTGCTTTCGGAAAAATCCTCCCGGTCCATGGTCAGGTTGGGGTTGTAGTAGGGGTCGTGCAGGATGTTCGCCTTGCCGTGCACGGCATACAGCCGCTGCTGCTCGGCGGCAAAGCGCCGGGCTTTCACCGGGTCTTTTTCGTCGCCGCCGCGGCTCTTGCTCTCGTAATGGGTCAGCTGAGCGTAGGGTGTCCACGCAATGCGGCAGCCTGCATCCCGCACCCGCAGGCAGAAATCCACATCGTTGAAGGCCACCGCAAAGGCTTCGTCCAGACCGCCCACTTCGTCCCACACGCTGGTCTTTACCAGCAGGCAGGCACCGGTGACGGCGGAAAAGTCCTGCACCGTTGCAGCGCGGAACATGTAGCCGCTGCCGCCCGCCTTGCGGTATTTGTGGCTGTGGCCCGCGTAGCCGCCAAGGCCGGTCACGACACCCGCATGCTGCAACGTCTCGTCCGGGTAGAGCAGCTCTGCGCCGCAGATGGCCGCGCCGCCGGGGTGAGCACACTGCCGCAAAAGCTCCGTGAGCCAGTCGGCATTGCGCACCTCCACGTCGTTGTTCAGCAGCAGCAGATAATCCCCGCTGGCGTACTGTCGGCCAAAGTTGTTGATGCCGGAGAAGTTGAAGCCCTTCTGCGGGTAGTTGACCACCTGCAGGCCGTCGTAGCGCTGCCGGGCTTCCTTATAATAGGTAAAGGTGGCCGGGTCGGTGGAGTTGTTCTCGATGACGATGACCTCAAAGTTCTCCCAGCTGGTTTTGGTCCAGATGCTGTGCAGGCACTTTTCCAGATCGTCGGTGTGGTCCTTGTTCGGGATGAGGATGCTCACCTTCGGGTCGCCCACGATATCCCACTTCACCCGGTAGGTACTGGGGAACAGGCCATCCTCCACGGTGCCGGTGCGTCCGGTGCGGGCCAGATGGTCGGCCAGCGCCTTTTTGGCTGCTGCCGCCACATAGGGCTTGGCATCGGTGCCGCCGGAGGTGGAGCCTGCGTGCACCCGCCAGTAGTACAGCACCTGCGGCACATGGGCCGCGCCGCCGGTCTTTTCCACAAGGCGCAGGAACAGGTCGTGGTCCTGACTGCCGTCGCACTCCGGCCGCTCCCCGCCGATCTCATCCCACAGCGCCTTTTGGAACACCGCCAAGTGGCAGATGTAGTTGCAGCACAGCAGGTAGTCCGGGGCGTAATCCGGCTTGAAGTGGGCCACCATGGGCCTCTGGATGCTCTTGGAAAAGAGTGCTTCATCGCTGTAGAGGAAGCCGTCCGGCTCACCCTGCGCCCGCAGCTGCAGAATGGCTTTGCCCATGGTGTACATGGCGTGGGGCGCAAGGATATCATCGTGGTCGGCAAGGGCCAGATATTCCCCTGCGGCAAGCTCTGCCGCAGCATTGGTGTTGGCCGCAATGCCCTTGTTTTCGATCTTTTTGTATACGATACGTTGATATTTTGTCTGATATTCCTCTACGATGCGCTTCACATCGGCATGTTCTGCATCGGAAGCATCCGCAAGGCAGAGCTGACCGTTGGGGGCCGTCTGGTTCACAAAGGAATCCAGAAATTCCCGCAGGTATTTTTCCGGTGTATTATACAGCGGGGTCAGGATGCTGATGGTGGGCAGGCCGCAGTCTGCCGCCGTTTTGTCGGCCATTTCAGCCCGCTGGGCTTCCTGCACCTTTTTGGCGGGCAGATAGCGGGCACGCTTGCCAAAGCAGCGGCGCTTGACAAAGCCCGCGCCCCGTTTGAGCATGGTGGGCAGGCCCTCGTCCTTCGTCAGCTGCACCGCATAGCCTGCCAGTTCTCTGGCACGTTTCAGTCGTACATTCATATCAGGCCTCGCCGCGCTGCGTTGCCTTGTAGGCCGCGCAAACCGTTGCCGTATCGCCATTCATTTTCAGGTGGCCGTGGCTCAGCCATGCCACCTTGCTGCACATGCGCTCGATCTGCTCAATGGAGTGGGACACCAGAATGACCGTGGTGCCGCCCGCCATCAGCTCCTTCATGCGCTTTTCGCATTTCTGCTGGAACAGGAAATCGCCCACCGACAGCACCTCGTCTGCGATGAGGATATCGGGCTTGGTGATGGTGGCAATGGCAAAGCCGATGCGGGCCACCATGCCGGAGGAGTAGTTCTTGAGCGGCACATCCAGAAAGTTCTGCAGCTCGCTGAACTCCACGATCTCATCAAACTTTTCGTCCAGATACTTGGGCGAGAAGCCCAGCACCGTGCCGTTCAGATAGATGTTCTCGCGGGCAGTCAGGTCCATATCAAAGCCCGCGCCCAGCTCGATGAGCGGGGCGATGGAGCCGCGGACCGTCACCTTGCCCTTGCTGGGCTTGTACACGCCCGCAATGGTCTTGAGCAGGGTGGACTTGCCCGAGCCGTTCAGGCCCACAAGGCCATAGAAATCGCCGGGCATGATGTCCAGACTCACGTCCTTGAGGGCGTAGAATTCATCGTACTGCAGGCGGCCCTGCACCATGGCCAGAAAATACTCTTTCAAGCTCTCATGCTTTTCCTTGGAGAGGTTGAAGCACATGGAAACATTGTCCACTTTGATGATCGGTTCCATTGTTCTTCCTCCTTAAATATGCAGCACAAAGCGGTCCTGCGTTTTGCGGAACACCCACACGCCCACCAGCATGGAGAGCACGGCGCAGCAGCCGCACACCGCGAACATGTTGAAATCCAGCGGGATGCCCCACATCACGGTACGGCGGAAGCCTGTGATGTACCAGTACATGGGATTCAGCTTGATGATCTGCTGCATGTTGAACCCGCCGATGGAAAAGGTCATCTGGGTGGGGTCGTAGAAGATGGCGGAAAAATACAGCAATGCGGTGATGAACACGCTCCAGATGTGCATGATATCCCGGAAGAACACGGTAGCCGCTGCCAGAAGCAGGCCCACGCCCAGACTGAAGAAGAACAGCGTCACCAGCGGGTAGACCGCCTCAATGAGGGTCAGGTGGAAGGGTGCACCGGTAAAGATCATGACCAGCAGCAGCGCCACAAAGCTGAACACGCAGTTCACCATGGCAAAGCAGCACTTTTCCAGCGGGAAGATATACTTGGGGATATACACCTTTTTGAGCAGGGGCGCAGCGCCCAGCACACTGCTCATGCCGGTGGAGGTGGCCTCGTTAAAGAAGTTGAACAGCAGCTGGCCGCACATCAGGAACACGGCAAAGTTGTCGATGCCGCTGCCGCGCATGTCCATCAGACTGCTGAACACGGCCCAGTACACAAGGCACATGAGCAGCGGGTTCAGAACGCTCCACACCACGCCCAGCACGCTGCGGCGGTATTTGAGCTTGAAGTCACGGCTGACCAGATTCCACAGCAGGTAGCGGTAGCACCAGAAGCCGTTCCACATTGCTTTGAATTTTGCCACAGGCGATCACCACTTTTCAAAATATTCAAACTTCTGTGCAGCAAAGGGCTCGTGCAGCTTGTCCTTTGCGCTGGTCTTGTGCTCGCAGCCGCAGTCCGGCCACTGCACGTTCACGGTGGGGTCATCGTAGGGGATGCCGCCCTCGCTGGTGGGGTCGTACACATCGGTGCACTTGTAGCAGAACTCTGCCACATCGCTCAGCACCAGAAAACCGTGTGCAAAGCCCTCCGGGATGTAGAACATCTTCTTGTTCTCCTCGGAAAGGGTCACGCCCACCCACTTACCGAAGGTGGCGCTATGCGGGCGGCAGTCCACGGCCACATCAAACACCTCGCCCTTGGTCACGCGCACCAGCTTGCCCTGCGTGTGCTCCTTCTGGAAGTGCAGGCCGCGCAGCACGCCGCGGGTGGAGCGGCTCTGGTTGTCCTGCACGAATTCCTTATCGATGCCGGCTTCGGCAAACTGATCCTTCTGATAGGTCTCCATAAAATAACCGCGGTCGTCGCCGAACACCTGCGGCTCAATGACCACAACACCGGGGATCTCGGTCTGAGTAAACGTAAACTTGCCCATATTTTGTACCTCTCTTTTGTGAAGCATGTTTGTTTTATCTGGAAAAGTCTGTTCGACGCAGGCTTTTGCGCTTATTTGCCGCGGCGGGTCTGTCCCTGTTCCGTGCGCGTTCTGCGGCGTTTCTTCCGCCAGGTGATGAACCGCACCACCAGAAAAGTCACCAGCGCTGCCGCTGCGGTGGACCCCAGCGAGATGCCCAGCAGCCAGAATGCATGGCTTTGGGGCTTTACCGCCTTGGCCGCTTCCAACTCCTGACCGGTGCTGTTCTCCAGCAGTTCAGGCAGGCCGGAAATTTCCGCATCCACACGCACGCTGGTGCTCTCCTGCTTTTCGCCGCCGTGGACGGTGTACACAGCGTACACCTCCGGGTCGGAGCCAAGGACATAGCTTTCCGGCAGTTCCAGCGTCACCTCCACATCGTCGGCAGTCAGGCCGTTGGCCAGCAGCAGCCGCACGCCGGGGTCGGAGACGGTCACGGTGCCAAGGCTCCCGCCGCCGCCCACCACGCTCAGCGGTGCTGTGATGCCCTGCGCGGGCAGGTCGGTGTAGCCGGTAAAGGTGCTGAACGCATAATCCAGCAGGGTGCGCATATCGTTGTATTTATCAGTGCTCAGCTCGCTCTGCATGGTCACGCAGATGAGCCGGACGCCGTTCTGCTCCGCCAGACAGGCGTAGCTGTAGCGGGCCGTGTTGGTATAGCCGAGCTTGGAACCCAGAATGGACGAGATGTAGTACCGGCTGGAGCCAATGCGCATTTTGTCCTGCTGGGAAAAGTAGCGGGTCACGGGCTGGATGTTGGTGGGGTCCATGGTGTACATCTCATTGCGGGTGAACACCTGCTCAAAGCCCGGCTGCTCCAGTGCCCAGCGCAGGATCTGCGCCATATCGTAGCAGCTGGTGTAGTGGTCCTCGTCGCTGATGCCGTGAGGGTTTGCAAAGTGGGTGTGCGCAAGGCCCAGCTCTTCTACCCGCGCATTCATCTTTGCCACGCCGTCCGCGATGGTGCCCTCTCCCACATATTCGGCCAGCAGGTTCGCGCCGTCGTTGGCACTGGCCATCTGGGTGGCATACAGCGCATCGGTCAGGGGCACTTCTTCGCCCTCGCGCAGGGCAATGTGACTGGAATCGGTGCCCGCCAGCGAGTAAACATCCTCGTGGGTCACAGTGAGCTTTATATCATCCCAGTTCCCCTGCGCCTTTTCGCAGGCAAGGCCCAGCGTCATCACCTTGGTGATGGATGCCGGGTGCACCTCTTCGTTCATATTCTGCTGTGCCAGCACAAGGCCGGTGTCTGCATCGATGATGCAGTAAGCGCGGGTGGCACCAAGGGCAGGGCCAGCCGCCGCTGCCCCCGGCACGAACACGCAGATCATAAGCAGCACAACGCACAGCGCCGCTGTCAGTTTTTTCATCTGGTTTTTCTCCATTGAGCGTTTTTCTGCCCGTCGTACTGCACCGGCAAAGCATCAGATAATAGTATACCACACTTTACCCCGGCTGAAAAGCCATTCAGACGTTGTTTTGCAGCAGAACGGGCTGCAGCTGCCGCCCGGCCAGCGCGGCGTCCAGTGCAGCGGGCAGACGGGCAAAGTCCGCCTTCAGGCTGTTGGGCTTGTGGGTGGGGTCATCCTGCCCGTAGGGCACAAAATAGTAATGCTTGCGTTGGAAAAGTCGAGCGATGTTCTCCCCCGACGCTCCCAGCCCATCGTTGGTGGAAACGCCCACCAGAACCGGGCACCCCACCCGCAAAAGGCTTTTTGCCGCCAGCGTCACCGGCGTATCGGAAAGCCCCGCCGCCAGCCTTGCCAGCGTGGCCCCGGTGCAGGGCGCGATCACCAGTGCACTGACCAGCTTTTTAGGGCCAAGCGGCTCCACGGCCTGCAATGTGTCCAGCACTGCATGGCCGGTAAGGGCTTCCAGCCGTTCCTGCCAAAACTGCCCGGTGCCAAAGCGGGTATCCTGCTTTGCGGCAAAGCTCATGATGGGCAGCAGCTCCCAGCCCTGTTCTGTCAGCTGCTGCGCTGCCGCAAGCGCCGCTTCCAGTGTGCAAAAGCTTCCGCACACTGCAAATGCAATGCGTTCTTTTTTCTGCGTTCTCATGTGTGTTCCTCCCGCTCCCGCAAAATGGTCAGCACGGTGCGCGCCACCGCTTCCCCGGCCGTGTCCGGCGCACAGGCGGCGGGCAGGCTGAGCGCATGGATGGCCTTGCAGCCCAGCCGCTGCGCCGCAGCAAAGTCGGTGCCGCCAGGCTTCGATGCCAGATCTACGATCAGGCTGCCGGGCCGCAGAGCCGCCAGCACCGGCTCGGTCAGCACCGGGGCCGGGATGGTGTTCACCACCGTATCAAAGGCCGGAGCCAGCACGGCCAGCCGGGCAAGCTCTGCACCCCGCAGACCAAGGCTCTCGGCCAGCGCACGCTGTTCGGCGCGCCGGGCGCAGACAGTCACATTTGCCCCCAGTGCCGCCAGCCGCGCCCCCAGCGCCTGCCCCACCGGGCCAAAGCCCAGCAGCAGAAGGTTTGTGCCCCACAGGGTATGGGTGCGCTCGGCCAGCAGGATGCCAATGCAGCCCTCCGCCGTAGGGATGGCATTGTACACCGTCAGCTCCGGTCGGGCAAAGTAATCCACCAGCTCCACGCCAGCTTTCTGTGCGATGGTCTTTGCCTGAACTGAGAGCCTGCCGCCCAGTGCCACCGCGCCGGGTTTTGCGGCCCGCAGCAGCTCTGCCAGCGGGGTGCGGGCCGCATCCAGCGGCAGAGGCAGTAGGATATAATCTGCCAGTGCAACCTGTTCGGCTCCGCCCACCGCATAACCTGCCCGTTCCAGCACCCGGCCTGCCGCCGCCTGCCGGGCATCGGTGCCCACCACCGCAAACAGCTTTTTCGCTTCCATGCCGCATCCCCCTTTGCCTGCTCGTGGGCCATCCTATGCAGGAGAAATATTTGTTGTGAAAAAACTCCTCCAGCTTTCGCCGGAGGAGTTTTTTATCATGATTATAGAATGCACCGCCCTGACATCCGGCACATCTTTTATTTTACGAACTTTGCCACAGCACGGGCTACGATGCCGCCCAGAATGCCGGAGACAAGGAACTCGGCCACGCCCTGCACGCCGACCAGCAGCACCACGAACATGAAGGGGTTCGCAGCACCCTTGACGGACACGAGGTTCTGCACGTAGTCACAGCCGTAGAAGGCCAGCACGATCCAGCCCATGAAGAACACCGTGTTCAGGAACGGGGCGCTCATGGCGCTGAGGATGTAGCTCCAGGTGCCGGGCTTGTCAAAGCGCTTCAGGCCGCTGAAGATCAGGCCGCAGCACAGGCCCATCAACACGCGCATGCCCACGCACAGGATAAAGGTGTTCACAGGGCTCACCTGAAACAGCGCACCCGTCATAGCGGAAGCACCGGTGATGGCATCGTAGAAGCTCACTGCGCCGAACACACCGCCCAGCAGTGCGCCCACAGCGGGGCCCATGGTGATGGCACCCACTGCAATGGGAAGGGTCAGGAAGCTCATGTACAGCGGGCCCACAGGCACACTGCCCAGACCCACCATCTTCATGACCAGCTCAATGGCAACCAGCAGCGCCACACGGGTAAGAGTTTTCGTATTTTTCATATTCAGTTTTCCTCCTGCTGCCGTTCCGCCCTATACGTCGGATACGGCGCAAACCTGCCCGCTCTATGCGGGTTTTAAAGTAAATATTCAAACAATTTGGAGCGCGTTTTTGTCAGGGCGTGTTCCAATGGGAAAGGCTTTTTCAGTGGTCGCACGGGAAGCGGATGCCCGCATTGCGGCGGGCCACCGTGAGCACACGGCTCACCGCGATGGTGGTATCCTGCATCCGGCCGCACAGCTCCTGATCTCCGCTCTCCAGCGCACGGGCAAAGGCTTCAAACTCTGCCGCCTGCCGGGGCCTGCCGCCATTCAGGTTATAGTGCTCTTCCTTGCCCTCGTTGGGGTGGAAGGTGATGCCGCCGCAGCAGTTGGCGGTGGACTTCTGCAGGATATAGCCCTTCGTGCCCTGAATAATGTACCGGGCCGGGGCCGCGCAGTCCTTGGCGGCGATGCTCACGGCCTTGAAGCCGCTGTAATCCATGGTCAGGATGCCGCTGGTGTCGATGCCGCGCTCCATGTTGGCGGTATATTTGGCCTGATTCGGCTCCCCGAACAGGCCCACGATGTAGCTTACATTATATACGCCAAGATCCATCAGGGCACCGCCGGCACAGGCCGGGTCAAAGGCAGGCTGTACATCGCCTGCACAGAAGGCATCGTACCGGCTGGAATACTGGCTGAAATTGCACTGTACCAGCTTCACGGTGCCAATGCGGGGCAGCAGCTCCCGGATCTTTGCGTAGTTTTCAAGGTACTGGGTGGTGATGGCTTCAAACAGGAACACCTTTTTGTGCCGTGCCAGATTTACCAGTTCTTCAGTCTGGGCCGCCGTGGGTGCCAGCGGCTTTTCCACAATAACATGTTTGCCTGCTTCCAGCGCCACGCGGGCATAGCGCACATGCTGCAGGTTCGGCACTGCAATGTACACCACATCCACCCACTGCAGCAGTTCCAGAAAATTGGTGGTGTGCTGCGGCACGCCGTACTGGCCGCAAAGGCTCTGAGCCAGCTCGGCGCTGCGCTCGGTGCTGCAGATGGCCTGCACCGTAAAAGGCGTGTGCTCTGCAAGCCATGGCAAAAATTCCCGCACGATCTTGCCCGTGCCAAGAATGCCTAATTTCATCTGATTTTTCTCCCCATCCTGTCGTTGGTCAGCCTACCAGCGCTTCCGGCTCGCGGCGGGTGCGCTTTTTGGGGTAGGTGCGCTGTTTTGCATGGCCGTGCTGGTTCTGTCGGCCATAGTGCCTGCCGCCGCCCGCACTGTGGTGCTGCGGCTGGGACGCATTGAGCTGGTACAAAAGGGCAAGTCCCTTCATCAGCAGCTCCGGGTCGTAGGTCAGCGGGTGGCGGCACAGCGGTGTCACATACTTTGCCAGCCCTCCTGTTACCACCAGAGTGGCCGGACGGCCAAGCTCTTCCTCAATGCGCTGCACCATGCCGTCAATGAGCACAGCCGTGCCCATCACGGAGCCGGACAGCATGCATTTTTCGGTGTTGGTGCCAATGGCGCTTTTGGGCGAGCCAAGATGCACCTGCGGCAGCTGGGCACAGCGGTCGCCCAGTGCCCGCAGCCCGGTGGAAAGCCCCGGGCAGATGACACCGCCCCGGAACACGCGGTTCTCGTCCACCACATTAAAGGTCGTGGCAGTGCCAAGGTCCACCGTGACCACCGGCAGCGGAAAATTTGCCGCCGCATAAGCCGCATCCACAAGGCGATCCTTGCCCACGGCGTGGGGTTCATCCACGCCCATGGTCAGTCCGGTTCGGATCTCCGGCGAAACGATGACCGGCTTCCTGCCGGTGTAATGACGGGCGCACTCCGCCAGCGCCCCGGTGATCTGGGGCACCACGCTGGTGAGCACAGCGCCCTCAAAGCGCATGGGGCGCTCAGGATGGCGGCGGTGCGCAAAAATTTTATCCATTTCGACACGATATTCTGCAGCCGTGCGGGTGCGCACCGTGTCCATGCGCGCCACAAAGCA
>OGCM01004074.1_pt1 | contig 10277 bp, 8 predicted proteins | sample 1570151 | NCBI WGS metagenome assembly OGCM01 (sample SAMEA4370582, study PRJEB24528) | human gut metagenome
CTGTTTACTGAAGAAGAACAAACGGAATTTCCTGCAAAGCGACTGGATATTTCAGCCAGATACCAAGGCGTAAAGATATCATTTGCCAGTCTTCTTTTGCATCTTGAAGAAGATATCACAGAGCTGGAGAATCTGATCAAAGATGGAGACCGGGAGTTGTTTGAAGACATTCTTGCCAATACGGTAAGCAGAAAAATCCGTGGAAAGATTAACAGTTCCAATACATGGGTACAGAAAATGAATTCCCTGATGAACGGTATGAATACCTCCAGCGGATTAAAGCTTAGCCTTAGATGGCGAAGTAAGACTGCAGAACAGGAAGACCAGCTGGATACGAAAGAACTGGTAGAATTACTGAAGAAAGATTATCGGCTGATGAGTGAAGATGAGGCAGCCAGATTGTCTGCCCATTTCCGTTCCAAGGTGGTAGAAGCACGAAGAAATGCGAAAGACAGTGCGGGAATGGTATCCTTCTATCAGATTATGAAGGATACGCTGGATTACCGTAAATGGTTTGAATTTCAGCTGTTTTCTCAGAAAAACGGGGAACGTCAGAAGGAGCTGACAAATAGTGTATTCGGAACCTTTAGTGGCGGGGAAAAAGCAATGTCCATGTATGTACCGCTGTTTTCTGCAGTTGTGGCCAAGTATCAGGGAGGAAGGGAAGATGCACCGAGATTGATATCTCTGGACGAGGCATTTGCCGGAGTAGATAATAAGAATATTCGTGATATGTTCCGTCTGATGACAGAATTCCGGTTTGATTTTATTATTAACTCACAGGTTCTGTGGGGAGATTGTGATACGTTGGACGCATTGGCAATCTATCAGTTAATCCGTCCGGGAAATGCGAAATTTGTAACCGTTATGCCTTATTTATGGAATGGTCACAGGAAAGAATTGTTAGAACACGAGGAAGAAGTTGAACAGAGAGGAATAGAGCTTGGACAGGCAGAAGGAGTATAAATCTGAAAATAAAATGAAAGACTGTCTGGCTTATTTTCACCTGAGCCCGGTCTGGGAGAAGGTTCTGAAAGGCTTCCGGGAGAAATATATTTCTTACGGAAGGTTTGGTGGGAAAGTAATTCTGAAGAATCTGAAACCAACAGATATTGAAGAACTGGAAGGATTTTTCGGAAAATCTTTTCACAGTCAGAAAAGTGTAACGGTGTCAGCAGAAAAATTCAGACAGGCGCTGGAAACAAGCAGATATAAAGAGATAACGCCGGAATGCCTGTTGGAGAATTTTTTTGAAGAGCCACTGCTTGGAAGACAGGAGCAAAAATCCTTACGGGAACAGGAAAAAGAGCGTATATGGGAGATTTTTCAGAGAGATTATGAAGGAACTCCTGTAGAGACTGCCTTAGAATCGTTGCGAAGCATTGTGAAAGACAATGGGAATCAGGAGCTGGCCAAATGGGACAGGACGCTGCGGCTTGGAGCAGAAATCTATAACAATCTACCATATCGCAACACAAAGATGTACCTTGCCGTATTTGCAGCTATGCGGACAGGTAATCCGCATGCGTTTGATATTGGAACAGCAGATGGTAATTTTTTATATCAGATCATACAGATGGATCTGGAAAGAAGAGGAATAGTAGTAGAGACATCTGCAATATTTCCTGCGTATAAGCGTCAGAAAAGTTATCTGCTGGCAGGGATTATGCTGGATGACGTTTCCAATTATACAATGCTGTATCAGGTGCAGGCCATGAAAAAAGATGGAACTTATCATAAAGGTATGGCAGGTTTTGCGAAAGAACAGCATATTGTACAGGTTCCTCTTGCTGTGCTCACAGAATGGGAGTCACTTCATTGTTTCCAAAAAGAAATATATATTGTGGAAAATCCTTCGGTTTTTGCCATGCTTTGTGGAAAAGAAGAAACAGATCATAAGGAAAAAGCATATATGTGCATGAACGGTCAGCCAAGACTGGCAGGTTTGATGGCATTGGATTTACTTGCAAAATCCGAAACACGGATTTATTATGCAGGAGATCTGGATCCGGAAGGTGTGTTGATCGCACAGAAACTTTCGCAGTATTATAAGGGCGAATTTTATTACTGGCATATGGAAGCTGCTGACTATGAAAGGTGCAAGTCTGAAGAGGTTATATCACCGAAGCGGTTGAAAATACTGGAACGGATAACGGATGAAAGGTTAAAGCCGGTGGCAGCGCTGATTAGAAAATTCAGGACAGCCGGATATCAGGAGATGCTGGCAGAAGAAATGCTGTAGAAATCAGAAGAAAATTTTTTGAACGAAAAGGAGAAATTATGAAGACACGGAGACGAATTTTGTCAATTGTATTAACAATTGCAATACTGCTTCTGCTTGTACTGGATATTCCTGTGACAGCAGCCGGGACGAAAAAGGTAGACGTTTTGTTTACCCATGATATACATTCCCATCTGGACAGCTTTTCAACAATTGTGGATGGACAGCAAAAAGAAGTTGGCGGTTTTGCGAAAATAAAAACCCTGATAGATGAAAAGAAGAAAGACAATCCAGATACCCTGGTATTGGATGGCGGAGATTTTTCCATGGGTACACTGATCCAGACCGTATATGATACGGAGGCAGCGGAGCTTCGAATGCTGGGATATCTGGGGTATGATGTGACTACTTTTGGAAATCATGAATACGACTACCGGTCAAAGGGACTGGCAAATATGCTGAAGGCAGCCATAAATTCCGGTGAGACAGTGCCGGAGATCGCAGTGTGCAACGTGGATTGGGACGCTATGGAAAAAGATGGTTTAAATGATGGGCAGAAGCAGATCAAAGAAGCGTTTGAAGCGTACGGCGTGAAAGATTATGTTGTGGTTCAAAAGGGTGATACGAGAATTGCTGTGGTTGGTGTATTTGGAAAAGATGCCCTGGAATGTGCGCCTACATGTGAATTGCTGTTTAAAGATCCGGTAGAAGCAGTAAAGCAGACGGTAGCTGAGATTAAGAAAAATGAGAATGTGGATATGATCGCATGTGTGTCTCACGGCGGAACCTGGGAGGACGAGGATAAGTCAGAGGATGAAATCCTTGCAAAAAAGGTGCCGGATCTGGATCTGATCATCAGTGGACATTCCCATACAGAGCTGAATGAAGCCATTAAGCATGGGAATACATATATTGTATCCTGCGGTGAGTATGGGAGAAACCTTGGATCACTTTCAATGACACAGAAGGAGGACGGGCGTTGGGAAATGACTTCCTATGAGCTGATTCCTGTGTCTGATGAGATCAAGCCGGATCAGGAAACACAGAAACGGATTGATGAATTAATGGATACAGTAGACACCAATTATCTTGCAGATTTTGGGTACACCAGGGATGAAGTTCTGGCTCAGAACGATATTGAATTTAACAGTCTGGAAGAGATGGGTACAAAGCATGAAGAACTGAATCTTGGCGATATTATGTCTGATGCGTACGTATATGCTGTGGAAAATTCAGAGTATTACGATGGAAATCCGGTAGACGTAGCGGTTGTACCAAGCGGAACGGTCCGTGACACATATACAAAAGGCAATATTACAGTAGAGGATGTTTACAATTCTTTTTCTCTGGGAATTGGAAAAGACGGTGTGGCAGGATATCCTCTTATCAATGCATATCTGACAGGAAAAGAATTGAAGCTGGCAGCAGAAGTAGACGCTTCTGTTTCGGATTTTATGACAACTGCAAGATTGTATTGCAGCGGACTGAATTTTACATATAATCCTCATCGAATGATTCTGAATAAGGTGACGGACTGCTATCTGACCAGAGAAGATGGAGAAAGAATTGAAATTCAGGATGATAAACTGTACCATGTTGTGACTGACTTGTATACAGGACAAATGCTTGGCTCTGTAATGAAAATGTCCTATGGTCTGTTGTCTCTTGAACCAAAGGATAAGAACGGAAATCCAATTGAAAATCTGGAAGATCAGGCAATCATGGAAGATGGCAGGGAATTGAAAGCGTGGGATGCCATTGCAAGATATATGCGGTCCTTTGAAGATACAGACGGGGATGGAATTGCTAATGTACCGGAATATTATGCAGTCACTCATAACCGTAAGGTTGTAGATGACAGCACAAATATTATTGATCTGGTGAAAAATCCCAATAGATTCTCAGTAATGATCGTGCTGATCTGCCTGCTCTTCCTTGTAATTATTATCCTTATTGTAGTCCTGATCCGAAAACTGGTCCGCAAGGCAAAAAAGAAAAGTATGTGATACTATCACAGAAATGGGGAATAAAATCTGATATAATACTATAAACACCATAAAGTTACAAAAGGGGCTGTCAGGAAATAGACAGCCCCTTTTACGTTCAGAATCAATCTTCTTCCATCCATACCTTCATGGTTTTCAGAAGCTTTTGTTTCTCTGGAATACTCATTTTATGTACCTGCTCGGAAAGCTCGCGGTCCAGGGCAGTTTCACGGTATTCAGAATCAATTCTGCCAATCAGGGAATCCAGGGAGATGTTCAGCAGTCTTGCATAATAAATAAGGATACGCAGGGACATTGCAGTACGGTTATTCTCCACGTTGCTGATGTAGCCAGGAGTTACATTCAGAGCTTTGGCAACTTCTGCCTGGGTAAGCTTCATTTTGATTCGCAGTTCTTTCATTCGGGATCCTAAGTTTTCGTAATCAATCTGATTCATATTCGTTCTCCAATCTTTTTAACAGGTGCCGAACTGGCTTACCTGTGATTTTACACGTATTTAAGCTGCTTTCCAATTTGAACAAAATCTCCTGCAAATTCTGACGCACATCTTGCAGAAAACCCTTTTCAAACAGTTTCTTCAAACATGCTCTGGCAATCTATGGAACGGTTTCACCGCTTCCTGATTGCCTGCGGGTTCTTATATTATGGAACGACAGCTTCTTTATCCATAATATAAAGTATATAGAAAATATATGAAAAATGTAAGCTGTAAATTGTATGCTATTTATTTTATAGCTATATATCTGTTGTCGTTATTTTGACATTTCTGTCAGATACCCATATAATAAAAAGTGAAATTGGAAACAGGAATCGAACAGTTTGAGGTAATCATAAGATGCAGGATACATTTGAAATGCTGGAGGAGCTTTTGGAACAGGAGCAATTTGAATTGCTGTTTCCGAAAGAAAACGGAGCACAGGCTGAATGGGAATGTTATGAGACATATGAAAATAATGAGAGAAAACAGGGCGAAAAAGACAGCCTTGCCAGAGTGGGAAAAGAGAAAAATCCAGGTGATATCCGCCTTGTTTATTTGATGAATGATGCCGTAGAAAGCTTTCTCATTTTCCGGGACGCCAGACTTACAGGCTCTTATCTGGAGAATTATGAAGGCCCTCTGAAATCATCCTTAAGTCAGGAAGGGGATGAATATATACTGGTAGTATGGCAGGGGGAGAACGTAGTCACCCTGTTTTTCAGAATGCTGGATCTGGAGGTTTATCTTTATAACTATGGGGAAATCGGTCATTTCTGGGTACCTGGGTATGAATATCTGCGTCAGCTGGAATATCGGATCGCCATTGCAAGAGATAAGCTGGAATATCTGGGAGAAGAGTTTTGTACAGAAGAAGAAAGGGCACTTGTGCAGCTGGCGGACTTTCCACCGTTGAATTATTGTTGTTATCCGGCAGTGCCGAAACAGTATATTGTGCCAAAGGAAGACCCCTGGAAGCCGTCTGCAGCAGCATTTCAGGTAATGGAAGGGCTGGCAGAAGAAGCCCGGGATTTTTCTCTGCTTCGGTTGTTGCATGTTTATAAGAAATTTCCAGCTCCATTTATCGCCAGGATTTTTGCCAGGGCATTACACAAGAATAAGCATAGTGCAGTGATTGATCTTCTTACCGGAAAAATAAAAAGCGCAGCGGCGGCTTATCCTGACCGGACTTTTGGAAATGAGGCTGATCAGCAGTTAAAAAGCCTGCTGTCAAAAGCGGGAAAACTGCAGGAAAATCCATGCGGAGGTATTAAGAGAAGAGCCTTTTACAACCGCCAGGGACAGCCTGGATTTTCAGGTTTTTCTCATGGTTTGGAAAAAGGGCTGGCGGAATCGCAAGGTGGAAATCCGGAAACTGTGAATAAGAAATTATCGTGCTTTAACACTTCTCAGAAAATAACAGATCGCCCACGCAATACTCATCCCAGCGGCGATTCCGAACGCGAAGAGAAAGGTATCTCTCCCATAGTTAAGTGCCTGCATGGGATTTCCCTCTACAATACTGCTCATGCAGTAATAAAGGGTACTTCCGGGAATTAACGGAATCACGGAAGTAACGAAAAAAGAAGTGGAAGTTTCCTTGCAGATTCTTGCCAGGATTTCCGCATACACATCTGCAATAAAACCAGCCAGCAGTGCCGGAAGAAAAACACTTCCCCACAGACTCTTCCCAAAGAGAAAGACTAGCCAGCTAAGAAAACCACCGGCAGCAGCCAGCGGCAGATATTTAGTTTTCATGTGAAAAAGAAGACCAAAAGCCACAGATCCGATAGCTCCGGTAATCAGCTGTATAACCGTCATTGTGATCAAAGTCCAAACCTCCCAAAAAGAATAATTGCGCCCATAAAACCAAGTGCCAGTGCTGCTGCAAGAAGTAACGCGGCGATCAGCCTGATAATACCCGAAAGGGTATCACCAATGAGTACATCGCGGATTGCATTAGTTGACATAAGTCCTGGAATCAGAAGCATAATATCACCAATCATGATCTTATCCATGTGAAGGAAAGGACAGAGCAAAGTAAATCCGCAAATGGCGCAGCCTGTGAGAAAAGACGCTGCAAATTGGAAAGTAACCTCGTTCATACATACTGGTCTTAGATATTTTTGCAGGCTCCATATCAGGATTGCAGCAATGCCGGCAGTAATGGCATCCGGAATAGTGCCGCCGTAGAAAAGGGCAAAACTGCAGGCTGCAAGAACGCTTCCAAGCAGTTTCCAAAGAGGCTTAGGTCTGTTTGCATTGATCTTCTCAAATTCATTTCGCAGCTCCGCAGCAGAAACCGGATGACTGCAGAAACGGCGGCTCAGGTCATTGAGCTGCTCCAGCTTGGTGAAATCATTCCCCCCACATTCATGAATGCGCCGTGTCTGCGTCCGTGCGCCATCTCCGGGAAATTCCATAGTAATAACAATGCTGGACGTGATGACGAAAACGTTCATATGGGTAGCACCACAGGCATAACCCATCCGGTTCAGGGTGTCCTCCACCCGGAAAATTTCTGCGCCGCTGTTTAACAGTGCGTCGCCCATATCAAGAAAAACATGCAAATAATCTTTAGATGTCTGCATAAGGAATACTCCTTTAAGTTATAGAAAAGCCCTGACGGGCAGGATTCCTTTTCGCATCATTTGGCTCCGGGAATAACATAAGTATAAAGCTTAATGGCAGGCAATACAACCGTTAAATAATTGATTTCCGGAATTCTGTATTCCATAAAATGCCCGATTGTGCTAACATAGTGCATAGTAGATTACGAAATATTTTCAGGAGGAAATTTAAATGGGTTGTACTACAATTTTAGTTGGAAAAAAGGCATCTTATGATGGCTCTACCATGATCGCAAGAAATGATGATTCCGGTTCTGGACATTATATGCCCAAAAAATTTGTGGTGGTTCATCCACAGGAACAGCCGCGGAAATATAAATCTGTGATTTCTCATGTGGAAATTGATCTTCCAGATGATCCAATGGGCTATACATCTGTGCCAAATGCAGTAGACGGCGAAGGAATCTGGGCAGCTAGCGGTGTAAATGAGGCAAATGTGGGAATGACTGCTACAGAAACGATTACTTCCAATCCCCGGGTACTTGGTGCGGATCCTCTGGTAATCTATCAGCCGGCCCAGGACGGTAAGGAGGAAGCAGCCGGTGGAATCGGAGAGGAAGATATTGTATCCATTGTTCTTCCATACATTCATAGCGCCCGCGAAGGTGTGGTCCGTCTTGGAAGTATCCTGGAGAAATACGGAACCTATGAGATGAATGGAATTGCTTTCCAGGATCAGAATGAAATCTGGTGGCTGGAGACCATCGGCGGCCATCACTGGATGGCAAGAAAGGTTCCGGATGAGGCATATGTAGTAATGCCAAATCAGCTTGGAATTGATAAATTTGACTTGGAAAAGGCATTGCGGGATCAGGAAAAATATCAGTGCACATGTGAGGAATATGCGAATCTGGAATACATGTGTTCTGCTGACCTGAAAGAATTTATCAGCAAAAATCACCTGGATCTTTCCATGGATGGTGTACTGAATCCAAGAGATGCGTTCGGAAGCCATGACGATTCCGACCATGTTTATAATACTCCTCGTGCATGGTATATGCTGAGAAACCTGAATCCGAAGACAAAAATCTGGGATGGCGTAAATGCAGAATTTACTCCATATTCTGATGATCTGCCATGGTGCATGATTCCGGAAAAAAAGATTACTGTAGAGGATGTGAAATATGTATTGTCCTCCCATTATCAGGGAACCTCTTATGATCCATATGCTTCCTATGGAGAAAAAGAACAGCGCGGAGCATTCCGTTCTATCGGTGTGAACCGTACAGATTTCCTGTCTCTGATCCAGATGAGACCAGGCATGGAAAAGGACTGCAATATTCTGGAATGGGTTGCATTTGCATCCAATGCATTTAATGTGCTGGTGCCGTTTTATGCCACAATTGATACCACTCCGGACTATTTTTCCAGCACCACCAGGGAAGTAACCACTGACAGCTTCTACTGGGTAAGCCGCATGATCGGTGCCATGGCAGATGCTTCTTATAAGAGCTCCATTTTCCATATTGAACGTTATCAGGAGCGTGTAATGTCAAAAGGCCACCAGCTGATTGGCAAATATGACGCTCTTCTGGAAAAAGAGTCTGACGCAGCGAAGCGAATGTCCCTTCGCCATCAGGCCAACCAGGAAATTGCGGATATGGTGAAAAAAGAGGCTTCTGACACACTGAATAAAGTGCTTTATGAGCTGAGTAATCAGATGAAGAATGCTTATTCCAGGTCTGATGCGTAATGTCAGAGCCTTTTTCAAACACGCTCTAGAAACCTGTGGACAAATTTCTTTCAATTTAATATAATAAAGTGCAGAAAGCAGTTACATAGGGAACCGGAATGAAAATTAAGGAGGCTGGAATGACAATAAAAGAATGTTATGAGAAAGTTGGCTCAGATTACGATGGAGTTCTGAAAAGACTGGGAAGCGAAGCACTTGTGAAAAGATTTGCAGTAAAATTTCTTAACGATCCGAGTTTTCAGGAGCTGACAGATGGTCTTGCCGCACAGGATGGAGAGAAAGCATTCCGTGCAGCCCATACCCTGAAGGGTGTGTGCCTGAACCTTGGATTTACAGAATTGTATAAGGTCAGTGCAGAGCTTACGGAGGTATTAAGAGGAAGAGAAACCGCAGGAAGTGATGAGCTTTACGCGCAGGTGAAAGAGCAGTACACTACCTTGACAGATGCTATCAGGGAACTGGCTAGTAATTAATGCCTGCTCCTATTCAGCAGATACCATCCCAGGAGATATTTTGTGAACTTCGTTTACAGAAAAAACAAGAAGTACGGCGCGAAAACATGGGAAACATGATTTCTGTGCATCGCGAAGAGTGTAACTATGAAGGAACGGAAGCGGACCTTATGGGCTGCCAGAAGCCATTGCGATTTTGTTTATCGTATTTTTGCATAAGTGGAAAAAGAATACACTGCTTAGTATTGGCGGTGGAACGATTTTGTATATGCTGCTGGTGCAGAGGGTGTTTTAGACCGTGTTTGAAAAAGTATTCCCGCAAATTGTGACGCACATCTTGCAGAAAGCCTTTTTCAAACACGCTCTGAAATTGGCAATACACCAAATCTAACGTATCTAATCAGATATAGCAATATTCTATAACGAACTCAAGGTAAAATGAATTATACAAAATCCGCTTATCTTGCTATGATATCTTCAGACAAAAAAGAGAGAAAACATTTCTCTGAACGCGATCATACGAATCTGGAGGAAAATCATGGCAAGAGGAATCAATACAAAGTGTTTACATTTGGAAGAAGAGGAAGGCTGTTGTAACAATTATGGCTCTATCAGCTTTCCGATTTATCAGACAGCAACATATGAGCATCCGGCAGTAGGTCAGAGCACAGGCTTTGATTACAGCAGACTGCAGAACCCAACCAGAGAGCATCTGGAAAAAATTGTAGCAACCTTGGAAAACGGAATTGACGCATTGGCTTTTTCCACTGGAATGGCAGCAATCACTCTGGTAATGGAGC
>OGCM01004080.1_pt1 | contig 10265 bp, 9 predicted proteins | sample 1570151 | NCBI WGS metagenome assembly OGCM01 (sample SAMEA4370582, study PRJEB24528) | human gut metagenome
AGTGGCACCTGAACACAAGATTCGAATTGTAAAAGCATGGCAGCGGAAAGGCAATATCGTAGCTATGACAGGTGATGGAGTGAATGATGCCCCAGCACTTAAACAGGCAGATGTTGGTGTGGCAATGGGAATTACAGGAACAGATGTGGCGAAAGAAGCGGCGGCTATTGTACTTGCGGATGATAATTTTGCTACTATCATAAAGGCTGTGGAACGTGGACGTAGTATTTTTGAAAATATACGCCATTCCATTGGATTCCTGCTTTCAGGAAATTTAGGTGCTATATTGACGGTACTTTATGCATCGCTTGCCGGACTTCCGGTACCATTTGCTCCGGTGCACCTGTTATTTATCAATCTGCTAACGGACAGTCTTCCAGCTATCGCACTTGGACTGGAACCGCAGGATCCGGCATCGATGAAAATGAAACCGGAGAAGCGCAGCAACTCATTGCTGGAGGGGGAGAATTTGTTGAAAATCGGTGTAGAAGGCTTATGTATTGGTGTGATGACATCTATTGCATTTACAATTGGACTAGGTGAAAATACAACAGGAACAGGTAATGTAATCCTCGCAAAAACATTGGCTTTCGGTACACTGTGCCTTGGACGGCTAGTACATGGATACAATTGTAAATCTGACCACACTGTAATATTTACGAAAAGATTTTGGAATAATCCATTTCTTACAGGTGCGTTTGTGTTGGGAAGTGTAATGCTTCTGGCAGTAATCTATGTACCGGGATTATCCGGAATGTTTCAGACAGTATCACTGAATCCAAAGTGTTTAACATGGATGTGCGTGCTTGCGTTTGCAAATCTGTTGATGATTCAGCTCTTGAAATGGATAAGGAGTAAGTTTTTGTTGCGTATCAGTGACAAAATTGATATAATTAAAAACTGAAAATTCAGGCTTTTAGACGAAAGAGAAAATAACAGAAGGAGACATAGTAGCAATGAATGATTTGGAATTATACAGAGAGCAGCTTGCATTGTGCGATGATAAGATCATTGACGCTTTGGTTGAGAGAAATTCAATCATAGAAAAGATCATGGCGTACAAGGAAGAGTATGGCATGTCTATCATACAGCCAAAGCAGGAAGAAAAGCAGGAAAGACAGCTTGAGATTAAGCTGGATGGCAACAAATACAGTGAAGAGATTGAAGATGTATTCCGTCGTATTCGCCGTAACAGTAAGCGTATTCAGGCAAGAAAGCTTTTTGATTATAATATCGTGCTGATTGGATTCATGGGAGCAGGTAAGTCCACAATTTCAGATTATCTTAGCACTGTATTCGATATGGAAATCGTTGAGATGGATCAGTTAATTGCTGACAGAGAAGAGATGAGTATTCCGGATATTTTTGCTACTTATGGTGAAGAATATTTCCGTAATCTGGAGACAAATCTCCTGATTGAGATGCAGGATAAGAAAAATGTGGTCATTTCCTGTGGCGGTGGTGTAGCAATGCGCGAGCGCAATGTTGAGGAAATGAAGAAGAATGGCAAGGTAGTTCTTCTTACGGCGAGTCCGGAAACGATTTATGAGCGTGTAAAGGATAACAATGATCGTCCGGTTTTGCAGGGGCGTAAGAATGTAGCTGGTATATCTGAATTGATGGAACAGCGCAGAGAAAAATATGAGGCAGCAGCTGATATCGTAGTGAATACAGATGATAAGGATGTGCTTACAATTTGTGAAGAACTGGTTCAGAAGCTGACAAGAGCGGAGATATAAGTATGTTTCGTGCATTTTATCCAGATCGATATACGGTTTCTGCATATGTAATCGATTTTGAAGAATTATATAAAAAAGGATACAGAGGTCTGATTTTCGACATTGATAATACGCTGGTACCGCATGGAGCACCGGCAGATGATCGAGCAATCCGACTGTTTGAACGATTGAAAAAGATTGGTTTTCAGTGTTGTCTGATTTCCAATAATAAGGAACCGCGTGTAAAGATGTTTAATGAAAAGATTCAGGTAGCTTATGTGTATAATGCACATAAGCCGTCTAAGAAGAATTACATTAAGGCAATGGAGATCATGGGAACAGATCGTTCTTCAACTGTATTTATTGGAGATCAGTTATTTACAGATGTGTGGGGTGCAAAACGTAGCGGTATTCCGAGCATTTTAGTTAAACCAATGAACCCCAAGGAAGAGATACAGATCGTTTTAAAGCGATATCTTGAAAGGATTGTGCTCTTTTTCTACAAGCGTAGCCTTGCTAGGGAAAAAAAGGTTGAAAAATGATGATATGTATTATAAAATGGTAAAAGATTGAGAACGTAAGCGCAGTGCGCAATTTAAGGAGGATTATGTAATGGCTAAAGTATCAGCAGGAGATATCCGTAATGGTATTACTATTGAAGTGAATGGAAAGGTATGTCAGGTTATCGACTTTATGCATGTTAAACCGGGTAAAGGAGCAGCATTTGTTCGTGTTAAGATGAAAGATATCATTAACGGTGGTGTAGTAGAGACAACATTCCGTCCTACAGAGACATTTGAGCAGGCTCACATCGAGAGAAAGAAAATGCAGTACCTGTACAATGACGGTGAGTTCTATAACTACATGGACAATGAGACATATGAGCAGATTATGATCAGCGCTGAGGAAGCCGGAGAGTCTATGAAGTTCGTTAAGGAGAACGAAGAAGTTACAGTAAGCTTCTACCAGGGTAATGCATTTGCAATCGAGCCACCGATCACCGTAGAGCTTGTGATCACAGAATCTGAGCCGGGTGTTAAGGGTAACACAGCTACAGGAGCTACGAAGCCGGCTATCGTAGAGACAGGAGCTCAGGTTATGGTACCGCTGTTCGTAGATCAGGGAGAAAAAATTAAGATCGATACTCGTACAGGTGAATATCTGTCACGTGCTAACTAATTAAAAAAGAATCAAAAAAAGCCTTGCATTTTGTGCAGGGCTTTTTTATAATCAGTTTACCATAATATTTTGCCGGCATCGCCGGCTGTTCAAATCTATACAGTCGATTTCGCGTAGAACAATGCAGTCCATGATTATGGCGCAATCTGCCTGGAACAGGGTGAAAGGAGTTTGTATGTCATACGAAGAGTTTGTGAGCGGAATGGAACTGGAACTAAAGAGTCTTGTGAGTGATAATCTGCTGGTATCGGTCCAGAAGACTCTGAAGAATAACGGATATTTAAGATGTGGTATCCGTTTGTCTGAGAAGAATATCAATATATCCCCAACCATTTATCTGGAAGAATTTTATGAAAAGTATCAATATGGGACTGATATGCATACATTAGCGGAGCAGATCATGAAGATCTATCAGAAGGTACGCATTGAGCATTCGTGGAAAGAAGACTGGATCTATGAATTTCCTGGTGTGAAAAATAAAATCGTATATCGTCTGATCAATCGTGAGAAGAACAAAAAGCTTCTCAGTGAGGTTCCGTATATGCCGTGGAAGGATCTGGCAATCGTATTTTATTTGTTGCTGGAAATGGATGAACATCAGATGCAGCAGGCAACGATGCTGATTAAAAAAGAACAGCTTGAGTGGTGGAATACAAGTACAGAAGATCTGTATCAGAATGCAATGCTTAATACAGAAAAGTTATTGCCGTATGAGTTGACCAATATGTATGCATTGCTTACGGAAATGCTTGGTGTGGAGGAGATAGAAGATCATCTGACAGCAGAAGAAAGCATGTATGTGTTGACGAATCAAATGCGAAGTTTTGGAGCGGCAGCAGTGTTATATCCAGGACGTCTGGAGATGCTTGCGTTGTATCTGAAAGAGAACTTCTATATTTTGCCGAGCAGCGTTCATGAGATGATCATATTGCCAGAGAGCGGAGCACTTCCGAAAGAAGAACTGAATGCCGTGATTCAGGAAATTAATGGAAGCCAGGTAAATGCAGAGGAATATCTGTCGGATCATGCGTATTATTATGACAGAGTGAGAAAATGTGTGATGTGATTGTAGAATAAAACAGGTACCGCATATGCGATACCTGTAAACCGTCTCTGACCAGAATCGAACTGGCGCACCCGCCTCCGGAGGGCGGCGCTCTATCCACTGAGCTACAGAGACATCTAGTATATTAGCACATTCATTCGGAAAATGCAACGGAGAAATGTGCACACCTTGACTTTCGGGGATATTGTGGGTATGATATGAAGAGTTAGACGATACGAATGGAGGAAAAGGAATGAAGCAGATAATAGAGCTCATTGAATTGGAAATTGCGAAAGCATTTGAACAGGCTGGATATGGAAAAGAACTTGCAAAAGTTACCATTTCTAACCGTCCGGATCTGTGTGAATATCAGTGCAACGGCGCTATGGCGGGAGCCAAGACTTATCATAAAGCACCAATCATGATTGCAGAAGATGTGGTAGCACATCTTCAGGGCAGTGACTGCTTTGCAAAAGCAGAGGCAGTTAAGCCGGGATTCATCAATCTGAATCTTAAGGAAGAATTTGTGGCCGATTACGTGAATCAGATGGCTGAGGATGATGATCTTGGACTGGAACAGGCAGAGAATCCGGAGATGATCGTGATCGATTATGGCGGACCTAATGTAGCGAAGCCGCTTCACGTAGGACATCTGCGTTCAGCAGTTATCGGTGAAAGTGTAAAGCGTATGTTCCGTAAGATGGGACATAAGGTGCTTGGCGATATTCATCTGGGTGACTGGGGATATCAGATGGGTCTGATCATTACTGAGCTTAAAAAGCGCAAACCTGAGCTGCCGGATTATGATGAGTCATATACTGGAGATTATCCGGAAGAAGCACCATTTACCATCAGTGAGCTGGAAGAGATCTATCCGACAGCCAGCGGATATGCAAAAGAACATGAAGATTACCGTGAAGAAGCGCTTCATGCGACCTATCTGCTTCAGAATGGACATAGAGGATATCGTGCACTCTGGAATCATATTGTTAATATTTCCGTTGCCGATATTAAGAAGAATTATCAGAGACTGAATGTAGAGTTTGATCTCTGGAAAGGTGAGTCTGATGCGCAGAAGTATATTCCGGATATGTTGGAGCAGTTCAAGAAAGATGGATTCGCACGCTTAGATGATGGAGCCCTGGTTATTGATGTCAAAGAAGAGACTGATACCAAAGAGATTCCACCATGTCTGATCCAGAAATCGGACGGAGCATCACTGTACGGAACAACAGACCTTGCAACTTTGATCCAGAGAGAAGAAGATTACAAGCCGAACCGCGTAGTCTATCTTGCTGATAAGCGTCAGGAGATGCATTTTACACAGGTATTCCGTGCCGCTAAGAAGACTGGTATTGTTCCAGCTTCAACAGAGCTTAAGTTTATCGGATTTGGTACGATGAACGGTAAAGACGGTAAGCCGTTTAAGACCAGAGAAGGTGGAGTTATGCGTCTGGAGAATCTGATTGCAGAGATTAATCAGAAAATGTATCAGAAGATCACAGATAACCGCACCATCGAGGGAGCGGAAGCTGAAGAAGCAGCACAGAAAGTGGGACTTGCTGCGCTGAAGTATGGTGATCTGTCTAACCAGGCCGGCAAGGATTATGTGTTTGATATCGACAGATTTACTTCGTTTGAAGGAAATACAGGACCGTATATTCTGTATACCATCGTTCGTATTAAATCAATTCTGAACAAATATAAAGAAAATGGTGGTGTGACGGAAAATATTCATTGCAATATTCCATCAGCAGACTGTGAAAAAGCACTTATGCTGGAAGTTGGCAAATATAATGCAGTGATGAAGACAGCCGCTATGGAGACTGCTCCGCACAAGATTTGCGCATACATTTATGATCTGGCCAATGTATTTAACCGTTTCTATCATGAGACCAAGATTCTTGCGGAAGAGGATGAGGCTAAGAAAGCAGGTTATATTGCACTGTTAACACTTACAAAGGAAGTGCTGGAGTCTTGTATTGATGTGCTGGGATTTGAAGCACCGGAGCGTATGTAAGAAAAAGGTAGGAGAAGATGATGGAAAATACTGTGAAATTGTTTTACGAAGATGCTTTTATGGCAGAGTTTGATGCAACAGTATTGTCCTGTGAACCATATAAAGACGGATACAAGGCGGTTCTTGACAGAACTGCCTTTTTTCCGGAGGGCGGCGGACAATATGGAGATACCGGATATCTTGATGAAATCCGGGTTACAGATACAAAAGAGAAAGATGGAGTGATATTCCATATAATAGATGCACCAATAGAAGCTGGAAAAAGTGCACATGGTAAACTGGATTGGGAGAAGCGGTTTGACCGGATGCAGCAGCATAGTGGTGAGCACATTGTGTCAGGAATTGTACATCACAGATTTGGATATAACAATGTGGGATTCCATCTGGCGGACAACTACTGTACGATGGACTTTGATGGACCAATCACAAAAGAACAGCTTCTTGAGATTGAGAATGAAGCCAATCAGGCAATATTCCATAATTTTCCGGTAAATGTGCTGTATCCTGCAAAAGAAGAATTGCATGAACTGGATTATCGCAGCAAGATTGAGATCGAGGGACAGGTGCGCATTATTGAGATCCCGGGTGTGGATCTCTGCGCGTGCTGTGCACCACATGTGGCATACACTGGACAGATTGGCCTGATCAAGCTGGTCGGCATGGCAAATTATAAAGGTGGAGAGCGCATTCATATGCTGAGTGGAGCAAGAGCACTTGCAGATTATCAGAGAAAACATCAGTCTGTAAAACAGATCAGTGCACTGCTGTGTGAGAAAGAAGAAAAGATAGCAGAAGGCGTGGAACGGCTAAAGACAGAACAGAGTGGTCTGAAACTGGAACTGGCATCTATGCAAAAAGAGCGGCTTCAGTATAAAGCAGCAGAAGTAGAGGTTGGTGACGGTGCGGTATGCGTTTTTGATGAGAAGCTTGTCGGGGATGACCTGAGAGAGATAGTGAATCTGTTGCTGGAAAGAGGTGCATCTGTGTGCGGCGCATTTGGTGGAACGGATCAGGGTGGCTATCGATATGTAATCGGAAGCAAAACGGAAGATGTGAGACTGCTCAATCAGAAGTTGAAAGAAAAATTCGGTGCTCGCGGAGGTGGTAAACCGGAAATGGTTCAGGGAAGCCTCACAGGCACCGAAATGGAAATTAAAGCTTTATTTTAATTACATCTACATCAAAATTCCAGAGGAACTTGTCCAGATCTTTAAATGACAGAAATACGGTAGCTGTATTCTCCAAAGGATGGATACCGAGGCTCTTGCAACGGCTCAGGCTCTTGTCAATGAAGAATTCTACTGCATGATCAGTATCGTTCATCAGTCCAAAAGGAGATACACTGCCCTGTTTTAGTCCGAGATATTTTTCCAGACGTTCTTCAGAAGCAAAACTTAAAGTTCCTGCTCCAAGGGTACGACCCAGTGCTTTGAGATCAATCTTAGTCTTTTCATCAGCGGTCACTAAGAAGTGGCGCTTGCCTTTGGAATCGCGGAGAAACAGATTCTTACAGAGGGTTCCTTTTTCAGGTAGTCCGAGTCTGTCCATATCCTCCATGGTATGAACGGGTTCATGCTCTACGACTTCATATTTAATACCAAGTTTGTCTAATGCGTCATATACGCGTTGCTTTTGATTTTCCATAACTGTATACTCCTTTACTGCCGTTTTATTTTATTATATTTCAGATGTCAGGGAATGTAAAGCAATGAAGAGTTTATAAATTTTTAATTGCACATTTGTGCTATGCGAAGTAGAATAAGAAGAGTTTGATAAAGATGTTTATAAAAGAACAGCTTAGAAAGAGAGATACATTATGGATAATCAGAATAATCAACAGAGACCGGGGCATATGCCGCGCCTCAGTTATGGCCAGAGGTTCTGGCGCATATGGGGCCCTTTCATTATAGAATGGGGCATTCAGATTGCTGTTAGTATGGCGGCGGCAGTGGTAGTGATGTACCAGTATATGAATGCACATACGAAGGAAGTGGTGGCAGCATATGAGAATCAGGCAGCTATGATGCAGTTTGCTACGAAATTAATGAATATGATGCAGAAATACACAACCATCATTAGTGGTGCAACAGCATTGGTTGTAATACCGGTGATGCTGTTTCTGTATCATCGTGACAGAAACCGTGAAAAATACTATGGAGTTGCAACGAATAAGAAAGCACCGCTTTGGAAATACGTACTGGTAGTAGTATTTGCAGGAGGCGCAAGCCTTGCGCTGAATAATTTGATTTTGATCGGTAATCTGAGTGCATTGAGTGCTACGTATGAGACTACAGCTACATCAATGTACAGTGCGCCATTTGCAGTACAGATTGTATGCCTTGCAATTTTATCACCGATTGCTGAAGAGTTGGTGTTTCGTGGCCTGATGTTCCGAAGAATGCGGGAAGATACTGGTGCGAAGCTGGCAATCATCTATACATCAGTAGTATTTGGCATTTTTCACGGCAATTTTGTACAGATGTTATATGGATTCCTGATGGGACTGATGTTTGCATGGCTGTGTGAAAAATACGGTTCCGTGCTTGCGCCGATTGTTGCCCATGTTACGGCGAATCTGCTTGCACTTTTTGCTACGAAGTATCAGATATTTGACCGCATGATGGCAGATATTCGTGTGATCGGTATGGTTACGGTAGGAGCGGCAACAATTGCGGCAATTATTTATTTGCAGATCAAGCAGATTGATGAAAAACCGACGGGATATAGTGAGAACAAAGAAATATCTTAATAAAAATGTTACAAAAGTATTACAAAACACGAAATATACATTGAAATGACCTGCAAAATGTAGTATGCTATAAAAGTATAGTAGGGGTAATTTAAGTATAAGAACAGAATAAGAGGGATAGATATGAAGAATAGAATTGTACAGGCGTTGTTAACCGCGTTGTTGATCAGTTCCATGATCGTGTCACCTGTTTTTGCTACTACATTGGAAGATATGCAAAAGAACAAAGATCAGGCAGAGACGGAAGCTAGTTCTCTTCAGGAACAGTTGACACAGACTCTGGATAAGATTGATACACTTGAAGCTGATCTGGATAAGAAGCAGGAAGAGGTTGAAAAGGCGGGAGATGATTTAGAGGAAGCTGCTGCAAAGCAGACTGAGCAGTATGAGTCAATGAAGCTTCGTATTAAGTATATGTACGAAGAGGGGAATAGCAGTCTGCTTGAGACATTATTTTCATCCACCAGTTTTACAGATCTTTTGAATAAAGCAGAATATGTGGCAGAAGTACATTCCTATGACAGGGATAAGCTCAGTGAATACGAGGCAACCACCAAGCAGGTCGAGACGATGAAGAATGATCTGCAGGATGAATATGAGCAGATGCAGACGATGCAGACTGAGTTGGAGGGCGAGAAAGCCTCTCTTACAGCTACACTGGAAGATAAGCAGTCTGAGATCGCACAGTTGGATCAGAGTATTCAGGATGCGATAGCTGCAAGACAGGAAGCTGAGCGGAAAGCGCAGGAAGAAGCTGCGCAGGCAGCAGCGGCTGCTCCGAATACACAGACGAATACGACTCAGAATAATACACAGCAGAGTAATAATAATTCGAACAGCAATAGTAATTCAGGTAATTTGAATTCCAATAATAATTCCGGCAACAGTGGAAATAATAGTTCCAACAATTCATCGTCTAATAACAGCAGTTATGTGCCGCCACAGGGAAGAGACGGAGCAGCAGTAGTGGCGTATGCAAGGCAGTTTATCGGTAATCCGTATGTATACGGCGGTAACAGCCTGACGAATGGAATTGACTGTTCCGGATTCACTCAGCAGATCTATGCAGCATTTGGAGTATCACTTCCAAGAGTAGATTCCGCACAGGCATTGTGTGGTGTAGAGATTCCGTTATCGCAGGCAAAGGCGGGAGACCTTCTGTGTTATTACGGTCATGTTGGTATATATAATGGATCAGGCGGTATTATCCATGCCTCTTCACCAGGTGTAGGTATTGTAGAGTTTTCTAACTGCCAGTATCGTACGTTGAGGTGTGTTCGAAGAGTGCTGTAAGGCAGATATAGGAATAGTGAAAATTAACAAATGCAGAATGTTGCATAAAAGTTGCGTAAATGCGGGAAATACCTTGCATTTACGCATTTTTTATGATAAAATTTAAAGGTCGCAAAAAAACACGCGCAACGATACCTGTGAAGGTGCCTAAGTTTTCAAAGAAAACCGGTTTCATAGGACATGAGAGGCGCGGAAGTAAAAAACCAAATGGAGGAAAGAAACATGAGCGTTATTTCAATGAAGCAACTTTTAGAAGCAGGT
>OGCM01004083.1_pt1 | contig 10261 bp, 4 predicted proteins | sample 1570151 | NCBI WGS metagenome assembly OGCM01 (sample SAMEA4370582, study PRJEB24528) | human gut metagenome
GGTCCTGGTGGTCTTTCGAGAGATCGTGCAGGTTTCGAGGTTCGAGATGTACATTATACACACTATGGTAGAATGTGTCCTATCGAAACACCTGAAGGTCCTAATATCGGTCTTATTAACTCACTTGCTTCATATGCAAGAATTAATGAGTACGGATTTGTTGAAGCACCTTATCGTATAATCGATAAGACAGACCCTAAGAATCCTAGAGTTACAGATGAAGTACATTACTTCACAGCAGATGAGGAAGATGATTTCCATGTAGCACAGGCTAATGCAGAGATAGATGAGAATGGATACTTCGTTAAGAATACAGTATCAGGACGTTACAGAGAAGAAACATCAGAATTCGATAAGAGTATGATTGATCTTATGGACGTATCTCCTAAGATGGTGTTCTCAGTGGCTACATCTATGATACCTTTCCTTCAGAATGATGACTGTACACGTGCCCTTATGGGTTCTAACATGCAGCGTCAGGCGGTGCCTCTTCTTATGACAGAAGCACCAGTAATCGGTACAGGTATAGAGAATAAGACAGCATGTGACTCAGGTGTATGTGTAGTTGCAGAAGAAGATGGTGTTGTACTTTCATCAGAATCTAACAGAATTCTTGTAAAAGAGACAAGTGGAAAGGTTCACGAGTACAAGATTACAAAGTTCTCAAGAAGTAACCAGAGTAACTGCTATAACCAGAGACCTATCGTATTTAAGGGTGATGAGGTTAAGGCAGGAGATGTTATCGCAGATGGTCCTTCAACATCTAATGGTGAGATTGCCCTTGGTAAGAACCCTCTTATCGGTTTTATGACTTGGGAAGGTTACAACTACGAGGATGCTGTACTTCTTAGTGAGAGATTAGTAAGAGATGATGTTTATACATCAATTCATATAGAAGAATATGATACAGAAGCAAGAGATACTAAGTTAGGACCAGAAGAAATCACAAGAGATTTACCTTCTACAGGTTCAGATGCAGTTAAGGATCTTGATGAAGATGGTATCATCCGTATCGGTGCTGAGGTAAGAGCCGGTGATATCCTTGTTGGTAAGGTTACTCCAAAGGGTGAGACAGAGCTTACAGCAGAAGAAAGACTTCTTAGAGCTATCTTTGGTGAGAAGGCAAGAGAAGTAAGAGATACATCACTTAAAGTTCCACACGGTGCTTATGGTATCGTTGTAGGCGTTAAGGTATTTACAAGAGAAAATGGAGATGAATTAGCTCCAGGTGTTAACAAGAATGTCCGTATCTATATCGCACAGAAGAGAAAGATTTCTGTAGGTGATAAGATGGCTGGTCGTCATGGTAACAAGGGTGTCGTTTCAAGAGTTCTTCCAGTAGAAGATATGCCATTCCTTCCTAATGGACGTCCGCTTGATATTGTACTTAATCCTCTTGGTGTGCCTTCGCGTATGAATATTGGACAGGTGCTTGAAATTCACTTAAGCCTTGCTGCCAAAGTATTAGGTTTTAACGTAGCGACACCTATCTTTGATGGAGCTAACGAGAATGATATTATGGATACACTTGATATGGCCAATGCTTATGCTAATCATCCATTTGATGATGAAGAGCTTGCACGCGAAAAGGCAGATGCAGAAGCTAATGGTGAAGAATATCCTGCTGATATGACAACATTTACTGCTGAATACAAGGAACTTTTAAGAGATGACGTATTCCAGTTCCTTTCAGATAACAGAGCTCACAGAGCTGAATGGAAGGGTGTTCCAATCGGAAGAGATGGTAAAGTAAGACTTCGCGATGGTAGAACAGGTGAATACTTCGATAGTCCGGTTACTATCGGTTTCATGCACTACTTAAAGCTCCATCACCTTGTTGATGATAAGATCCATGCTCGTTCAACTGGTCCTTACTCACTTGTAACTCAGCAGCCACTTGGTGGTAAAGCCCAGTTTGGTGGACAGAGATTCGGAGAAATGGAAGTATGGGCTCTTGAAGCTTATGGTGCATCTTATACACTTCAGGAAATCCTTACTGTTAAATCTGATGATGTTGTTGGTCGAGTTAAGACATATGAAGCTATTATTAAGGGTGAGAACATTCCTGAACCAGGAATTCCTGAATCATTCAAGGTTCTCCTTAAGGAACTTCAGTCACTTGCTCTTGATGTAAGGGTTCTTGATCAGGACAATAACGAAGTTAAGCTTCTTGAAAGTTCAGAATATGAAGTTACAGATTTCAAGAAGGTTCTTGATGATGGTGGTTATAAGAGAAGTAGCCGTGATGAAGAAAATGAATTAAAGAACGCAGGTTATCACGCAGAAAAGCAGGGTGATGACGGTGAGGCAACCATAGAAGAACTCGGATCAAAAGATGACGATTTCGATTATGACAGCTTAGATGATGACTATGATGATTACGGTGACGGAAATATAGAAGAATAATAGAAGGGAGCACTATAATGGCAGAAGAGATTAAGTCAAATAAATCAATGAAATTTGATAAAATTCAGATAAAGCTTGCTTCTCCTGAGAGTATTTTAGAGTGGTCTCACGGCGAGGTAACTAAGCCTGAGACTATCAATTACAGAACTTTAAAGCCAGAAAGAGATGGTCTGTTCTGTGAAAGAATATTCGGACCTAGCAAAGACTGGGAGTGTCATTGCGGTAAGTATAAGAAGATTAAAGATAAAGGCATCGTATGTGATAAGTGTGGTGTTGAGGTTACTAAGGCAAGTGTACGTAGAGATCGTATGGGTCATATCCACCTTGCTGCTCCAGTTTCACATATCTGGTATTTCAAGGGAATACCTAGCCGTATGGACCTTATCCTTGATATAGGTCCTAAGAATCTTGAGAAGGTACTTTACTTCGCTTCTTATATCGTAATTGATCCAGGCGAAACAGATATACCATTCAAGAAGATTCTTACAGAAACTGAGTACAGAGATCTTTATGATCAGTATGGTAATACATTCAGAGTTGGAATGGGTGCTGAGGCTATTTTAGAGCTTCTTCACAACGTCAACCTTGAAGAAGAAGTAGCTAAGCTCAAGGAAGAGCTTGCTACTACTACTTCACAGAAGGCTGCAAGACTTATTAAGAGAATTGAAGTTATGGATGCGTTCATTGCTGCTGGTACTAAGCCAGAATGGATGATTCTTACAGAAATTCCAGTTATCCCTCCAGATTTAAGACCTATGGTTCAGTTAGAGGGTGGACGTTTTGCAACATCTGATCTTAATGATCTTTATAGAAGAATTATCAACAGAAATAACCGTCTTGCAAGACTTATTGATCTTGGAGCACCGGAAATCATTGTTCGTAACGAGAAGAGAATGCTTCAGGAAGCTGTTGATGCACTTATAGATAATGGACGTAGAAATGGCCGTCCTGTAACAGGACCTGGTAACAGAGCTCTCAAGTCTTTATCAGACTTATTAAAGGGTAAGCAGGGACGTTTCAGACAGAACCTTCTTGGTAAGCGAGTTGACTACTCAGGACGTTCAGTTATCGTTGTTGGACCAGAACTTAAGATTTATCAGTGTGGTCTTCCTAAGGAAATGGCTATTGAGTTATTCAAGCCATTTGTTATGAGAGAATTAGTAAGGCGTGGTCTTGCTGAGAACATAAAGAAAGCCAAGAAGAGCGTAGAGCATCTTGAGACAGAAGTATGGGATGTACTTGAAGATGTTATCAAAGAGCATCCGGTTATGCTTAACCGTGCTCCTACACTTCACAGACTTGGTATTCAGGCATTTGAGCCAATCCTTGTAGAAGGTAAGGCTATTAAGCTTCATCCACTTGTTTGTACAGCTTTCAATGCCGATTTCGATGGTGACCAGATGGCGGTACATCTTCCATTGTCTGTAGAAGCTCAGGCAGAGTGTAGATTTATGCTTCTTTCACCTAACAACTTACTTAAGCCATCTGATGGTGGCCCTGTTGCTGTTCCTTCACAGGATATGGTACTTGGTATCTACTACCTTACACAGGAAAGACCTGGTGTTAAGGGGGAAGGTAAGATATTCAAGAGTGTTAATGAAGCGCTTCTTGCTTATGAGAATGGAATTATAACACTTCATTCTAAGATTAAAGTTAAGATGACTAAGACTAATGCAGCTGGAGAAGAGATTTCAGGTGTTGTAGAGTCTACACTTGGTAGATTTATTTTCAATGAAATACTTCCTCAGGATTTAGGATATGTAGATAGAAGCAAGGAAGAGAATTTACTTCTTCCAGAAGTTGATTTCCATGTAGGAAAGAAACAGTTAAAGGATATTTTACAGCACGTTATCAATACACATGGTACAACAAGAACTGCTGAAGTTCTTGATGATATTAAGGCTATGGGTTACAAGTATTCTACTAGAGCGGCTATGACAGTTTCTATTTCGGAGATGACAGTGCCACCGGTTAAGAAGCAGCTTATAGCTGATGCTGAAAAGAAGGTTGAACAGATTAACATTAACTACAACAGAGGTCGTTCAACTGATGAAGAAAGATATAAGAATGTTATCAGAGTATGGCAGGAAACAGATAAGACATTGCTTGATGCACTTCTTTCTGGTCTTGATAAGTATAATAACATCTTTATGATGGCTGACTCAGGTGCCCGTGGTTCTAACCAGCAGATTAAGCAGCTTGCAGGTATGCGTGGTCTTATGGCAGATACTTCAGGTCATACAATCGAACTTCCAATCAAGTCTAACTTCCGTGAAGGTCTTGATGTACTGGAATACTTCATTTCAGCCCATGGTGCTCGTAAGGGTCTTTCAGATACAGCCCTTAGAACAGCCGATTCAGGTTACCTTACAAGACGTCTTGTAGATGTTTCTCAGGATCTTATTATAAGAGAGACTGATTGCAGCGTTGGTAAGATAATACCTGGTATGTATGTTTATTCATTTGTTAACGATAGAGCTACTAATTCAAGTGATGCCAAGGAAGATATTCTTGAGCCATTACAGGAACGTATTACTGGAAGATATCTTGCAGAAGATATCAAAGACCCGGCTACAGGAGAGATTATTGTTGCAGCTAACCACCTTGTAACTCCTATGAGAGCCGCAGCTATCATTAAGACTGGTGTAACACAGGTTAAGATAAGAACTATTCTTACTTGCCGTTCACACATCGGTGTATGTGCTAAGTGTTATGGTTCTAACCTTGCAACAGGTCAGGCAGTTCAGATTGGTGAAGCAGTTGGTATTATCGCTGCCCAGTCTATCGGTGAGCCTGGTACACAGCTTACTATGAGAACTTTCCATACTGGTGGTGTTGCCGGTGATAACATTACTCAGGGTCTTCCTAGAGTAGAGGAACTTTTCGAGGCAAGAAAGCCAAAGAGCCTTGCAGTCCTTGCAGAATTCGGTGGTGTTGTTAGCTTCTCTAAGACAGAGAAGAAGACAGATATTGTAATTACTGATGATGAGGGTAACTCAAAAGCTTATCCTGTATCAAGGGATACAAGAGTTAAGGTTCAGGAAGGACAGGTTGTTGTTAAGGGTGAAGAAATCACAGAAGGTTCAGAGAACCCACATGATATCGTTAGAATCCTTGGTGTAAGAGCTGTTCAGGATTATATGCTTCGTGAAGTTCAGAAGGTTTATCGTATTCAGGGTGTTGATATTAATGATAAGCATATTGAACTTATTGTTAGACAGATGCTTAAGAAGATAGTTATTGAATCTGCTGGTGATTCAGATTTCTTACCTGGTTCACAGGTTGATACTCTTGAATTCACAGAGGTTAATGAAAAGCTTGAAGAAGAAGGTAAGAGAAAAGCAACTGGTACACCAATTATTCTTGGTATTACTAAGGCATCACTTGCTACTAATTCATTCCTTTCAGCTGCTTCATTCCAGGAGACAACAAAGGTTCTTACTGATGCAGCTATTAATGGTAAGGTTGACCCACTTATCGGTCTTAAAGAAAATGTTATCATTGGTAAGCTTATACCTGCTGGTACAGGTATGAAGAGATACCAGAATGTTGAACTTGACACAGCAACAGCTTATGATGAGATTGAAGAGTCAGATGATGAAGTGTTAAGCTTTACTGAAGATTCAGATGAAACACTTGATTTTACAGAAAATGTAGATACATTAGATGCTGATGTCGAAGTTAGCGATGATGCTGATGTAACAGAAGATACAGAAGCGTAAGATAATAAATATAGAAGCCGTTATCCTTAGGAAAGCGGCTTCTTTTTTGTTTTATAAAATATCAATAACAAGGACAGCATAGTAATGTGATATTTTAGTAATATTTCTAATAATAAATTTTTGAAAAACTCTTGACGAATTTATTCTAAAAATATATACTAAATAAGCGTGCGAATAAGCAAGTTCTTATTTATGTACGCTGATTATAAAGATGAGCAGTTTAAGAGGACAGGCTCACGCATTTTCTTAGTGATTATACTAAGTGCAACCATTCATTATTCTAATTCCGGGAGGTGAAAAAGGAATGCCAACATTTAACCAGTTAGTAAGACAGGGAAGAAAGTCAACAGTTAAGAAGTCTACAGCACCAGCTCTTCAGAAGGGATATAACTCACTTCAGAAGAAGGCTACAGACGTATCTGCACCACAGAAGAGAGGTGTTTGTACAGCTGTTAAGACTGCAACACCTAAGAAGCCTAACTCAGCTCTTAGAAAGATCGCCAGAGTACGTCTTTCTAATGGAATTGAAGTTACTTCATATATTCCAGGTGAGGGCCACAATCTTCAGGAACATAGCGTTGTTCTTATCAGAGGTGGTAGAGTTAAGGATTTACCAGGTACAAGATATCATATCATCAGAGGTACACTTGATACAGCAGGTGTAGCAAAGAGAAGACAGGCACGTTCTAAGTACGGTGCTAAGAGACCTAAGGATGCTAAGTAATTCATAAAGAATTAAGCATCATAAGTCTGTGATTGATTTACAGGGTAAGTCAGAATATTTGCAGATTATTGCATACAATAATTTACGAACAATTAAATTAATTAGTGCCGGAGTTAGATTAATCCGAAGGTTGCAGGTTTAAGATATACGGCGCGAACACAATTTAATTTGTGAGTACCGATGAATTAATGAAACGTCGTGATGTGTCAGGCTGATGAAGCTGTAAGGCGTTCATTAGTGCTAACAATGACGACAATACAATGTTAAGGAGGGAAGAACCGTGCCACGTAAAGGACATACTCAGAAGAGAGATGTATTAGCAGATCCTATTTACAATAACAAGGTGGTTACTAAGCTTATCAACAACATTATGCTTGATGGTAAGAGAGGAGTAGCACAGAAGATTGTATACGGAGCATTTGACAGAGTCGCAGCTAAGACTGAAAGACCTGCTTTAGAAGTATTCGAAGAGGCTATGAACAATATTATGCCAGTTCTCGAAGTAAAGGCTAGACGTATCGGTGGAGCAACATACCAGGTACCTATCGAAGTTAAGCCAGATAGAAGACAGGCTTTAGCTCTTCGTTGGATGACAACATTCTCAAGAGCAAGAGGCGAGAAGACTATGGAAGAAAGACTCGCTAATGAGATTCTTGATGCAGCTAATAACACAGGTGCATCTGTAAAGAGAAAAGAAGATATGCACAAGATGGCAGAAGCAAACAAGGCTTTTGCTCATTACAGATTCTAATAATAATTATAGGAGGTTTTATCCATGGCTGGAAGAGAATATCCATTGGAGAGAACCAGAAATATCGGAATTATGGCTCATATTGATGCTGGTAAGACAACATTAACAGAGCGTATCCTTTATTATACTGGTGTTAACCACAAGATTGGTGATACTCATGAAGGTACTGCTACTATGGACTGGATGGCCCAGGAGCAGGAAAGAGGTATCACAATCACTTCAGCTGCTACAACATGTCACTGGACACCTGAAAAAGAAGGTAAGCCAGATAAGACACAGCCAGAGTACCGTATCAATATTATTGATACTCCTGGTCACGTTGATTTCACAGTTGAAGTTGAGCGTTCACTTAGAGTACTTGATGGTGCTGTAGGTGTATTCGATGCACAGAACGGTGTTGAACCACAGTCAGAGAACGTATGGCGTCAGGCTGATAAGTACAACGTACCACGTATGGCATTTATGAACAAGATGGATAAGATGGGTGCAGATTTCTTCGGATCATGCAACCAGCTTATTACTAAGCTTGGAAAGAACCCTGTACTTGTACAGATTCCTATCGGTAAGGAAGACGAGTTCAAGGGTATCATCGACTTATTTGAAATGAAGGCTTATATCTTCAATGGCGATAAGGGTGATGATATTGAAGTTGGTGAAATTCCAGCTGATTTAAAGGATCAGGCAGAAGAATACCACGATAAGCTTATCGAGCAGTGTGCTGAACTTGATGAAGACCTTATGGAGAAGTTCTTTAATGATGAAGAACTTACAGTTCCAGAATTAAAGGCAGCTTTAAGAAAGGGTACTATCGAAGGTACAGCTATTCCTTGTCTTTGCGGTACAGCTTACAAGAACAAGGGTGTTCAGAAGCTTCTTGATGCAGTTATCGAATATATGCCAGCTCCTACAGATATCCCAGATATCACAGGTGTTGATGAAGACGGTAATGAAGTGACTAGAAAGTCATCTGATGATGAACCTTTCTCAGCTCTTGCATTCAAGATTATGACAGATCCATTCGTTGGTAAGTTAGCATTCTTCAGAGTTTACTCAGGTACATTAAACGGTGGTTCATATGTACTTAATGCTAATAAGAACAAGAAGGAAAGAGTTGGACGTATTCTTCAGATGCACGCCAACCAGAGAAAAGAAATAGATAAGGTTTACTCAGGAGATATCGCTGCTGCAGTAGGTCTTAAGATAACAGTTACAGGTGATACAATCTGTGATGAGCAGCATCCAGTTATCTTAGAGTCTATGGAATTCCCAGAGCCAGTTATCGAACTTGCTATTGAGCCAAAGACTAAGAATGACCAGGGTAAGATGGGTGAAGCTTTAGCAAAGCTTGCTGAAGAAGATCCTACATTCCGTGCTCATACAGATCAGGAAACAGGTCAGACAATCATCGCTGGTATGGGTGAGCTTCACCTTGATATTATCGTTGACAGACTTCTTCGTGAATTCAAGGTAGAAGCTAATGTAGGTGCACCTCAGGTTGCTTACAGAGAATGCTTTACAAAGCCAGTTGATATCGATAGCAAATATGCTAAGCAGTCAGGTGGACGTGGTCAGTATGGTCACTGTAAAGTACGTTTCTCACCACTTGAAGCTAACGTTGATAAGTTCGATGTTGAGACAAAGAATACAGTATTAATTAATGAACCTCCAGTTCTCTTCTGTGAGTCTTCAGTAGTTGGTGGTGCTATTCCTAAGGAATACATTCCTTCAGTTGCTGATGGTATCAGAGAAGCTGCTAACTCAGGTATCTTAGCTGGATTCCCAGTTCTTGGACTTAGAGCAGATATCTATGATGGATCTTATCATGAAGTCGATTCATCAGAAATGGCATTCCACATTGCTGGTTCTATGGCATTCAAGGATGCTATGGCTAAGGCAGCTCCAGCACTTCTTGAGCCTATTATGAAGGTTGAAGTTACAATGCCAGAAGAATATATGGGTGATGTTATCGGTGATATCAACTCACGTAGAGGACGTATTGAAGGTATGGAAGACATCAGTGGTGGTAAGATGGTTAAGGCTTTCGTTCCACTTTCAGAGATGTTCGGATATGCTACAGACCTTCGTTCTAAGACACAGGGTCGTGGTAACTACTCTATGTTCTTCGATAAGTATGAGCAGGCTCCAAAGTCTGTTCAGGACAAGGTTATCGCTTCAAGAGCTAAATAATTAGTCTTTAAGTGATATATGATAGTTAGAAGTGTCTGGCTGATGTCAGATGACTTAATAATTATCTTAATTATATAATGTACTGCGGAATACGGGTTACTGTATTTCGCAGTGGTATATATCAGGCAGATTTGTGTATATAATAAATATGTAAATTTGCCGTATAATTCAGATAAAAGTATTGGTTTACTATGCTTTTACTCAAAATATAGTTGAAATATTCTTTAAAAGATAATATAATAGATTTCAGCTATGAGAAGTCTGCTTGCAGACAAATATTCTATTTAATTAATTAGGAGGATTTTAAACAATGGCAAAGGCTAAATTTGAAAGAACAAAACCACATTGCAACATTGGTACAATTGGACACGTAGATCACGGTAAGACAACTCTTACAGCTGCTATCACAAAGACTCTTCATGAGAGACTTGGTACAGGTGAAGCTGTTGCATTTGAAAATATTGATAAGGC
>OGCM01004097.1_pt1 | contig 10230 bp, 8 predicted proteins | sample 1570151 | NCBI WGS metagenome assembly OGCM01 (sample SAMEA4370582, study PRJEB24528) | human gut metagenome
AATCAAATCACAGGATGGGCTTGCCTCCGGTGGCTCATGAACCGTCATTCCAACTCCATGTCCGGTACGGGTCAGAAAATACTCTCCATATCCTGCATCTGAAATAACTTTACGCGCAACCGCGTCTATATCAGACATCTTTACTCCAGGTTTCACAAAATCAATCGCTGCCTGCTGAGCTGCCTTTACAATCTCATATACCTTGCGATGTTCTTCACTGCAACTCTTATAAAATACGGTACGGGTCATATCACACCAGTAATTATTGATCGGTGCCCACAGGTCAAATAATACTGCGTCTCCCTCTTTCAACATCTCACCTGCAACAGCTCCATGATGTGGTTCTGCTGCATTTTTGCCATAACATACATACTGCAACTGCATATCCTGAACAGCTCCATGTTCCTCAAAGAACTCTTCGATCATATTAGAAAGTGTCAACTCATCCAGACTCGGATCAATATGTTTAATGCCAAATTCTACTGCCATATCGTTAATACTTGCAGCATAACGAAGTGCTTCTTTTTCTGCCTCATCCTTGTGTGACTTGCAGATATCAATCGGATCAGAGCCAAGTACCGGGATCAGATCGTCACGTTCTTTTAATACAGAAATAGTATGCTTAGATGCCCAGTTCTTATCAAATCCAATCTTACCTGGTGCCAGTTCGTCCGCAATCAGTTTGTATGGATTCTCTCCATCTGCATAATAGTGCATGGTCATTCCATCAATTGGTTCGAAGCAAAACAGATTGTTCATAAATGCATGAACTTCTCCGTCATCCTTCAGCAAGATTGCACCGCAACGCTCCATTGGGTTCACGATACGACCAGTCAGCCAGAAGATAGCCGGATCATCCGCAATCAGAATCTGTGTAAGTCCTTGTCGCTTCATTTCTTCCACAACTCTTGTAAATCTCTCTTTGTTCATCATAATCTGTTACCTCCTTTTGCATTCTTTTCACAGTTCTATGAAGCTAGTTCGCTTCTTCACCTTTCTTACGCATCTCTGCCATTTCCGTACGACGTTCCTTTGTCAGCTTACGGAAAATCAGAATAGCTACAATCGCAATACACAACATACCGATAAATGTCTTAAAGATCATCTCATATCCTTCCAGTCCTGAAAAGTGATTCAGACACCAGCCATTGTACAGCGGCATAATACTTTCTGCACTGTATCCTAATGGTGAAATGATAAATGTAACTGCACCCATAATTTCTACCGGATACTCGCCTTCTTCAAGTACTGCGTAATGCAATGCCTGTGCACTGTACATGAACATACACAACAGTGCAATACTGATAATCAACATCCACATGAATTTCATAGAACGCGGTGTATACAGAATACCTGCCACACCAACAATCATTAGGATAACATCCGCCAGCATCATCGTTGAAAGACCTTTTCTATCAGCAATCTGTCCACCAATTGCACATCCTACAAAGCGGAATCCATTGGCCGCATATCCCATGATAGCTGCAAGTGCTGCTGACATTCCAAATGCTGCGGTACAATAAGGTACTACATAATTATATGTAATAATAACGCCATAGGTCATGAACATGATAACAATTACACACCATGTGGTAGGCATCTTCAATGCTTTTAACACATTCTTTCCAAAGCTTGTATCCTTCTCCGTATTGGAATCCAATGACTTCGGAAGATGCTTCAGCAATGCGAAGTATACGGCCACACCAACAATAATTGCCTCAATACCATAGAAGAGGATCAATCCGGTCATTCCATTGGCTTCGCCAACTTTTTTTGTAACTGCTGTAAATGCCGCTAGAATTACAAGCCCTGAGAGGAAATTCAAGATACCTCTTGTCATATCAAATAGTGCATAGCCTCGTCCCTGCTCACTTGCTTTAGACAGTGCACGTAATGCTTTCATACATGGATTCCAGAATGTCATGATAGAAGTTACGCCCCACAATGCATAAATTCCTACATGAATTGGAAACGCCGGTTTCAGAAGAAGTACAAATGCTCCAAGTCCTGTTACTACCAACGATCCTGAAATTGCAAGCTTCAGGGATACACGGTCTGCAATCCAGCCGCCAAGACAGTAGCCTACAATTGCAAGCACACCATAGATGCTTCCCAGCGTTCCCATCTGCAGGTCATTAATTCCAAAATATGAAACATACGCATCGTAATAATAGTAACGGAAATATGGAAGCAGGTATACGCTCATTCCCGCTAATGCAACTAACATGATAACAATTCGATTCTGCTTATAACCACGTGTTTCCATATAATCACCCTTTCTCTCTTATCTTCTATCAAACTACTTATCGCAATATAAGAAATCCTTATGCGCAACTCAGGATTTATCTTGATAAAAGTTTATCATTCTATTCTGTACTTCGCAAACCGGCATTTCTTTCCTCTAAGGAATGTTTCAATATTTTTTTATCCGTATTGGACCGAAATATATTATTTTTAGAAAATATCGCATTTTGCTATTTATTGTATTTATTATTTCAAAAAAATCTTTCCTTTTTGGAAATATATGATATATTAGTTATTGTGAATATCTATTTCCACAGGTGATTATTGTAAATATCTATCTATAAGGGAGTGATTATATGACAACTGACATGACGCACACACCGGCAGAACACGTTGCGCAGAGAATCCGTATGTACCGCACCAGACAACATATGACAATAGATACTCTGGCACGAAAACTTCATGTAAGTCCATCCACCATTTCCAAATATGAAAATGCGAGACTTGCACTCAATGTTTCTGTGCTATTTGAAATTGCAGATGCGCTCAATGTATCCGTGAATCAACTAACAGATTACCAGAAACCCGGCAAGCCTAAGATTGAAAAAACTGATGAACGCAGTTTCTTCAGACGTTCCAATATTTTCTATATGTATCAGTATTTTGCAATCGACCGGAAAATCTACCCTTGTGTAATGGAAGTGCAGACCAATCTCGAACAGGATTATGATGATATCGTCCTTTATTATGATGTCGCTGATGAATATAACTATACCGATGCACAATATATCTACAAGGGCACCATGTTTGTTCACGATTTCATTACCAACATTTACTGTAAGAATCCATATAACGAAAGTGATGATCTGTCTATTTGCGCCAAAGCAACTTTTTCGCTTAAGAACACAACTACAGGTCTGTTAATCGCGCTTTCCCAATCGCTGCGCAACCCTTATGCAATCAAAGTCATTTTTTCACTAAATCCACTTCCTGCGGATGATGCGCTTCGTGATGAACTGATCATTTCCGACAAATCGACGCTCGCCGAACTTAAGCGTGTGAATTCATTAGTCATTTACTAATTATAATTATTTGAAAAGAGGTTATTATATGTGGGCTTATAATAGTGTATTTTATCAGATCTATCCGATTGGCTTCTGCGGTGCACCATATGCCAATAACGGCATCTGCGTTTCTCGCATCCTCAAGATCGGAGAATGGGCTGATTATTTAAAAGAACTTGGTGTTGATGCCATCCTGCTGAATCCGATTTTTGATTCAGACAATCATGGCTACGACACCAGAGACTTCCGTACGATTGACTGTCGCCTTGGCACGAATAAAGATTTTGCAGATGTCTGCCGCACACTTCATGAGCATGGTATCCGCATCGTGCTGGACGGCGTATTCAATCATGTAGGACGAGGATTCTGGGCATTCCGCGATGTGCAGGAAAAGAAATGGGATTCTCCATATAAAGACTGGTATCACATCAGCTTTGACGGCAACAGCTGCTACGACGATGGCTTCTGGTACGAAGGCTGGGAAGGACATTATGAGTTGGTGAAGCTGAACCTTCAGAATTCGACCGTGACCGATTATCTGTTGGACTGCGTGCGCGGATGGATTGAAGAATTTGACATTGACGGACTCCGTCTGGATGTAGCGTACAGCCTGGATCACAACTTTATGCGAAATCTCCGACATTTTACCACCGAGCTCAAACCAGACTTTGCACTGATCGGAGAAGTTTTATTCGGTGATTATAATCTGATCGTGAATGATGAAATGCTGCACAGCTGCACCAACTACGAATGCTACAAGGGCATCTACTCCAGTTTCAATTCTATGAATATGTTCGAGATCGCACATTCGCTGCACCGCCAATACGGTCCGGACCCATGGTGCATTTACCGCGGCAAGCATCTGATGAACTTTGTAGACAACCATGACGTCACCCGACTTGCTTCCATTCTGACGAACAAAGAACATATACGCCCGGCTTATGGTCTGTTAATGGGCATGCCCGGCATTCCATGTCTCTATTATGGCAGTGAATGGGGTGAAGAAGGTACAAAAGCACCAGACAATGATTATGCTCTGCGACCGTGTTTTGATGCACCAAAGCCAAATGAACTGACAGAATTTATTGAGAAGCTGATTGTCATACGGCAATTGAGTGATGGTCTGTGCAATGGCGGTTACCGCAATGTAGTTCTGACCAACCATCAGTTAATCTTTGAACGCGCTTCTGAAAAAGAACGGATTCTGGTGGCAATTAATGCTTCCGGTGATCATTACACTGCTTACCATGGTGATCTGAATGGCACAGCAACAGAGCTTTTAAGCGGTAATGTGATAACGTTGACCGGACAATTTGACATGGCACCTTACAGTGTAAATTATCTGAAATTCTAAAAACATACCTGCTGTAGGCAACTATATATAACACGAGGCTGTGACTAATCATTCGTTTTGATTACTAATCAAAAGTGTTTGATTAATCACAGCCTCATTTCATACATATATCAGCAGATGCCTGCGGATCACTCCGCACTTTTCACTGGCATCTTATTTCATTACTACTTTACGGAAGTTCTTCTTGCCTTTCTTTACTACCAGACCTTCTCCCAATGTATCTGCTGTATAAGAAGTCTTGATATCTCCGACCTTCTCGCCTTCAACAGTTACACCGCCCTGCTGTACAGCACGTCTTGCTTCTGCTCTTGATGGAACCAGACCACTCTTTACAAGAATACTCAGGATATCGATGCTTCCGTCTGTCAGATCCTCTGATGTCAGTTCTGTTGTCGGCATGTCTGCTGCTGCACCCTGACTGAACAATGCTTTCGCTGCTGCCTGTGCTTTCTCAGCTTCTTCTTCGCCGTGCACCAGTTTTGTCAGCTCATAAGCCAGAATCTCTTTTGCTGTATTAAGCTGCGCACCTTCCCAGCTGTCCATCTTGTCAATCTCTTCCAACGGAAGGAATGTCAGCATGCGGATACATTTGAGCACGTCAGCGTCTCCTACATTTCTCCAGTACTGATAAAACTCAAACGGAGATGTCTTCTCCGGATCAAGCCACACAGCGCCGCTCTGTGTCTTGCCCATCTTCTTGCCTTCTGAATTCAGAAGCAGCGTAATGGTCATCGCGCTCGCATCCTTGCCAAGCTTACGACGAATCAATTCTGTACCTGCCAGCATATTGCTCCACTGGTCATCACCACCGAACTCCAGGTTACATCCGTAATTCTGGAACAGCTCATAGAAGTCATATGCCTGCATGATCATGTAGTTAAACTCCAGGAAGCTGAGTCCCTTTTCCATTCTCTGCTTGTAACACTCTGCTGTCAGCATACGATTAACTGAGAAGTGTGGTCCGACCTCGCGCAGTACATCGATATAGTTCAGATCCAGAAGCCAGTCAGCATTATTAACCATCAGCGCCTTGCCTTCTGAAAAATCGATAAACTTGCTCATCTGCTTCTTAAAGCAGTCGCAATTGTGCTGAATCTGCTCCGGCGTCATCATGCTTCTCATATCAGATCTTCCAGACGGATCTCCGATATATCCTGTACCACCACCGATCAATGCAATTGGCTTATTTCCTGCTTCCTGCAGTCTCTTCATCAAGCACAATGCCATGAAATGACCTACATGCAGACTGTCCGCCGTCGGGTCAAAGCCAATATAAAATGTTGCCTTTCCATTGTTAACCAGTTCTCTGATTCTCTCTTCATCAGTCACCTGCGCGATCAGTCCGCGCGCCTGAAGTTCTTCATAAATACCCATAATCTTCTCCTTTTTTATTAAAAATAACCCATCCTTATCTCTCGATAAGGACGGGTCTATACTCCGTGTTACCACCTTAATTCACCATCAGTTCACACTGACAGCCTCTGTGGCTGCTTTCACAGCTTCTGCGCGTAACGTGCGCCAGCGTCACAGTCTACTTAAATCTCACATCAGATTCCGTCTTTTCATATCTATCTGAGATTCTTTCGATGTGCAGCTCCGAGATGTATTCACACTGCTTTCCTTCATGCGCCTCTCATCAACCGGTAGCTTTCTGTATGGGTGCAAGCAATGTTACTTTTTCTCTTCTTCGCCTTTCCGCTATTGTCTAAAAGATTAACTGATTTCCAGCCTCTTGTCAAGACCTTCTATTCCGTTCACCGTCTGGCAATACACCATCAATTAATCAATACTATACTTCCTGCGGTACTCATCCAGAATCGGTTTGTGTGTCTCCACCTGTGCAAGCACTTTCTCTTTGGTCTGCATATCCTGTTCTTCATCCAGAATAGATGAATGAATATGCATATCCGGATCATTCTCTTCCATCTTGATCACTGCTGTAACCGCACCGGTACAATGCGCTGTAATACGTTCAAAGCTGTTCAGTAATTCATTAAACGCTGTACCCTGTCTCAGTTCACAGTCTCCGTGGCTCAATCTGGTCACGTGACGCATCTTCATCTCTTCTGCCAGCGCTGCTACCACCAAAGACAGGGATCTGACACGGAATGCACCTTCTTCTTCACGCTCTCGAAGAGTCGTCTCTGTCAGGCTTACTGTCTCACGAACCGCTCCCATGATCACATCCAGTTCCTCAATGGCTTCTTTAGATAATTCAATATTACTTTCATTGATCTCATTGGTCACTCTGGCCACATTGGATGCATAATCGCCCGCACGCTCCAAATCGCTGATGATATGCAGATACAGTGACACCTGTCTGGTCTGTGCCGTGTTCATCTCACGCTTGGTAAGCTGCATCAGATACTCGCCGATCTTCGTCTCGTACTTATCAATCAGTTCTTCCTTGCTCTGAACTTTATTATAACGTTCGCGTTCATATCCATCTACCAGATCCAGTGCACGCCCGACATTCTTACGCACATTCTTAGACATGCCACGCAGCACACGACGGCACTGTCCGATAGCAAGAGCCGGATATGCAAGCAGACGTTCTTCCAACAGATCAAAGTCTGCGCTGTCTGCCATGTCCTCCAGATCCTCCGGGCTGTCCTTGATCAGCTTACATACTAACTTCTCAATCTTCGGAATAAATCCAAACAGTACACATACAGTCGCTGCACGGAATGCTGTATTAATAATCGCGATCGCAACCGGACTCATAGTCATATCCAGGAATGGATAGTGTATAAATATATTACTTACATAAAAAACAGTTCCCCAGATTACCATACCAAATAAGTCATTGATCAGATATACCAATGCTGTTCTCTGTCCGTTCTTATTGGCACCGATCGCAGAGATCAATACCGGACAGGCTGCACCAACACCGATTCCCAGTATGATCGGGAATGCAGTCGCAAATGTCAATGATCCGGTCACAGACAATGCCTGCAGAATACCAACTGCTGCTGATGCACTCTGCAAAATTGCGGTAAACGCAATACCGAGCAGAATACCTGCTAACGGATTAGAAAACATCGTCAGCATATTTGTAAATGCTTCGCTTTCCTTCAGCGGTGCCACAGCCCCACTCATAGTCTGCATACCAAACATCAGAATGGAAAAGCCAAGCATGATATTACCCACATTACGGTATACGGTTCTCTTGGACACCATTTTCATAACAATACCTACAATTGCTACTACCGCACTGATCGTTGCTGTCGATAGGATCTTGGCAATTCCGCTGGAGCCATTAATATAAGACAGACACAGAATCCATCCGGTAATACTGGTTCCGATATTGGCTCCCATGATAATACCGATTGCCTGTCTCAGCTTCATCATACCAGAGTTAACAAATCCGACTACCATAACCGTCGTCGCTGATGACGACTGGATGACTGATGTCACTCCGGCTCCAAGTGCTACTCCTTTCAGAGATGTGTTGGTCATTCTATAGAGAAAAGACTCAAGCTTGTCTCCCGCAACCATTTTCAGACCGTCACCCATAAGTTGCATACCAAATAAGAATAACGCAACTCCACTAAGCAGTGACAGTACCATCGAAAATATATCCATAACGTCCTCCCCGACTATATAACATAGCCGCTTTATTATCCTTCTATTCTATGAATATTCCTACTTTGTCAATTTTTAATATACCATCACTTTCTACAGAAGTCTACGTTAACTTTAACAAAATGTAAAATTTGATTTAAATCAATGTAAAATAGACTGTGCATTCTCACACAGTCTATCCGCTACACATTATTCATTTTCATTACCATACCGTATCTCTACCAGCACCAACCCCTGTGGTGGTGCCGTCACTCCGGCTTCCGTACGCTCTCCGGCTTCCAGGATCTCCTTCACCCGTTCCGGTGTGTAAAAACCTCTCCCCACACGGATCAGTGTTCCGGCTATAATCCTAACCATATTATAGAGGAACCCATTTCCCGTAATCCGGATACAGATATCCTCGCCATTCTGATCGATCATAATATCATACACTGTACGGACCGTATCGGACGTATTCGTTCTGACATTGCAAAAGCTTACAAAATCATGCTCTCCGATCAAATAAGATGCTCCTTTCCGCATCTGGTCTATGTCCAGTGGAAAGGATACAAATGTAGATGTCCGACGTTTCATGGGATTCGGCACAGACGCATTGCAAATGTGATACTCATATGTCTTTGTAATCACATCCTGATAGCGTGGATGCCAGTCATCCGGCACCTGTTCAGATCGAACAATTACAATATCCTCCGGCATTCTCCGGTTCAAAGCATAAGCAAACCGCTCAGCAGGAATCGAACATTTTGTGTCAAATACCGCCACATTGCCAAGCGCATGCACGCCCGAATCTGTTCTGCTGGCTCCGATCACCCGGATCTCTTCTCCTGTCAGACCGCTGATCTCCCGGTTTAGTATTTCTTCGATGGTAACTCCATTGGGCTGAACCTGCCATCCACAATAGGCTGTTCCGTCGTAAGCTACCGTCAGTTTGATTCTTTTCATATATCTGTTCTCTCCCAGGTCATTTAGAAAATCCATACATGGAAAGGAACACATCTTCCTATTATTACAACTGCTGCCACATAAAAGATCACCAGTACATACGCTGTACGATCAACTCCAGTATAATGAAGGGGCTTCATCTTGGTACGTCCGTCACCTCCACGGTAACAGCGGGCCTCCATGGCCATGGCCAGATCGTTGGCTCTGCGGAATGCAGAGATGAACAGCGGAACCAGCAGCGGAATCATGGCTTTTGCCCTCTGAATAATATTTCCGGATTCAAAGTCTGCACCTCTGGCAATCTGTGCCTTCATGATCTTATCCGTCTCTTCCAGCAGGATCGGAATAAACCGAAGCGCAATGGACATCATCATGGATATCTCATGCACCGGTACATGTACCGCTTTCAACGGATTCAGCAGACGTTCCATACCATCGGTCAGGTCATTGGGCGTTGTGGTCAGTGTCATAAGTGAAGAGCCGATGATCAGATAGATCAGACGAACACCCATAAGAATTGCTGTACGCAGACCTTTATCTGTAATTTTTAAAAATCCAAAATGCCACAGCACTACATCTCCATCAATCAGAAAAAGATTAAATACTACTGTGATCATCAGAAGCATCACTATTGCTTTCAATCCTTTTGTAATAAACTTAAATGGAACCTTGGATGTGCGAATGACAAATACAAGAAAAATCGTTGCGATCACATACCCTAAAATTCCCTTTGCCACAAACAAAGAAATAATATACAACATGGTTGCCACCAGCTTCACTCTCGGATCCAGCTGATGGATCACCGATTTTGCGGGATAATATTGTCCCAGCGTAATATCTCGAATCATGGTAAATCTCCTACTTGGATGCTTTCAGCCAGGCTTCTATGGCATCTGCTGCCTCTTCCACCGTTGCACTGGAACTATCTTTCTCCATGACTCTGTCTTCCATCCCATAATTCTTAAAATATGCTTTTACTTTTTCAATTGCCATGTTTTTATTCCTCGTTTTCTTCTTTTGTCATATGTAAAACATTATACT
>OGCM01004103.1_pt1 | contig 10219 bp, 10 predicted proteins | sample 1570151 | NCBI WGS metagenome assembly OGCM01 (sample SAMEA4370582, study PRJEB24528) | human gut metagenome
AGCCCGGTGCGTCCAATGACGGAGGCTTTTTCCACAAGCCCCGCCTCGGTAATGGAGATGCCCTTGCTGGCCGACGCATAGTCATGCCAGTAGACTTCCATGTGATTTTTGATGATCTCACTTTGCCGTTGTCCCATACCGGAAAGCCTCCTTTGTGATATGGGAATGTTGCAGCCGTTTCAAGACTGCGGTGCTATTATAAGGGAAATTGCAGGGCGGGTAAAACGTATCTTGGATATGCCGGCAATGTTCGTTTGGTATTTCAAAGAAGAAAATACGTTGCGTTTTTGGCGGCTCTGCGGTAGGATAAAAAAACACGCCGAAAGGAAACTGCCGTGACCCTTCAACAACTTCGCTATGTCACGGCTGTTGCCGGAGCCCCGGCCCAGCGCAAAATTCCAAGTGGATACCCCTGCGCCGGGTGTCTGCCGCTCACTTTTTCCGCGTGGCAATGTCCTGAAAGCAGAAATAGTCCGGTTGGTGGCGGGACTGGGTGTACTCGAACAGCATCCCGTCCGAGTTGAAGGTCTGGTTTACCACCACTGCCACGCAATCATAGCCGTCCATATCCAGCAGCTTTTCATCACGGGCAGTTGCATGTTCCACCGTGATGCGCCGTTTGCTGGTGATGATCTGCATTCCGAGCACGTTTTCAATAAAATCATAGATGGAATGGGATGCGATTTCCTCTGTCAGTCCGGGTACAAATTCCTTTAAAAAGCAGTTGATGTCCAGAATCAGTGCTTTTCCGTCCAGATAACGCACACGCTGTACCGCCCACAATTCATCGCCCTCAGAAAATCAGCTTTCCGCGGCAAACTGTTCCGTTGCGATGATGGTCTCAAGCCGAATGACGCGGGTAACGGCTTGCAGATGATTGCGGTTAGCGGTCTCCTGAAAGGTCTCTATTCCACCGATGGTAAAGGTCGTCTTTCCCACCGGCTGGTAGATGACCCGCACGCTGCGCCCCTATGAGTGCGTAGTGCTGAAAAAGTGAAGGTTGCCGTATTATCTTTTCGCTATTGGGAGTTGACCGTATCCTTTGCGATAGTAACCTCATAGTGAGCAAGACAAAAGCACTTTCCCTTATTTGCAATGCAAATATAAGGGAAAGTGCTTTTTTGTGTTGATGCCGCTGGGCAGATCGACGGCCAGCACGAATGCGCTGCTTTCCCGCTGACGATTCATCAGCGCACAGGCAGCCAGCCCGGCGTTTTCCATCATTTGCAGATATCTTCCACCGTATAGTCCCGATCTGAATCCCATTGAAAAGCTCTGGTCGAAGGTAAAGGCCCTTTTGCGCAAATTCAAAGCAAGGACGCTGGATGCTCTTCCAAATGCGATTCAGACATCCCCGGCATGGGCAAGGTCTACTCCGCCGGTATCATCCGAGAAAATCCTGACCTGCTAAATGAATATCGCCGAGGATTCTTCTCATGTTGGGAGGTATCTTCGGCGGCTTTTTGTCAAGCACTAATAATAGAAAACTAGTAGCCTTTACAAGCAAAATCTCTTGAAACGCATCCGCGATAATGTTACAATCACGCTATATATAAGAAAGGATGCGCAGGGGACTATGACGATCCAGGAATGCTATAAGAAAATGGGTGCAGACTATGAGGATGTGCTCAAGCGGTTGTACAGTGAGGGGATGATCCGTAAATTTGCCAGAATGTTTTTGGACGATGACAGTTATCCAAAGCTGGAGCGGTCATTAAAGGAAGAAAATGTAGAGGAAGCATTCCGTGCGGCACACACGCTCAAGGGGGTATGCCAGAACCTTGGCTTTACCAATCTCTATCAGCCCACCTATGAGCTGACCGAGGTGCTGCGTGCGGGTACCCTGGAAGGCTCAAAGGAATGGTTTGACCGTGTGACAGAACAGTACAACATCACGATAGATGCTATCCGTGCGGTGCAGTAACGCAGGCTGCCCCCATAGTTTTCCGCCCACTTTTTGCAGGAAAACGGCGGCCTGTCAGGCATCAAAAATAAAGCACCCACAGCAAGCTGCTCACCGGAGGTCCAAAACCTCTGCGGCGCTTGCTGTGGGTGCGTTTTGCTGTTTATTTCAGTACGTCTGTAAGGACCTGCAGCAGGTGCGGGATATCCAACGGCTTTGCAATGTGACCGTCCATCCCGGCCTTCAATGCATTCTGACGGTCTTCTTCAAAGGCATTTGCCGTCATTGCAAAGATGGGAATGCCTGCCTTTGCAGCATCCGGCAGGGCACGGATCTGCCGCGTTGCCTCGTAGCCGTCCATCCTGGGCATCTGGATGTCCATTAAGATCAGGTCGTACTGCCCGGGGGCCGCCTGCTTCATCTTCTGGACGGCGATCTCACCATCCTCGGCAGTGTCCACCACAAAACCCGCTTCCTTCAAGATCTCCTGCGCAAGCTCACGGTTCAGCGCGTTGTCCTCCACCAGCAAAAGTTTCTTTCCCTTGAGATCGGCGGCATTTAGCTGCGTTGGTTTGCGGACAGGCTCTGCACCAAACGGTTCTGCCAGCACTCTGCGCAGTTCGGAGAGGAACAGCGGCTTTTCGCAGAAAGCGGTCACGCCGGCAGCGCGGGCTTCTTCTTCGATATCGGCCCAATCGTAGGCTGTCAGAATGATGATGGGGCAGTTTTTCCCGATCACCTTGCGGATCTGCCGCACGACCTCGATGCCGTTCATATCGGGGATCAGCCAGTCGATGATGTAGACGCTGAATTCGTCGCCCTGTTCCATGGCGTATCGGGTGCGGATCACCGCCTCCCTGCCGGAGATCGTCCACTCCGGCCGCATCCCGATCTTGGACAGCATGGTGCTGACGCTCAGGCAGGTGTCGGTATCGTCGTCCGCCACCAGTGCCCGCAGCCCTTCCAGCTGCGGGAGCTGCCTGGGCTCTATCTTTTGTCCGCTGAGTGCGAAGCAGAGATCCACGATGAACTCGCTGCCCTTGCCCGGCTCGCTTTCAATGGCGATGGTGCCGCCCATCAGGTCCACAATGTTCTTGGTGATGGACATGCCCAGGCCGGTGCCCTGAATGCCGCTGACGGTGGAGTTTTCCTCACGGGTGAACTCCTCAAAGATGTGCTTCTGGAATTCCTCGCTCATGCCGATGCCATTGTCCTTGATGCGGAACTCATAGCAGGCCCGGCCCTTGGGCGCACCGTTTTTCTCGGAAATGCGGATGCTGATCATGCCGCCCGTAGGGGTGAACTTGATGGCGTTGGACAAAATGTTCAGCAGGATCTGGTTCAGCCGCAGCGGGTCAGTGATGATGTCCTCGTTCTCCACATCCATGGTATCAATGAAAAGAGACAGCCGCTTTGCCGAAACATTGGGCTGGATGATGGAGCGCACATCGTGGATGAGATCCGGCAGATGCACCGCTTTTTCTTCAATTTTTACTTTTCCGCTCTCGATGCGGCTCATATCCAGCACATCATTGATGAGGGAAAGCAGGTGTTGGCTGGAGGTAGAGATCTTTTTCAGGTAGTCCAGCACCTGTTCCTTATGATCAATATGGGTCGCAGCCAGCGAGGTGAAGCCAATGATGGCATTCATGGGGGTGCGGATATCGTGGCTCATGTTGAACAGGAACTCCCGCTTGGCACGGTTTGCCGCCCCCTCGTGCCGGAGCGCGATCTCCAGCTTGCGGTTCTGTTCCTCCAGCTGGGCCTGATACTTTTTCTTCTGTTCTTCTTTCTGCTGTTCCATCTCCTGCACAGAACGGCGGCGCAGTACCTGAAGGATCATTACAAGCAGGATGTAACCGACCAGCGCCATCAGGATCAACGGAAGTGATTCACGAAAGACCGATCTTTCATCTGTATACGCATAGAGATCAAAGGATCTTCCATGACAGTACATTCCAAAATAGCAGCCGGAGCCGTTCCAATCATGGGTATGGGTCAGCGTTTCGGCGGTTCCGACTTTGCGGATCTCCTGTACCAGCGGGCTGTCCGTAACATCCTGCCCAATCAACTCCGGGCGGTTGGAGGCAATGACCTGATTGTTCTGCACGATGAACAATGTGCCGCTGGTCTCAGCCGAGTAGCCGTCCAGTACGCTCTGGATGGACAAGGACGTTCCCTTGATAAATTCTGCCGGGGTATAGCGGTAGGCAAGCAGGATCACATCTTTGCCTTTTGCCCTGTGTGCCGCAACATCCACAGCAGACCCATCTTCCAGCAGGACCCGCTTGAGGTAGGTCTTTTGCGGGTGAGAAGAAACGTCCAGAACGGTATCATTTTTGAGCTGCTCTCCAAACCGAGCATAGCCGATGCCGTTTGTTGTGGATTCGCACAGGAGCGTACCGTCCGGGGCCAGAACCGAGATCCCTGTGAGCCAGAGCTTCTCCGTTTGCTTTTTCAGGCACTGCGGATCGGAGAGGTCCAGCGCAGGGTCCTGTGCCAGCTGATGCACCGATACCGCCGTGCGGCGGAGCGCTTTGGCAGCAACGATATCGTTGTACTTTTCAAAGCTGGTGGACTGCGATTTGACAAAATCAAGGGTCTGGCAGAAACGTCCCTCCGCTGTGCGCAGTGCCCGCCAATCCGAGAGAAAAACGATGCCGGCCATAAAAAGCACACCGACGATCAGATAGATCCCCCATCTCCCTGCATCTGAAAGGGTTCTGTTTTTATGCGCCAATGGTGTCCACCTCCAGATACTGCGAAGCATTTTCAAGGTATCGGCCAATGATCCGCTCCAGCGTGCCGTCTGTGCGCATCTGCGCAAGAACCGCGTTCAGCTGGGTGTCCAGCCCGCGGCTGTCGTTTTTGGCAAAGGCGATGCCCAGCCCGGTGACCAGCAGCGGTTCTTCGAGGATGCGGAACTCCACGGAATTGTCCTTCATGTATTGCAGGATGCCTGTCTCATGGGCAGCGATCGCATCCACATAGCCGCAGGCCATCATCGCGTACTGCACGTTGCGGTCTTCGATGCTGAACACCTCCACCGTCTGCGGGATCCGCGGATCGGAGCCGCTGAGAAAAAGTTCCTCCGGCTTGCCGGTGCTCTGCACGGCAATGGTCTTTCCGGCAAGGTCACCGAGTGTCTGGATGCTGCTGTCGGCATCCACCGCAACCACCTGACGGCTCACCATGTAGGGGCCCGCCCAGCGGTAGGCTTCCTCGCGTCCATCCATGGAAAAGCAGCCCCAGATGCAGTCTATGATGCCGCTTTCCACCAGATTTGTTTTTTGCTCCCAATCAATCGATTCAAACCGGGCAGCATATCCCATGCGGCGGAATGCTTCGGTGGCGATCTCCACATCGATCCCGGCGGGAACACCGTCATTGTTCAGGTAAATATAGGGCGGATAAGTATCGCTCCCCACAATGATTTGCGGAAGACCGCTCTCCTTCGCGTCTGTTCCGCCGCAGGAAGTCAGACTGCCAACGGCAGCCGATGCCGTCAGCAGCGTGCAGCCGTGCAGAAATGCACGGCGTGAGATTCTGTGTTTCATTCGGGCTTTTTATTCTCCTGTTTTTATTGCATCCGCTGCTCAGTTGTGCTGCTGTAATTCTACTTTCAGGTCGGACTGGATATTCGTCAGACATTGCAGCAGCAGCGGGTTGAACGCTCCACACTCGCCGTTCAGGATCATCTGCATGGCTTTTTCGTGGGAAAAGGCTTTTTTGTAGCATCGTTCGCTGGTCAGTGCATCGTATACATCGGCCAGCGAGACCAGTTGTGCGCTGATGGGGATCTCGTCGCCCTTCAGTCCATCCGGGTAGCCGCGCCCATCCCAGCGTTCGTGATGCCAGCGGGCGATCTCGTAGGCCGTTTGCAGCAGCGGCTGCTCGGCAAAATTATCCAGATCATGCAGCATCTTGGCTCCCAGCATACTGTGGGTCTTGATGACCTCAAATTCCTCCGGGGTCAGTTTGCCAGGTTTGTTGAGAATTTTTTCATCAATGCCGATCTTGCCGATGTCGTGCAGGGCAGAGGCCAGCGGGATCATATCCTGCTGTTCCGCAGTAATAGAGTATCTGCTGCTGATTTCCAGCAGACGGTGGAGCAGCAGTTCCGTGATCATGCGGATATGTCGCACATGGAGACCGCTTTCGCCGTTGCGGAACTCCACGATATGGCTCAGCACACCCACCAGCATATCGGTGTTGTTTTCACGGGCACGGATCTGGTCAGAGACCATCTGCACCAGCCGCCGCTGCTTGGCGTACAGCTTGATGGTGTTGGTCACGCGGCGGTATACGATGCGTGCATCAAAGGGACGATTGACATAATCACTCGCCCCCAGTTCATAGGAGCGCCGGATCGCCGCATCGGAGTCCTCGCTGGAGATCATAATGACCGGGGTATCCTCAATGGTGTGGTTGGCATTCATGGCTTTCAGCACTTCAAAGCCGTCCATGACGGGCATATTGATGTCCAGCAGCACCAGTGCAATGTTTCCGGCTTCTGCCTGCAATGTTTCCAGGCATTCCTGTCCATTTTCTGCCTCCAGAATATGGTAGCCGTCTCCTAAGATCTCTGCCAGGATCATGCGGTTCATTTTGGAGTCGTCCACAAGCAGGATCTGGGATTTTTCCTGCAAAGGCTTTTCCGGTGCGGCCAGGCTGCACCCCGGAACCTCCACCGTGACGGCATTCTTGCGGCACTTTGCCTGATACATCAGCCGGTCTGCCCGGCGAACCGCATTCTCCATCGGGTCGGTGATGGCCTGCATCGTTCCGCCGATGCTCAGTGAGAGGCGGAAATGCGAATAGCCGGGTACGGATGCCATCTGTGCAGCCGTGCGGATCTGTTCCAGTTTGGTCTGCAAAATATCTCCCGGAATGCCGGGTAAGACCAGCAGAAATTCGTCTCCGCCATAGCGGATGAGCAGGTCCGACTCCCGGATGCAGGAGCGGATGGCTTTTGCCGCCGTTTTCAGTGCCATATCCCCGGCGTAATGCCCATAGGTGTCGTTGCAGATTTTGAAATCGTCCACATCTATCAGCGCGATGCCTGCGGGGCCGACGATACGGGATGAGATATCCTCATAGTAGCGGCGGTTGTACGTGCCAGTCAAGACATCGTGGTAAAGTTTTGCACGGTAGCTCTCTGTTGTTTCTTGAAGCTTTTCCTCGGCTTCGGCCTGCATCTTTTCCATGTTGGAGCAATCGAACTGCCTTTGCAGGTGACCGATCAGCAGAATGTTCGCAGCGATACCAAGGCCGATCACGATGAGCTTTTGAAGGTTCAAAGAGGTGTAAAGAAAAAAGCTGTGATCGGTAGAAAAGAAAAACGCGGAGTATAGGAATGCAATGAGGCCGCTTACGATTCCTGCTGCATAACCGCATTTCACGAGCACAGCAGAAAGAACAACAAAAAGCACGATATTGGGATTTGGAATATGAAAATTCCAGACGATCAGGCAGGCGCTCAATTGGGCAAGTGCCGATAGCAACATAGGCTGGATTTTATTTGGCTGTTGTTCCATACGCAATACCATCCAATACTTTGATTCATTATGATTGCTCTCTCACAAAAAAAGAGCCTGGCCGCAAATGGGCGGCCCTGCTAGGTCGTGGGTGTCGGTCATCTGCGAAACCGTGCGATTTCACTATTTATTTTTGGGGGGGAGGGGGGTAATGCGGAAGCGCTTCACCGTCTGTTCCAGCGCGTCGATGCCCACGGGCTTGGACAGATGCTCGTCCATGCCGGCCTCCTTGCTCTTTTTCACATCCTCAAGGAAGGCATTTGCGGTCAACGCTTGCGGCCTGTCTGCACTGGATCTTGTGTGGATTCTCCTATAAAAGTAGTGACATTATATTCTAGCATTATGCTAAAACCGTTTCAAGCTTATTTTGAATTCCTTGCAATAATTTGCATAAAAAATAGGGAGGAAATCTGAACTGTTTGGAGGAGTGTCGGTTCTGGTGCAGCACGGGAAATGAACCTTGTGCGATAATTCAGATGCGTTTGAACCTCTAAAAAATGCGATTTGAGAAAAAAAACGGATGGCTCCGCAGAACCATCCGATAAAACTGGTATCATCAGTCTTTCCGATACTTATATGCACCCTCAATGGCGTGGATCAGATGATAACAGAACCGGGCCTGTTGGGGCGAGTCCCTTTCTGTTCGTCCGGTTTCCCAAAAGCCTACGGGGGCTTTTCGGCTTAAGCAAGGATCCCGGTGGACTGCAAAAACAGCACCAGCATCATCACCGGAGCAACGTATCGGATCATCACCCGGTAGAGTTTCTTGCGGCGGAAGGTCTCGCCGTTGCGCTGCATCTCGTCAATGACGTAATCCGGTGTCATGACCCAGCCAATCAGGATGGTGGACAGCAGGGCAATGAAAGGCATCATAACACTATTGCTGACATAGTCCATGATATCCAACAGCTGACCCACCGATCCGTTGGGGAGCTGTACTTCAAAATAGAAGATGCTGTAACCCAGCGCAATGATGGCGGAAGCGGCCAGATAGATGACCGCCAGCACAAGCACCGTCTTTTTGCGGCCCGAGTGGAAGATCTCTATGCAGTTGGCGGTGATGGATTCCAGCACCGAGATGCAGGAAGTCAGGGTGGCAAAAATGGCAGTGACAAAGAACAGGATGCCAACGAACACGCCCGCCTTGCCCATGGCGTTGAATACCTTGGGCAGCGAGACGAACATCAGGCTGGGGCCTGCGCTCATGCCCTCGGTGCCAGAGAAAACATACACGGCGGGGATGATCATGGCACCGGCCAGCAGGGCTACGCCGGTATCGAAGATCTCAATCTGATTCACCGCTTTGTTCAGGTCTACTTCCGGTTTGACGTAGGAACCGTAGGTGATCATAATGCCCATGGACACGCTGAGGGAGAAGAACAGCTGGCTCATGGCATCCAGCAAAATCTGCAAAAAGCGGCTGACGGTCAGCCCTTCCATGTGCGGGGTCAGGTAGTAGCGCAGACCCTCCAGACCGGTGCGCATCTGGCCGGAGGCATCTTCGTGGCGCAGGGTGAGGGCGTAGCCCGCAATCACCACCACCAGTACCAGCAGAATGGGCATCATGTAGCGAGACACCCGCTCAATGCCTCCCTCCACGCCGTTGTACACGATGAAAGCAGTCACGCCCATGAACAGCAGAGCGAACACCACAGGCGACACCGGCGAGGTGATGAAGCTGGTAAAATAACCGTCCTCAGCAGCGGCAGCAGACTGTCCGGTCAGGTAGACTGCCGCATATTTCGTGATCCACCCGCCGATGACGGCATAGTAGGTCATAATCAGAACTGGCACCAGAAAGGTCAGGATGCCGAGGAATTTCCACTTGGGGCGCATCGTCTCGTAGGCGCGGATGGCACTCTGCTTGGTGCGGCGGCCAATGGCGATATCCGAGGTGAGCAGCGTGAAACCGAAGGTCAGCACCAGCACCAGATACACCAGCAAAAACAAACCGCCGCCATCTTTTGCGGCAAGGTACGGGAACCGCCACAGGTTGCCGACACCCACCGCACTTCCGGCGGCAGCAAGGACAAATCCGATTTGTCCGGAGAAACTGCTTGCTTTCTTTTCCATGATTCTGAAACTCCTATCCATATTTCCTGTTGTAATATAGTATAACATGAAGTATCATATCAGTAAACCGAATAAAATTACTACGACCTATAAATTTTACTTATGGAGTATTTGAGATGCGGGAACAAAAAGAAAGAAAAAGCACAATCCAGACGGTATCAGCGGCAGACCACAAGAATAAATTGTGATTTCACAAGATTGGTGTTATAATAAGAGAAAAGTTCCTGCCGGGGCAGCCGCCCCGGTGGTATGGATAGAAAGGCAGGAAAACAATATGCACATCAGCTATAAACCACTCTGGCACACACTGTTAGAGCGTGATATGAGAAAAGAAGATTTAAGGCTTGCCGCCGGTATGACAACGAATATGATTGCCAACATGAGCAAAGAGGGAAAGCACATCAGCACGGACGGATGCACCGGGAATATTTGAGAAAAGTCCACCCAGCCAGATTGAACACATTGATACTGACCGGAGAATTGTGGACATATCTTGCAGACCTGAACGAACAGGCACAGGAACGGTTAGATACCATCATGGAGCAGATGAAAGCTATTGAGGGCGTGACCGAGGAATTGAAGCGTACCCATCAAATGGAATGGGTGCGGCGGTGCAATAATATCCACAATCGGGCAGAAGAAATTATTTTGCATGAGATAATTTATTCATAATAGTATGGTGTCAGGATTATGACAAATCAGAGGT